>Ga0307990_1001904_pt1 | contig 17155 bp, 21 predicted proteins | sample EllFjometagen129_FD_203168 | JGI IMG/M metagenome (GOLD analysis project Ga0307990, IMG submission 203168) | Marine microbial communities from Ellis Fjord, Antarctic Ocean - #129 | ecosystem: Environmental > Aquatic > Marine > Unclassified | place: Southern Ocean | collected 2014-10-08
ACTAAATCCCCCTTATTTTATGTAATTACATTTACAATACATTGAATATACATTACAATAAAAATAAGTCAAGAAAAATTTTATTCGGGGCAGCATGGAGTTTTTTAGAGAGGTTTTCGTAGCATCTCAATAAGTCCGGGCAGCTTTAGAATAAATCCCCCTCAATCCCCCTTTTCAACCCGCCAAAAACACTGGCGGATAAAAGGGGGAAGCTGTAGGAATGCCCTGTCTTATTGAGAGGTTACGTTTTTTTGAAAAACCTTTACATGCATGCACAAAATCTTTCGACCTGTGCGGTTAGCCATCAGTCCCGCCTATCTGAGGCGGGATTAGCATTAAAAAGGGGGTGGAAATGAGAGATTTCAGAGAGCTTAATCAACAGATCAATGAGGTAAAGAGGATATTGAACAGTTTTATCCAAAAGCTAATCCCACCTATCTTTGGCGGGACTAAAAGCTAACCGCACAGTTCGAAATCTTTTCAGGCCTTCAACGTCCTAATTTTGTTTAGCCTTTCATCTGCCTTATTTAAAAGATCACCTGAGCTTTTGACTTTAAAATCCTTTGTAGATGCCACACCAAACCTAATTGAGAGATTAAAGGTAGACGTATCAAGTTTCATCGGATGCTCATCAAAAAATGCATTAATTCGCCTTGAAAGCTTTAGCGCATGATTTGAGCCCTGATTTGGCAATATTATGGCAAATCTGTTCGGTGAAATTTGAAAGACAACGTCTTCTCCCCTGATTATTTTTAACAGATTATCCGCTGCGTATTTAACGATTTCATTTTCATATTGACTGCCCTTTTTATGACTTGGTATTTTTAAATCGTCAAGATGTAAGAACAATAATGTTAATGGGGTGCCATAGCGCATAGAGCGGCTAAATTCACTTTTCAGCGTATATTCCATTTCCCTGCTGTTAAGCAAATGTGTGACCGGATCCCTAATTGTAAAGTGTGTAAGATTTTCTATTGCGTTTACATTAGAGATGCAGATAGAAATTTTCACTGCAAGCTGGGAGAGAAAGAAAATACCCATAGCAGGTTGGAATCGGAATATGGAGTAGTCACCCATATTTAGGCTTCCTATTATTTTTCCATCAAAAGTAAGCGGTATTACGGCCAAAGATTTAAATAAATACTTATGGTTTTCCGGAAGAAGCCTGTAATAAGGTTTCAAACCATCGTTAATTAATTTGGGTATTTGTTCCCCATTAATAAGCTGCATAAACGCATCCCTGCCTACAAAATTTAAACGATCTTTGAGCAAGTGTGATGATTTCGATATTTCTTCAAGATTGAATTTATTGTCACCGCTGATGACAGAGATCCAGGCATGAGGGATTGCAAATTTTTGCTCTATCAGAAAAAGTAATTTCTCAAAAAGGTCTTTAAAATTGTCGATAGAAAGGATTTTTGTTTCAATTTCAAAAAGCTTTTTAGCAATTTCCTCATTAGTCAATACATTATCAAGGAGTTCATCATTTTCAGACATTTTATAAGACCCGCTAAATGACTAATTAACCCAAGGGAGATTTTCGAGATCAACGTTTCCCCCGGAAATGATTATACCTATACGTTTATTAGAGAATTCTTTTCCCTCTGTCAATAAAGCGCCAAGTGTAACGGCTGATGATGGTTCTACTATTATTTTCATTCTTTCCCATATAAGGCGCATTGAATATGCTATTCTTTCTTCGCTAACGGTTACAATAGCTTTAACGTATTTTTTTATGATGGGAAAGGTCAGGTCACCGAGAGATGTGCGTAGTCCATCAGCAATTGTATCTGGATTTTGTGATGGGATAATCTCCCCTGCGCAGAATGATTGATAGGCATCATCTGCATTTTCCGGCTCTGCCGCAATAACATGGGTCTCTGGTGAAACCGCTGACACAGCGATTGCAGTTCCGCTTACCAACCCGCCCCCTCCTACTGGAGCCATTACAATATCGAGATTTGGGATTTCCTCGCAAAGTTCCAGGGCGGCTGTACCCTGCCCCGCAATAACTCTATAGTCATTGTATGGATGAATGAAATCAGCGCCGGTATCATCAATAACATCAGCAAGACTTTCTTCACGGGCCTGGAGCGTAGATTTGCAAAAAATTATCTTCGCCCCGTAATTAGCCACCGCAGCTTTTTTCACATTGGGTGAGTTTTCCGGCATAACCACATATGATTTAATTCCCTTCCACCGTGCAGCGAGGGCTATGGCTGCACCATGATTCCCGGAGGAATGGGTGGCTACACCATTGTTGTTTGCTTTCTCTTCAGCCGAAAAAACAGCATTTGTTGCCCCCCTAATTTTAAAGGCCCCGCCTTTCTGGAAGTTATCACACTTGAAAAATAATTCTGCTTCGCACATTTGATTCAGCGTACTGCAAGTAAGTACAGGTGTACGGTGTATATAAGGCCTGATTCGTTTGTAGGCGTTTCTGATTTCTTTTATTGTAGGCTCTTTGTCCATCCAAATCTATATCCTGTTGTTGTATTTGATTTTACGTAACCGTTCACGGTTCAAAGATTCAGGGGTTCAAAGGTTGTATTCTTATCACCTTAAGCCATTTTGTAAGCGTTTTGTACGTGAAAACCGACCGCTTCCACATACCCACAAACCTAGAACATGGTATTTGGCAACAATGTTGCAAAACCCGCATTTTTTACGAGCCTTTTTGGGATGCAGTTTCAGTCTTTTCCCTAACCCTGAACTTTGAACCTTTATCCGCCGTTCTTGTGGCGGGCTGAACCTGTGAACGATTACGATTTTATTTAATATGCCTGATGTTTTCCCTGGACCATTCGATTAAATTATCGAATGAGGTGCCTTGGGGGAAAAATTCCATTACCCCCATCTCCTTTAACAGAGGTATGTCATTTTTTTCTAAAAAACCCCCTGCCGTGATTGTCATATGCTCGCAGTTTTCTTTCTTGAGGAGTTTTTTTATCTCATCAAACGCATGTATGTCAGCGCCCGGCAATATGGTGATGCCGATATGGTCCACAGATTCCTGTAAGGCTGAAGACACGATTGCGCCTGGATCTTGCAGCTCCGTGTATATTACTTCAAAGCCTGCCTCTCCAAAGTTTCTTGCCAGTAAAAGCAGTGATTCTTTATGACCCTCTCCCAGTTTTCCGAGGAGAATTCTTATCTTTCTGTCTATCATGTTTATTACCTGATAAAATTATCGTAGTATCTTAGACCTTAAAAGCACATCAAGATTCTGGGGTTGTGAAGCGCTACGTTTTCAGGATATCATTCCCCTTAATAGAGCATAAGCTATATCTTAAGGTCAAGCCTTTTGTAGGTATGAGAGATTTGCGCTGTACCCTTTTTCGCTGCGCTTGGCGACCCGGCGGGCCTGCAGAGAAATACGGCAACCATCCCTAATAGCACGACATACCGGAAAAATATAGGATTATGGACAGATTTGCCCAAAAAACCCAATAATTGGACACACCAATCCCTTCAGATTACATTGAAATTCTCTAACTAACTTCAGAAAAGTCGCATGGGAATCGCTTAGTCACAGTATTTTCCTACAAGAAAATAATAACAATAAGTTGCCTGACACCTTTTTCTACTGATCATAGAAATATATCTGTCAAATGTGTAGCCCTGTCACCTAAGCCATCCGGTCTTTAACCTTGTGGTTTAATGTGATTTCGAGGCAAGGCCATTAAAAAAGCTACAACCAGGGGACTATTGGCATGGATAATACGATTGAAATGAGTGTGTTACCGGGTGTTTCCAGTAAATAGTCTCATCTGATCCGCAACTCAAAAGTACATCTTCTCCATATGCTATCTCGCATACGCTACAGGATAAGAATTTTTTAAGCGTTCCCTTCTCCCACCCCAGATGATGCAAGAGGTTCTCTATCCTTTTAGGGTCATGGTTTTCAGGGCGCTTGAAAAACCTTTCCATTATGCGTCTTCGTCGATAGGAAATTTCCCTTAGCTTTTCTTGATATATGGCATATTCTAAGAGAATGGATCGTTCACGGACATCAGGCTCCTTAAGGGCTTGATCTCTAAAGTAAGATTCTTCATTATCTTCACAGGGCTTTTCCCAGTGTTCCCCTTCGTCATTAAAATAGACGCTCTCATATCTTTTCAAGGTAGGCAAGATCCATTTTTTCAAAGGGTTGTTCTTGAATAATGCTTCATAATGCTCACGAGGCCCCTGCAGATCAAACCATCTAAGTTCAATTGCAAGCCACAGAAATGCACTGCGAAAATCATGTTCACTCACGCCAAAGTAGCTGGATTTGCTTTGTTGAAAAGCCTCCACTCGATTCAAAACCTTTCGCATGCTCACATCAGCATTGTAATCTGCAATAATCAAGCAGATGCCTATCATGTCTTCTGAGGTAATGGCATAGGCCATAAATGATAACTTCCGTATAACTACAAAATTTTTCTCCCTTTTAAAAAACCATGGTCATTTTTGTCTTCACGGCTCTCCCTCCTGTAAATATTGTAGTTTATTCACAGAGCATAACAAATATCGTTTTATCCAGCGGCCCCAAGTTCACCAAGTTCACAAAAGTTCAGATTTTTGCTTCTGAGGATTTTACAGATAACCTTATTATGATTCATTTTTATCGTTAATTAAAGAGCTTATTTTTGTTTTATCAAATCAAAAGTCTCTTTATTGATTTTATTGAATTTTTTTACAACAATATTTTTTGATAATGTATAAATTTTATCACATCTAATTCTACTTTTTTGAGGGAGTTCACCTTTTTCTAAATTGTGATTATCAATATCAATAGAATATTTATTTTCCAAAATTAGATTTGATGTCAAGGCTACATATTATACAAGAGGAAACTTGCAGTAAAGTTGAAAGAGACAGAGGATGGCTGGCAAAAAAATTACAACATATAAAAAAGGGTTAACCTCTTGGTTAGCCCTTTAATTTTTTTGATAGGCCGTAGAGGAATCGAACCTCTAACCTACTGATTAAGAGTCAGTTGCTCTGCCAATTGAGCTAACGGCCCATATTTATTTATATAGCGCGCCCGGCAGGACTCGAACCTGCGACCTACGGGTTCGAAGCCCGGCGCTCTATCCAACTGAGCTACGGGCGCTTTGATTTCTTTTATTTATTATTTGCTGACATCTAATGGTCAATTAACAATTAAATATTTATCTGTCAATATTAAATTTATTAATTCGTAAATATTCTTAAATATTCTTGACATTAACCTAATATTTATTTATGTAGCTAAACTTGTAACCGTTCATGGGTTCAGCCCGCCACAAGAACGTCGGATAAAGGTTCAATATTCAGGGAAATTGCAGCCTAAAAAATTAATAAGTTGTGATAATAAAATTGACAAAACGAAAAAAAAATATAAAATAGAGGTATTAAAATATTGTATTGGTCTGTGAGCAGTGCAAACTGATAAGTACGATTTACTCTAAAGATATTTGTGATTTATTATACTTTTAATCATTAAAGAGGTTATATTATAAAAATGAAAACCTTTGTTGCTAAAGAGCATGAGGTAGATAAGAAATGGTATTTGGTGGATGCCGGTGAAAAGGTATTGGGTAGATTGGCTACTGAGATAGCAGTAATACTGAGGGGTAAAAATAAACCAATTTTTACTCCCCATATGGACGCCGGCGATTATGTTGTAGTTGTTAATGCAGATAAGGTTATACTAACTGGAAATAAATTAGAAAAGAAGATTTATTATAGACACAGTGGCTATCCAGGAGGGCTTAAAGAAATTACTGCAGCAGATATGCTTGAAAAAAAACCTGAGAGACTTTTAATGCTGGCCGTGAAAGGTATGCTTCCGAAGAACAGTCTTGGACGGAGGCAATTAACCAAACTCAAAATTTACGCCGGCCCAAACCATCATCATCAAGCACAAAAACCGGAAAAATTGGAGATTTAAATGGCTGAAGAAAGTTATTATGCTACGGGTAAGAGAAAGACTGCTATAGCAAGGGTCTGGATGAAGTTAGGAGATGGAAAGGTAATGATTAATAAGGTACCTATAGATGATTATGTGGACACAGATGTAGCAAAGATGATTGTTGCTCAGCCACTGGAACTAACTAATACTATTGGAAGATATGATATTTCAGTAACTGTTAAGGGTGGAGGTTTTTCCGGCCAGGTTTTGGCCATTAAACACGGTATAAGCAAGGCCCTCCTTAAGATAAGCCCTGAATTCAGGGAACCATTAAAGAAAGCAGGGCTCATTACAAGAGATTCAAGAATAAAAGAGCGAAAAAAATATGGACAACGCTCTGCAAGGGCACGTTTTCAGTATTCCAAGAGGTAACAGATATGGAATAAATATTTTTTTGGTAAAAAAGGAAGGCTTCCGGCCTTCCTTTTTTTTTAAATTTCTGGAAATTGTTGGAATGTAATGTATAGTAGCAGCATTAGATAATGGAGAATAGAACGGAAAAAAATATAAGGCTGACCATCGCATATGATGGAACGAATTATTATGGATGGCAGCGTCAGCCTGATAAGAAAACCATACAAGGAATTATAGAGGAAAAAATTGGAATAATGGTTGGCGGGGATGTTTCACTTATTGCATCAGGACGGACAGATGCCGGTGTGCATGCCCTACATCAAGTAGCAAATTTCAGGGTTTTTTCCAATATCACCCCATATTCTTTTTTTAGGGGGCTTAACTCTCTCCTGCCGGACAGTATTTTGATTAAAGGAGCAAGATACATGTCCTTTAAATTTCATTCGAGGTATGATGCAAAGAGCAAGGTTTATGAATATAGAGTTTATACTGATAAACTTCAATCCCCTTTTTTCAGACATTATTCATGGCATATTTTTCGTTACCTTAATTTAAAACCAATGGAAGAATGCATGGAGATTATTCGTGGAACCCATGATTTTTCCGCCTTTTGTTCAAGTGGAGATAATAAGACTGATTTTGTCAGGAACATAATAAATGCAGGTATTAAAACCTGCAAACATAATTGGTTATATTTTATCTTTGAGGCCAATGGATTCTTAAGACATATGGTCAGAAATATTATGGGAACCATTATAATGGCAGGCTTAGGTGAAATCAGTGTTGATTGTTTTAGAGATATACTGGAATCTAAAGATAGACAAAAAGCCGGGGTAAAGGCGCCACCAGGTGGTCTATATTTAAAGGATGTTAAATATTGACTTAAAAACAATGGCAAAAGATTTACCGAAATTAATTATAATAAGCGGCCCCACGTGTTCAGGGAAGAGTATGCTTGCAGTTGAATTAGCCTTGAAATCAGGTGGAGAAATAATTAACGCTGATTCCATGCAGGTATATAGAGGAATGGATATAGGGACAGCCAAACTCTCTATGGAGGATAGAAAAGGTGTAACACATCACCTCATAGATATAACAGATCCTGATCAGGAATTTAATGCTGCATGTTTTCTATCTTATGCACTTCCAGTAATTAAAGATCTCCATGAAAAAAAAATACCTATTATTGTAGTTGGCGGTACAGGGCTTTACGTGAAGGTGCTCTTAGGCGGTCTTTTTGCATGTCCTCCATCTGAATTTGAATCTCGGCGGGTCTTGCAGGAAGAATATGAAAAGAAGGGACTGTCTGTTTTGTACCAAAGGCTATTGAGACTTGACAAAAAAGCCTCAGATAATATTAACCCTAATGATAAAATCAGAATTATTAGGGCGTTGGAGGTGATAAACATTACAGGGAGGCCTTTTTCAGAGGTTACAGAGGAACATGGATTTTCTGATAGGAGATTTTCTTATTTGCATTTTTGCATGGATATTGACCGAAAAACACTTTATGAAAGAATTAACAACAGGACGTTGTCAATGATTGACGCCGGCCTAATTGGAGAGACAAAAAAGCTTCTTGATGCAGGCTATAGCCCCAGGCTTAAGTCAATGCAGGCTATTGGTTACAGGCATATTATTGATTTTCTAAATGGCAGATGGGGACTTGACGAGGCAATAAGGGTTATTCAGCAGGATACAAGGAGGTATGCAAAGAGACAGTTTACATGGTTTAGGGCTGATAAAGATGTAATATGGGTTGATCCGGAAGGTAGACAGGGGATAATTGATAAGGCGTTTGAGTTTATCTAAAAATCCGGTTATTTTTAGTTGCCCTTATGAAAGCCAATATTGTATAAAGTTTATTCCTGTAAAGCTGTTTAGTAAGGAAACAATGCACATAAATAATAAAAATAAAAAACTAAATACCTTTAGGACCTTAAGCGAAGAATTTAATTTTTTTAATTTTTCATTAGTTCTATGCTTTTTGCTCTTTCTTTCACTGTCCCTGTTGTTTTCTTTGACTCCCTCTATAGAGGCTGCTTTCACTAAAGGCCAAGGAGAGACAGTAACTGATGAAGGAATAGTTGTAGGCACAGGGATTATTATAGGCAAGAACATTTCTCATGCCAAAAACAGGGCAATAAATAACGCATTTTTAAAGGTGATTGAGACTTATCTCATTACAAAACTTGGATTGCAGGACGTTGCTGATAATTTTCAAATACTGGATGAAGAAATATTATCAAAAGCTAAAAAGGAAATTCAGGATTATCAAATAGTTTCAGAGTTTCAGACGGATAAATATGTAAAAGTATTAATGAAGGTGAGGGTAAATAAGTCTCTTTTAGAGCAAAATCTTGAAAGCCTTGGTTTGCTTGAAAGTGATAATGCTAAGGCCAGTGTGCTTTTTTTGGTTTCTGAAAAACAAGTTGGTTTTCCGCCGGTATACTGGTGGTATGAACCTTTTAGTCAAGTATCCCTTACGCAGACGGAGTTATCTCTTATCAGATTATTTGAAGGTAAAGGGTTTGGGGTTATCAATAAATCTTTTTTTACTCCAGAGGAAGATTATGATGAGGATATGCTTCGCATAACCTTGAGCAATGAAGATGCTGTAAAATGGGGAAAGCTTTTTTCTGCCGATATAGTAATAACAGGAGATGCAAATCTGTATAGCGAGTCTTGGGCGTCAGTTTTTTTAAAGGCATTAAGGGTCACCGATGGGGTAATACTTGCCCAAGGATATAGAGAAGCAGTATTGGGAGATAACCATAAGGATGACAGAAGCTCGGTAGGATTGGCTATAGATAGCTGGGCCGGTGATATGATTTCATATATAATAAAGGGTGTAGAACCTGTCAAAAAACTTGCTAACAATATAGACATAGTGCTAAAGGGATTGAAAAACTATAGGGAGTTTATTGATTTTAAAAAATTCTTAAAGGAGAGCTTCCCCGAAATAAAATTTGTGCTGGAAAAGAGCTTTAAAAAGGACGCTATAAAACTATCTGCCAGGGTGAACGCAGATTCAAAATTATTTGCAAAAAAAATGAAGGAGTTCCCTGAAAAATCTTTTTCATATGAAATTGATAAGATAAACGAGCAAGGATTTACACTGACTATAAAATAAATATTCCCAATTTGATAACAATCTTTAGGATACTTCTTGTACCGTTTTTTATAATATATATGATCGATGAAAGGATTTTGGCATCTCTTGTTGTTTTTGTAGTCGCCGGTATAAGCGATGCAGCAGACGGATTTATTGCAAGGGTCTTTCATAAAAAGAGCAACATAGGAGCCTATCTTGATCCTTTAGCCGACAAAATCCTACTGGTTGCTGCGTTTATAACCATGGCCCTGTTTAAAATGCTTCCATCATGGCTGGCTGTTTTAACAGTAAGCAGGGACGTTATTATTTTGTTAGGGGTTTTGGTACTTTATTTAAACAGTTACCCGGTAAAGGTCAAGCCGTCTATTTTAAGCAAGGCCACAACATTCTCACAGGTAGTCACTATAATAATTATATTATTTGATAGATGTTTTAATATTCAGCTTTTTGAAATATATCTATTCTGGCTTGTTGCCTTATTGACTATACTTTCAGGGCTTCAGTATATAAAAATTGGATTAACTGTTTTGAGCAAGGGGATGAATGGCGATTTTTCTTGACATAACAAGATAGGAATTGATAAATAGTTTTTTACATACATTATAGGCGCGTAGCTCAGGGGGAGAGCGCTACCTTGACACGGTAGAGGTCATGGGTTCAAATCCCATCGTGCCTACCATTTGGAAGGTTGGGCCTGGCTATATATTCAGTTGTATAGCCAGCCTTTTTTCATTAGCCAAGCCAACGATCCGCGAAATCCGCCACCTTCCCCAGGGATTATAAAGCAGAGATCCGGGGCCTGCCTGCCGGTGCCAGGTTATCAATGCAATGTAAAAATCTCGCGCTATCAGATCTCCGGCACCTAACATTAAAGCCACCTTCCACTAAGACCTAAAAGAAAAGGTACTACCTCCCGGTGGATAACACACAGTAACCCCTTCAGCTCGATATATCGGTGAGTGGTGGTTGGAATACAGGTTGCAGTAAAGAAGAAAATCCTAATGTTAAACTGAGGAGCCTTTTATCAGGTCAATCGGTCCGGATCTCTTAAACCTTCAGACACCCGCTTTACATTAAAGCCGCCTCGATCATCTGTCCATAAAGCCGAGCACAAAACCTGCCTGCCGGTCCATGTGATTAAGGAAATGTAAAAATCACGTGCTATCAGATCGCAGGGCTTAATGTAAAACAAACACATTTATAAAATATTTGACCAATGAGGCCGCTGGTTGCCAGGTGATTAATCAAATATCAACAGGGTAAGGGGTAATGTAGCTTATTATTGCATATCGTCACCAATGGCCGATTTTGCCCGCCTGGCCTTGTTTTAACGAACCTATCATTTAGCCCAGGATCGATTTAAATTAACAAGGCCATGGTACAGTATGCCTTAATTGATTAAAAAAGTAATAGATTCAATATGTTAGTCTATCACAGGAAAGGAAAAGCTCAAATTTACGCCTTTTTATAAGATCCCGCAGCCTTCAGTTTTGTTTTTCCCTGTCTACCTGTTAATCGCATTTCTTACAGTGTAGATCCGTGGGCCTTCAAAACTTCCGCATAGTCTCAGATATCCGCCTAACAGCAACCCACCTTCCCGGCTATCAATAAAGCAGATCCCCTGGGCCTGGCATTAAAGCCGCCTTTCTTGACATTAATGCCAAAAACAGGGGCAGATCTCCGGGACCTAACATTAAAGCCACCTCCCACTGAGATCTAAAAGAAAAGGTACTACCTGGCAATAGATAAATCACAGTAACCCCTTCAGCTCGATATATCGGCGAGTGGTAATTGGAATACAGGCTGCAGGTAAACAGACAGATCCGGCAATGAAGCATTAAGGCGATCTGAGCTATTAGAAGAATTGCCAAATGGACATTTTTTCCCAGGCAAATGGACACAATAAGCATCAAAGGCTAATGGAATATGTCATGATTCATTGCCTAAATAGGCAACCTCCAACCTCAGATATCCCGCGTGCCATCAACCCACCTCTATCGGCAATCGATTCGGCAATCAATAAAACAGATCTCCGGCACCTAACATTAAAGCCACCTTCCACTAAGACCTAAAAGAAAAGGTACTACCTCCCGGTGGATAACACACAGTAACCCCTTCAGCTCGATATATCGGCGAGTGGTAATTGGAATACAGGCTGCAGGTAAACAGACAGATCCGGCAATGAAGCATTAAGGCGATCTGAGCTATTAGAAGAATTGCCAAATGGACATTTTTTCCCAGGCAAATGGACACAATAAGCATCAAAGGCTAATGGAATATGTCATGATTCATTGCCTAAATAGGCAACCTCCAACCTCAGATATCCCGCGTGCCATCAACCCACCTCTATCGGCAATCGATTCGGCAATCAATAAAACAGATCTCCGGCACCTAACATTAAAGCCACCTTCCACTAAGACCTAAAAGAAAAGGTACTACCTCCCGGTGGATAACACACAGTAACCCCTTCAGCTCGATATATCGGTGAGTGGTGGTTGGAATACGCCCTGCAGGTAAACGAACAGATCAGGGAATAAGCATTATTGCCAAATGGACATTTTTTCCCAGGCAAATGGGCAAAATAAGAATTAGAGGCTACTGGAATATGTTATGATTACGTCATCATTATTGATGATGTGACGTCATCATTATTGATGATGTGACGTCATCATTATTGACACCCACAAAAGAAAGGTAAACAAAGATTAAAGAAAAAAGCAAACCAATTCCTCAGTATCCAAAATTTTTTCAAGGTAAATTCCAGATCCCCTATAATCCCCAGAATATACTTTTTCTGCTTTTTTTTAAAAATATCTATTTTGGAAATACACAGGCTTGCAGTTGTACTTTGATAGATTTAACTTGATAAAAAATAATAGATTGAATTGGTTTATTTATAACATGCTGAATTTACATATAAAAAATAACTAAGTGAGAGAGTTTAATAAAAATTTATAATTTTTTTTAATTTTGGGTTGACAACGCATATTTTTTTCCTTAGAGTTATCATAAATCATAAATCTGTTAAATGAGAATCTTATGGAAACAAAATATCTTAGGCGTGATATAAAACGAATTACAGGCCTGCCCGATCGTAGAATACAATTTTATTCCGATTCAGGCGTTTTGGGTGAATTGACGAGCCCTGGCAGAGGAAACGAGCGAGTTTATTCACGTGATGATTTGTTTAAGTTTATGATTATTGCAGAATTAAGGCTATATGGTATTGAGATAAGCAAAATTAAAAAAATATTTTCAAGACAATCAGAGCAGGCAGAGGAGTTTCTCAAGATTACTGGATTTTTTAATTCTGAATATCAGAACGGGCGAACAAATAGCTACATTGTTATTTATGCAAACGGGGAAGTAAGGTTCATTCCTGGGGTAGCAGGTGGATGGAAAGGAGATGAAAAGACTTTTAATCGTTTTTTTGAAAAAATTTCAAGCGCGGTGGTTATAAATTTGGGAGTGATAGCACGTAAAATGACAGGCAGTGTAAATAAATAAAATGGAAATTAAAAAAAATTTGTTTTTAGAAAACATTAACATGATTTGTGTGAGGTGAATGATGAATCAAAGAAATGCTCTATTGAAATATGAGTTATTTAGGTCTGGTCATAGTCAAAGATGGCTGTCTAAGAAGACAAAAATTAATGAGAGTTTGATTTCCCAACACGTCCGGGGGAGGTATAATTTTTCGGGAAAAGAGAGAAAGCTTATTGCAAGGGTGATGGGTATGCCGGTTAACGATTTATTTCAGGGTGATTGATGGATCCACTGCTTACAGCCAATGATGTGAAGCGATTTCTTGGCGTGTCACTTCCGCACGTATACAAACTCGCGGAAAGAGGTGCGATCGCAAGTGTTCGTTTTCCTTGCCCCGGACACGGTGTACGGGGTAAACGCCTTTTGAGGTTTAAAAAAATGGATGTTCAGGATTTCATTGACCGCAATTATCACGAGGAACACAGATAAGAGAAATGAAGATACATCAAGGAAATTTTACGAGGATCCCGAATGATGTCTTAGATCATCTTCTTTCCATCCGGATTCCGGGCCGGGCCAGGCAGGTTCTCGATGTGATTATCAGAAAGAGCTATGGCTGGTCGAAGCAATGGGACGCTATCTCACTAAATCAATTTTCTGATGAAACAATGATGGATAAAAGAGTTGTTTGTCGGGCATTAAACAAGCTTGTTGAGATGAATTTAATCTGTAAACGGGGCAATTCACGTTCAAGATTTAGTAAAACTGGAAATGAATTTTCAACAGAGTATAGAGTTAACGCAGATTTCAAGACCTGGCAACCGCTTCCAAAAAAAAGAACAAGTAAGCGAATCGCAAAGGTTGTAAAGATAATGGCTATAAAAAATCACGAGACAAGCTCACAGGCAGGAATTACACAGGAGCCCGCCGCAAAACCCGCCGCCCCTATCCCTGCCCAGAAAATTACAGATAAACCGGACCCTGATTCTGAAATTATGAAACAGATTTACCAGACAGCAAAGCAATTAAATAATTTAAATAACGGCAAGCGCTTGAACGCTTATACGTGGATCGAGGGGCACAAGAAAAAGAGATCTCACCCCGGCGCTATGTTAAAAGCATTGACCAGCTTGAGGGATCATTGGGCAACAACAGAAAAACCCTGGGGATACCTTGAAAAAATCATGGCTGTTGAGAACGGGAATTTTCATGAGCAGGATGCCATCCGGGAGAGTGAAGAAATCGCGGGCGATTTCAAGAACTTAGCGGGGATTTTGAAAGCCGCTGGGTTCGCGCCGGGTGCGCGGGCTCCGTGAAAGAACATATAATTAATCGGGTTTTTAAATCAGAAATTTATTTAAATTTACTTAAAGAATTGGAGGTTATGTATATGGGATTAAACCAAAAAATAGAAAAGATGAGCTCTAAAAATATAATCAAAATGTATGCAGAAATTGGAGAAGAAATAAGATCACTGCAGGAGGAGTTGGACAGTAAAACCAGCGACCCACTGTTTATTGATTTGCCTGACAATGAATTACTGGCTCATAAGCATCGACTTGACTTTTTACACGTAAAGACAGAGCAGCTTTTAGAACGGCAGAAGAGTCTTAAGCAATCTGCTCTTGATAGGATGGACCAGGAAGCTAAGGCCGCTCTGCCTTCGATAGACAAAGAGCTTGATATACTCGAAGATACTCGAAAACGCCTGGAAAAAGAGGCCCTTGTTCATATTCTCTCGGCTGAAGAGATAGACTGCTATATTCGTCTGCATCCGCCAAGACCATATCTCCCCGCCCCCGAAATTCGCCCTTTTTGCGAAGATCAAAGAGCTTTGATAAAAAAGGCAATGGGTCTCGGACACCCGAGCCTCATTATACAGCGGAACGTTTTGAGGGCAAGGAAGCAGCTGGCAGAGACCCAGACGGACTATACCCCGGAATTTCAACAGTTGATTCTGGAATTTCAAAAGTAACATATAAAAACTTAAATAATAGGAGGCATAGGCCATGGATTATACTAAAGAAGTGGAGAAAATCCGCCAGGGTTTTATCGATGAATACAACGGCAATAAAAGACTGCAACGGGAATTTATTTCAGCTGAAGAATTTTCAGCTGATTCAGTCCAGGCCCAGTTTGATAAGCTGGACTTCGAGGCCAGTGAAGATCTTCAGAAAGAATATGGAATTGTTGAGAGGTACGTCAGTTTTCAAAGAGCCTTTAGGCAGGGCAAGGTTGGTATGATAAGAGATGTAAAACGAGAGAAGCGCGGCTGGAAATAACACATTAAAAGAGGGAAATGATGGATTTCTTTAAAAGTAGGGCAAAAAAGAAAAAACATGTTTTAAACAAAATCGCGAATCTAACCCAGGAAAAGAAAGGTATCGGCCAGGATATTACAGAGCTACAAAATTCAGATCTTTTAAGTATTAATACGTTTCTATCATTGAAAGATATACGCCTGAGAAAATATGCTGTTGATGCAAGGTTAGACATTGAGCAAGTAAAATTAAATGCCCTATAACATTCAAAAATATAATAAAGGTGAACTTATGAAAACTCTTATCACAAAATTTGAAATAGAGCAAATGTTAACCAAAGAATATCATAAGCGCCCCGATCTGCAGGCTAAGCTTACCCTGAATGGATTCTTGAAACAGGCAGCCTGCATGCTCAAAGAGCCAATACCCACGAATGAAGATGTTGGCAAAAAAGAAACAAAGTAAATCCCATCGGTGCATCGATTATGGTTCAAGGCCCTAAACCCGGTCTTGTGTATCCAAGACCTGGCCGCTTTGATGCACCGCTCCTTTAGTAGCGGCCAGGTCAAGGGTTTATTAATTAGCTATTACAGTAAAGGAGAAACGAACATGCCACACAAAATATTGATGCCGAAAAGAATAAGTTTTCAGGAGAAGCTTACAGATCTCACAGACATTGAAGAGCACCAAATCAGAACCGCCCCACGTCTTGACGCCTTTTTTCACAGCATGGCGGAAACTATTAAAATAAATGCTCTCGCGAAAAACAAGAAACAGGAATGAAAGATATACTCCATGGTTATAAGCAATGGTTAACGGCCCGCCAATATAGTGAGCAGACTATTGCAACATACTTTAGAAGGGTTGAGAAATTCTTGATTGTTTACTCACCAGATAAACTGAAGGAGATAACTGCAAAAGAGATCCAGAATTACTTATTGAAAGCGAATTCTACCAGCGGTAAAACTATTAATGGCCTATTCTCCACCCTGCGCAATTTTTTTATTTATTGCCGCCTGGCTGGAATCACAGCGCCAGGTCTTATGGATAACCCAGTCAAGGATATAGGCCCTATTAAACACCCAAAGAGGATTCCCAGGATCATTCCTTTTGATGATTTATCACGTTTATTGCGCCTGCCTGATTTAAAATCTATTCGTGAGTCGCGCGATTTTGCAATAATGATGGTGCTGCTGCATGGCCTCCGGGCCGCTGAGATATGCAACCTCGACACGAGAGATATTTATCAAGATGGCTGGGGATTAGGCAGAAAAATAATAATTCACGTACAAGGGAAAGGCAGAAAAGAGAGAAATATAATTGCAGAGAGGAGCGGAGATCTGGAATGGGCATGGGATCATTGGCAAACGATGCGAGGCCCGGTAAAAACCCCTGAGGCGGCCTTCCCCGCATATTATCATGGCATACAAAAAAGAATGACACGACAGGGATTATATCTTCTTTTAAAAAGATACGGTGATAAAATCGGGATAAAAGGCCTCCACCCCCACGCCTGGAGACATACGGCTGCGGTGCGATTAATAGAGGAAGGTGTTGACATTAAAGAGATTCAGGTCCGCCTCGGCCACGAAAGCGTGGCGACCACCGAGAAATACACCGCAGGCGCATCAATACTACAAGAAGCCGCAGCAAACAGCCAATGGATACACAAACTAAAGAAAGCTGATCTTAGATATCGGCGGCGAAGGCGGAGATAGAGTTCTGCATCACATTGGCAGGCATGGGCCTTTTTGGTTTACGAAATACCTATTCTGTAAAGTAAATATTGCCGGGTGTATAAAGCGGTCGAAGTGGACTTTATGGACCTTAAAGGCTTTATGGTATTAGATTTAAAGGCGACTTAACCTTGTTAAATCTTACTTTCCTCACCCTTTTTTGCTCTCCAAGATCATTTATTTCGGACAAGCTTTCTTTGAATCTTCGTGTTCTCCTAATCCGGATGCGGCTTGATGAACCACGAAAGATTGATCCCCAATGCCA
>Ga0307990_1001905_pt1 | contig 17155 bp, 10 predicted proteins | sample EllFjometagen129_FD_203168 | JGI IMG/M metagenome (GOLD analysis project Ga0307990, IMG submission 203168) | Marine microbial communities from Ellis Fjord, Antarctic Ocean - #129 | ecosystem: Environmental > Aquatic > Marine > Unclassified | place: Southern Ocean | collected 2014-10-08
TTTGTATAGTTTGCATAACGCCCGGTGAACACGATACCACTGAAAAGTGGTGATGCTTTCGGCGCATTTGCAGAAAGGTCCTCTGATGAGTTACTGTATGCCATCTGCTTGTCTGCATCTTTGTTAGTGGCGCTCCAAACCGTCGACCCTTTTTTTGGGGTTCCATTCGCTTTAGACAGCATTGTCATAGAAGATGACATTCACGGCTGCCTTGATAGTTTCCAATCAATTTATGATATCAAAGTACCGAGAGCAATGATTACTCACTCAATTGTCATCTCATATTCAGGTGCTTGTTTAAAGCATTATGTTTTCAGAAGAATGGGATGGGGGTGAATTTTTATTACGTTGAACTTATATATATCAGTGGCTTACCGCACACTAAAGCGTGCCGCCTCAGCCAGTGTCGTAATATAGAGATTGCTATTCCGATGCCAGTCTACGTCGTCCCACAGCTGGAACAGAGAGGTTCGGCGTAATTGGAGAGCGTTGTGCCAGCGTAGGGCAGAAACGCAATTACCCTGGCGGCATCGGAGTTGTAGAGCTTGTGCCATGTCCAGTCCACGTCCTCATGGTCAGGAAAATAGTACGGTCCGAACGACTCAGTTACTATTGGCACGAGCTTCTTTTCGTAAGCCGCGCTGATTTAGTACGCATTCTCATCCGGTTCTGGAACATCTTTTATGAGTTGATTGACAATATCCATGGAGGTCATGCCTTCGGAATCTGCCGAGAAATTCGTAAGAATACGATGGCGCAGTACTGGGACTGCCGCACCTCTAATGTCGCTACAACTGACATGAATACGCCCTTCGAGTGCTGCACGAGCCTTTCCGGCCAAGACGAGATACTGACCAGCACGAGGACCTGCGCCCGTTGAGACATATTTCTTTGTGACCTCTGGTGCCTCCTCGCAACTGGGGCGTGTGGCACGTACCAGTTCAATGACGTATCGAACGACATGATCTGAAACGGGAATCTGCCGCACAACACGTTGAAGTTCAATGACATCTTCTTGTGTCAGCACGGCGTTGGGCTCTTTGAATCCGCCAGCGGTGGTGGTGCTGACAATTTCATGCTCTTCATGTTTTTGTGGGTAGTCGACCCAAATATTAAACATAAAGCGGTCAAGCTGTGCTTCGGGAAGCGGGTATGTTCCCTCCTGCTCTATCGGATTTTGTGTCGCGAGAACAAAGAAGGGTGGTGCCAGTTCATGGGTGATATTTCCGGTAGTGACCATTTTTTCCTGCATTGCTTCCAGAAGTGCCGCTTGCGTCTTAGGCGGTGTACGGTTTATTTCATCCGCAAGAAGAAGATTGCAGAAGATGGGGCCGTGAATAAAACGAAACTCTTTTTCTCCTGTGCTCGGGTTGGTGTACAGTACTTCCGTACCTGTGATATCGCTCGGCATTAGGTCGGGTGTAAACTGAATACGCTTAAAATTCATATCTAGAACTTTGGCCATTGTGCTGACGAGAAGTGTTTTGGCCATTCCCGGTAATCCGATCAGCAAGGCGTGTCCCCCGGCAATCAGGCACATCAGCACCTGATCGACTACCTCAACCTGTCCAACGATGACTTTCGCAACTTCATCGCGAATGGCATTAGTTTTTTCTTTCATTGCCAGCACCCGCTTGACATCTTCAGGTGACGCCTTTACCTCCTCATGCCGTCTCGATGGGCGTTTTGGTGGCGGGGGAGGGGGTACTGATTTGGTTTCATGGCCAGCTGTTTGTTTTTGATCATTTCCGCTTCGGAAGCAAAGTATGGTGTCTCCCATCTCAACAGTGTCACCATTTTTCAGGACTACAGAGCTAACTATTGCGCCATTCACGAGAGTTCCATTAGAACTATCGAGATCGCGTATTTTCACAATACCAGCATGGCTGCTTATTTCGGCATGCTCGTTCGACATGACGGGATCCCCAATTGTGATGTCAGCCCTATCCGCTCTGCCGACAACAACGGTTTTTTCTGGATCCAGTTTTAGATTGCTGCCCATGGTCGGGCCCTTGACATATAATAATTCATCCATTTTTTACGGCTCCTGTTGTAGGCTTTTCAGGTTTAATAAACCTATATTTTTGACGGAGGTTGTGACACGAATTCGAGAGAGCGATTTATCATAGTGGTGAGTAGCCACCATTTGGCTTTTTGTTGTCCAGCTCGGGTAGAGATCACGTGAGCGCACAACCTGCCAGCCGGGACCGACATCCTTAAGCATGAAAAGTCTGAAGGTGCGGCGAATATTTTTACTTCCTTTAGGGCTGCTGGTTGAGGGTTTATCGCTCATAAATGTGCGGCGAACATTGCGATGTACTCCAGAACTGTTGGTTGAACTTTTATCGCGCATAAATGTGCATATACAGCGCGAGAGATTTCCGCGGCCGGTAGTTCCCTCCAGCCGGTGGATGATCTTGCGTGTGAAATAGGGCTCTGCCTTACCAATGGTTGCTTTAACCTTCTGGCGGTCGGTAGCCGTCAGAGTGTCCTTTCCACGTTGCAGGCACAATCCCTCGTAGAGCTGATCCTTATAGATTACAACCAGGTCATACTTGCGCATTGGCAAACCTGTAAACAAAAACTCCTGCTTTGAGCTACCAGAAATGACGCCCTTATAAACCAATCTCGGTTCATCAGGCGGGATGGCAAGAATCTGCTCAATAGGTCGGTTGGGATATCCAATCGAGCCTTTGATCCCACCCGTCGCTGCTGGATCAGGTTTGGTGTATAGCCTGGAGCGCTCAGGAGCTGCCGGCGATGCAAGGGTCAGCATCATAAAGCTAACCACGGCCAATAAACCAATGCGCAGATCGTAATTCATAACCCTCTTTATGCTCATATCGTTACCTCAATCAAAAATGCCTTTATATAAACTCATGGTTGTTGACAGGATTTCTGTGCCCTGACTCCTATTTCCGCATCCGTATTTCCCGATCTAGCTTCTGGCTGATTGGATGAAATTCCAGTTTCTTTTTCATTTTTTTACAAAACTTAACAATGTCTGCGTCTGATTCGTTCAATTTCTCTTTGCACTCCAATAGTGCCTCGACAGCCGGCGCCATAAAACTGGAGGCGTCTACATATTCGCAGTATGGCTCTAGAACGGATCGTGCACGTTTCCAGTCGCCGACTGCCATATAAAACCGGGCTTCGTTGATTAAGTAGTCGCTACTGAGTTTGCTGAGCGGAAACTCAAGTTCCCAGCGCTGAAGCGCTCTTTTTGCTTCGAGAAGAAATCCCTGATCAAGCAGGCTGTTGACCGTCTCTGATGCAGATACATCAAGCAAGGCATTTAATTTCCAATCTGCTACAGCTCTCTTGTTTGCACCCGGAAAATACTTTGATTTTTTTTGGGCCCACATTAGCTTATTTTTCTCACGGTTTGCGGAAAATTCTGCCTTTGATCGAGCCAATCCGCTACTCAGTTTGAGCGGTTTTTTAGTTGTCTTAATCGCGCGCGTGGTTTTTAAGCTTTGGTGTTTAGAGCGATTCTGCACATCACCGTACAGTTTCGTGGCTACATTCATGTCGCCAGCCATCAAAGCAAGATCACCCATTCTGATTCGCGCCAGCTCTTCGGGTTTATTTCGCTGGTGAGAGCGCAGAATTTTACTGAGCACGGCTTTGGCGCCATCCGTGTCGTCCAGATAGCACATCAATATTTCGGCTTTTTTTATTTCTAATAGCGTTTTTTCTGACTTGTCTTTTGTCTTGTTTCCAAAGTCTCTGATCCACTTTAAGGCCATATTCGGGCTGACACGCGGTGCAAAATCGAGAGCCAACTCCTTCAGTAATTCCAACCGGTCGGCGGGAAGTTTAGTCGATAGCATTTTCCAGCGTACATTGACGATATGCGTCAGAAGTTCGCGATTCTTGTTAAGTTCAAGACTACGGAAAAAATTATTCCAGTAACTTGCATTCCAGTTGGCGGTTGGGTCTACATTTCCTGGATATGCCGTAAAGACATCCAGTGCGGCCGACAAATAGTGTTGCCGGCTGGAAGAATTGTTCATGCTGGTGCGACGGGTCGTATAGGGGTAAAATGGAACCTTACAGATTGACTGTTTATCACCTGCTACAGCGGTTAGAGAGACTAAGTGGTTGGCTCCACCACTAAATAGCCATTCAGTATCAGGTTTTTCGACATGTGACCCATTACCAAAGTTCCAGATATAACGAGTGTTTTCGGGATTTCCCCCGCGACGGGCGCTGAGATTATAAATCATCACAGGTGCCTCATCAGCAAACCAGTAATTTTCTGCCGGTGCCAGAGAAAAAGATGCCACGGGGCCTCCATCACGTGCTTCGGCCGCAATTACTGATGCACCTCCTGATCGCACAATTTCCTGGTTGTGCAGTTTGCGGCTAGCCCACATGGAGGTGCCCGGAAAATTTAGATCTGAGGCCCGCTTGCCGCCCATCTGAGCCATCGTGGTTTTGGGTGTCTGCCACATTAGCGTCATCAGTCCATTTTTTGGGGCACTTCCTTGTGTGGACCAACATAATATTTCAATGCGATGCAGCCCTTTTGCAAGCTCAACGTATTGACCCGATCCACCCGGCTTATCGATGACTTCCTTCGTTTTGATCGTTTTGCCATCAACATGTACCTCCATCTCTCCTGCAAATTTGATCGGTGCAATCAAGGTTTTGCCCGGATCAGTTGTGTCGACGTGCGCTAGCATGTAAATGGAGCATGGTCCACTACGTCCTGATAGGTCTCCGGGAACCGATAGCGGGGCCTGTTTTACTCCGGCCCGATTACGGTAGTGCACGCTGGAGGATACACTGCCTAACCTTGCCAACGCCAAGGCATCTGCTTTGCTGCCACGCCCGGAGTTAGTACAGAGAATCGTGCTCGGCGTCAGACCGGTTGCTGCGCTCCAAAGCTTCAACCGTTTCGTAGGCACGAAGTAGATAAACAAATTAGCGGCTTTAGGCGGTGAATCGAAGATGATGCCACATCCGGTTGCACCGTTCTGCCAAAGAAGATAGCTTTTTAGCGCTGAACCATCCGCCGTCACCACAATCGGTTGCGCATAGGGTCGTGGTAGAATGCCGCCATCAGGAATCTGCACGAAGTAACCGGCAGATTTGTGCGTGGGGTTACCGGAGAGCCTGATAGTGAAACGCACCGGTGCCTGCGCAACATGCCATTTTTTGTCTGCTGAGGCACTGCAAACAAAAACCAGGGCCAGTAGGGCTCCGGGTATCAAATACTTCGCTTTAAACATGATTATCCTTCATATACGCTTGTCTATCTCTCCGCAATTTTCAGCTGCGGCTTATAGACTACTGTTCAAGATTTTATAATATTCCGCCACAGCATCCCTGTATTTTGGCGGCGCCTCTTGTGCGCCGCCCTCAACTGCGCCGTCAAGCATTGACGGTGTTCGCTGTATAGAAAAACTGCCGCTCTGTGCAGCATCCATCTGCGCTTTGGCTTTTTTTATGGCCATCATAGCCAGATGACGATGTTCTCTGAGCTGCGCAATGTTGCCTTTTGCCACTGCATCTTCAGCCTGGCGCAGATGGTGGGAGGCATCTTTGAGTGAGTTGGCGCGAACATTCTGCATGGATGCTTTGGCATACATTGCATCAACCTGCTTGGCCATCAGCGCATTCATGCCCTCGGTTGAACCAGCTTCCGCAGAGTCCATACGTTTTACGCCACCCTGCATTCCCATTTCATCAGCTTTGCCGGTTGCAAGCTTTCCTCCGCCTGTAGCTTTGGTCTGGATATCTTCACCATCAACATCAATCTGACCACTCTGGGTCGGTTCTTGTGTTCGGCGCTCTTCAATGTCTTTATCGCCTTCGTTGATCGTTCCGGAACCTGCCGCTGTCTCGCCGGTTGCCATGCCCTCGCGACCGACATTGGATCGGCCATCCTGTTCTTTGTGGTCGGGGGTTTCGTTGCCGGACTTGCCCTGTGCTGCGAATGAGGCAACATCGCCCTCCTTCACCTCGTTGCCGGGCGTCATGTCAGGGACAGAGGTGTTGATTGCTCCGTCATCAGCCTCTTCGGACATCGCTTCCTCTTTCTTCATCAAATCGCCAATCAAATCAGCAGCTTCCGTTTTAAGTGCCCCCAGCGAAATGCCGGCTTTGGGCATTTCTTCCTGATCAAATGCCTCGGCTGTGATCTTCATGTCATCAGGATGATTCATCAACCAGCCCTCGAGTTCGTCCAGCCGGTCTTTTGCCTCTTCCATACCCTCAAGATACTCTTCCCTTTTGGCAAGTGCGCGCTCTTTGACATCCTTCTTATCGAGCTTCTCACTGCCCTCCTGCTGTTCGACCTCTTCAAAAACAGAAAAAACATCTTCTGCTATATCGTTCGCGACATTTAGCTCCATAAAAATATTCAGGTCGGTTGGTATCTGTAACAGAGCATCCTTTGTTTTAGCGAGTAGCTCTTTGTATTCCTCTTCCAGTACATCAAAATCTTTGTCGCTCTTATCAAGCTGGTCTTTAATTAGATCCATGCTTTCAACTGCTTTTTTATGAAGATCTTTGATTTTTTCAACCCGTTTTTTAGCCTCCATGATGACCTCGAGCATGGCTTCCTGTTCTTCGAGTTGATCTTCTGCCATGATCTCTTCCAGCATGACTTGCAGTTCCTTGAGTTTGCGCAGGGCGGATCCCTCATGCGGTATAGCCGCTGCAGCTCTGTTTTCCTCAAGCTGTTCAGATGCCAGCATCATGTCGTCACGGATTTTTTTGTCATCGCAGGTGTCTACAATGACGAGCAGTAGCTTTGAGTAGTTCTCGTCATTGGCAATGACCTCTAATGATTCTTTGCGGCAGGCTGCCACAAAGTCTGTTAGATCCATTGCTAATTCATCCTGTTGATCAATCAGTGATTCGCCTACGGCCATGGTTTTGTTGGTATATAAACTGGTCTGTTTGATGATGCTTTCTTGCGCTTTGATCATTCGGGCAAGCATGCCGGTCAATGCGGAAACGCGTCGTTGTACTTTGGCTTTGGATGCGCTGACATCAGCAAACGTGAGCTGCCGCAGGATTTTTTGTTCCATCTCAACGGCTCGATTGATCCGTCCGCCTCTCATCTCCTCCGATGTATTAGGAATCGATGTCAGCAATGGGATCACGCTGGCCATTTCGTTAAGATAGAGGTTCTTGGCCACCGAACTCAGGTTTCCAAGAGGATTGAGGGGGTTGTTGAGAAGAGTCTTCATGATCTCGCGTATTTCGCGTTGGAGATTAGCCGTAGCGTGCCAGTTTTCAGCTGTCGTTGACTGCAGACGCTGGTAGGTTTCAGTTTTCCCCAAATTGGTTCGCTGCATATCAATGATTTTAGCCAACGAACTGAATGCCTGGTCCTCAAGTTTGTTACGCGCCTTTGATGCCGTCTCTATTGAGGGAAGCTTGAACATAATAATCGAAGATCTTGCTGCGCGCAGTGGGTCTGTTGTGGGGCAGTTATCACGTGCCACAATTCGGTAGGCGAGGGTGTGTTCCTCACGTGAACGCCAGTTTTCATCTCTCCAACTCTGTACAAGCTCTTTGCTGCCTGGTTTCCATGTATGAAGAATCTCACCCTTAGCACTGCGTGCTCCACCGATGTTTACCTGCTCGATAACTACTTCCGAAAGTCCGTAGTCGTCTGTAACGACAAACGATATTTCAGGTTTTGCACCCGGCGACAAAATAGACGTTCCCTCCGGTGCCAGAACAGTGATTCCTGGCACACGATCTGGTTCGAAGATGAAGCGTACCGCTTGGTCCTTCTTGTCGCCGTTTTTGCGCGTCGCGATCAGTTTCAGCGGGCTTCCGTCGTTTACTGTAAATTCACCAGTCCAGGTTGTGCGCCCTCCAGAGGTTTTCAGATCGGTTTCTTCGCTTCCCCGCTGGGCTTTCATGGTTTCAATCGGCAGATTAGAATCAAGAGAGAGTTTCAGTGCTGATCCTGCCGTGACTGAAATTTCTTCAGTCAGCACATCATAGGTACGCTGTTTCAGTTTAGTATAGGCGGGCGGTATAACGGTTGCTTCTACTCGGGTTAAGCCCAGGGGAGGGCGTGTCGTGACGGTATACCATTTGGGGAATGGTGAATCTCCCGCGCGGAAACGGTATTTGACGGTGGTGTTGACTTTTGGCAGGCGATAGGTGAATGCCTTGGGTTCTTTTCCCGAAATTCTACCGAGTGCATAGGTCGTGGCATCTCGGTCTGCGGGATTAATATCAAGAGAAACTTTATGCCCCTTGTGTCCCTGAACATTGCAGGTGAGAATCAGAGAGCTTCCCTGCTGAACCGTGGTATCGCCTGGGTCTACACTCAGAATATTTGTCAGAGTGACCGGTTGAACATTAGTGAATGGATTGACAACGCGCCACACCGCCACACCCCAGGCCCTGCCAATAAAGAGGCTCGGGGTCAGGAACAAAAGCGAAGAGACAACAAGGGCGTAGAGGACATGCTTGTGACGTTTCCGGTTTTTCATCTGCTTGATATCCAGACCACTCCAGGCTGGTGCACCCTGGCTGACATATGCCTGCTTAAAAGGATCTTCACCCGGATTAGCTGCAAACTGGAGATAATTAATGAGATGGTTATCCAGTTGCGGGAATGTTTTTTCTATCATGGCGGCAACCGCCAGAGATTTTAGTCGGCGGTTAAGTGTCCGCCTCACTAACCAGATTCCGGCGGCAATAATTGCAATCATGGCCGTCCAGATGTAAAGTCTTCCCATTCGTCCGTATTGCAACCATAAATCAATCAAGCTGAAAAGGCAGACAAATGCTATGACGCCAGCAACAGCCAGAAAGAGTCGAAGCTGTGCCCGCCACCACAAAACGGTGCGCCCTACACCCTCAAGTTGATTATCTAGCGTTCCTGTAAGCATGATTTAGCCTTGTTTATTTAATACGTATAACTGTTACATTGTCGATCCACGCTTCCCCGCGCGCATCAGCAATGATCATGAAATAGACCGTAATAAAGCGGACGTATTTTATATGTTTCAAAGAAAGTTTTGAAGCATTCTCCATCGGAAATTCAAATGTTTCGCTCTTCCAACCGCCTGTTCTTTTTCTGACCTTGTGACCGCGGAACTGACTTTTGTAAATTTTGCGCAAATCTCCGAGATGAACTTGCTTGTCATGGTAGGGGCGGATGCCCGGTTTCCATTTATATCCTGCAAAATAGATATGCGGTGACGTGGTGGATTTGTAGGTTATCGTACAGCGGTAGCGGGCACCACGTACAAAAGGAATCGGCAGACATTCAACCAGAGTTTCTCCCCCCCGTCCGTTGATGTGCATGACGCTTTTTTTGCCTGCGTAGCTGGGCAGGTAGTTGATGCGTGACTTATTATTGACATAATGGCTGTTACTTGTCCATGCATAGTCGATCATCCATCCGTCAAGCGGTTTCTCTGTATTGTCAAAACCACTATTATAGCAGAGATTTTTGCCTTTGTCTGTGCTTTTGAGTGAGGAGGAGGAAGGCAATCGTAAACGACTGGTAGAAGAAAGCTTGCCGGACGGTGCGCTCCATAGAGTAAGCGGCAACGCGATAGCCAGTAACAGTGATGCGTATGCATATCTGATTTTCATGTTTATTCCTTTCTATACAATTAGTTGCTATTCTCAAAACACGCAGTGTTTTTTTCTAAAGCTGCGGCGGCTAACACACAACGTGACATTTAGATAATATGGGCCCGTACATCACAAGCACTTAGTTTGGTTGCGGCTCCGCAGCTTTAGGGCATATTGTTTATTTTTCTAACAACCCATGATAACGATGCCAGCAACGTAAGGCAAGCAATAACAAACCAAGTCTGCCAAAGTGAATGATGCTCTGATGATTGTTCTTCAACCGTCGGGAAATTCAGCGATGCCAGTGTGTCATTCAACTCTAGGGGGTCTTTAAAAAAACGAGCGCCGCTGTTGCGAGAAATACTGCGCAGGACACTAGCGTTAAAGGGGCACGGAGTCATCTCGGCGGCAAATGGTTTGACGAAGAAAGACAATTCCTCAGAAACCTTTGTGGCACCACCTGCGCTAAGTGACGCTGTTACAGTGTGCAGACCGGGGACCGTTGCTTTGTAGTGTGTAACAAAGCCAGGATAGGTTTTTCCTGATGCGGTTGTGACGGGTTCAGGGCGCATCGTGAATGGTGCTTTTTCACCACCTGGCAGAGTGACTTCACATCGTACACGTACGTCCGTATCCTTGTTATCGTTGCTCGCGCGGGCACTGATGACTATTTTTTCACCGATTACCAGAGATTCGCAGTCAGTCATAATGGACAATTTATCTTTTTCCAGCTCGTCTTCAACAGGCAGCAACCATGAAATCATCTGGTTCCAGAAGCGCTGGTATGGTCGCATTTGGCTTGCCTGAGGATGGAGTTTCCATTTCCAGAGAGAGTCGGTAAAAACCGCAACCACTTTGCCTTGTCCGTAGCGCTGACTCAGAATCATAGGTTGCGGCCCTTCGGGTGTTTGTGCCTCCACCAATACGCGTGCTGACTGAGAGGGTACAACGTTGGGAAAAACTGAGAGTACAGGGGGGATGATGTCCCATAACTGAATATCACCCGCAAAAGCAGGATGTGAACGACCCATATCGGTCAGCAGAACAGGAAATTCGCCCTCGCGGGATTTCGGTTTATAGCCTTTAACCGGCAGTATTGTTTTGAGAGAGGTATTCACGAATCCATTGCGGCTCCAGGCTTTGGTTCCGCCCAGCAGAACCAGACTTCCACCGGCCTCCACATAACGTATCAGGTTTTGAGCGCGCCGTTCGCCAATTTCTTCGGCATCCAGGTTACCCACAATAATGATCTTGAAAAATGAAAGCTGTTGCTCAGTCATGTCAGCTGTCATGCTGCCCACCGCACCGAAACTCATCGGTTTGCCTTCTGGACCCTGTAAAAAGATTAGCGGGGTTACCTCTGTATTGGCCTGCAGGGCACGTTTGAGATATTTCGACTCCCAGCGCGGTGCGCCTTCAACGTAAAGCAGTCGGTTCCTGGCATCAATTACGTGAACACTGACGGAGTATTCGTTGTCATTTGTGTTGGATTCTCCCTCTAATGGCGGTACATACACCCGGTAGGTGTTAATTCCGATTTCAGGATGGTCCAGCGCAAATGTGAGCTGCTTGGAACCTCCGTCACTCGGGATTTGGGTGGGCATCTCCTGCAACAGCACCCCGTCTTTAAACAACTGGACATTAACGGCGCCCAGTGAGCCTTGTCCCGATATAAATGCCTTAAGGTCAGTCTGCCATTCGACCGTAACGCGTTTCGGTGTCTGGACCGTGTTGATCCGCAGGTCTGGCTCTTGATCCCAGACGGCATCAGGTTCAAGCTGGACCGTGTAGAGTTTAAACGGTTGCGGCTTGGCTGCCCATTCTTCAAAGGCTTCACGAGTATCAACTCCGTCACTGAGCAATAGCCCGCCTGCGACATTTACGCCTGTATAGCGACTTGTGATCTTTTTCAGAGCATCGCGCAGAAGAGTACTCTCACCTTCGGGACTCAATTCTGAAAGTTGATCAAGAGATACGGGCTGACTGACATCTGAGTTGAACGTGTAAAGATCAATTTTACATTCGCTTTCCACAATATCCAGCCAGGGCATTTCAAGAACTTGCTGCGCTTGAGTCCATCGGTTTGATATGGTCTCATCAGAACTCAGCAGCATACTCTTCGATGTATCCAGGGCGATGACGAAGCGTGGTTTGATCGTCCGTGTTTCCACCTTTTTTTTGCCGGGTATAAACAGGCACCATAACAGCATAATCAGAAAAAGAACGTGCAGCGTGCTGATAATACCCATGGCGACCGTACGGGGTGCCCAACGCCAGACGCTAAAAGCACCTACGCCTAATGCCGCGAGCAGCCCCAGCCGGATTAGCAGTGTCGCGAATGTATGTTCATAAATTATCAATTTGACCCTCCGCCCGCCTGAGTAGTTGAAGGTTTTCCGGCAGCATCGATTCCGAGTTTCGGACCCATAGACGATGTTCCCTTTGAAAGACGGTTCGCAAGCAGAAATTCAAGAATTGCTAAAATCAGTACCACCCACAAAAGGTGTTCGCCGAAGGTAATACCCACCCGGCTTTCCATAAGTTGAGCCAGTAACTCTTCCTGATCCCGCGCAACCTGGACGTTTTCAACTGCAAGCTTGTCTGGGATTTCCGCGGGATCCAGCGGTGTCAGGTTTGATTCCGTGCGCTGCATGTTAACGGCCAGTGCCGGCACCGGTTCCCCGCCATTTGGTGGTGTCATTCTGTAGATCCCGGCCTGATTCAGGTTCTCAATACTCAACACGGTCTGTAACCCCATCAGTGTACTACTTACGGGTAGACGCGTACCATCGGGTGCTTCAAGGACGGTGTTGTAAGTGGCCTCAGGCAGGCACTGACTGAGGGGTATATTGTCGCTGCACCATACGTACTGCGGATGCGAACCGACACCTGCTCCGAATTCAACGATCTGATGTATGATGGGTAGATAAAATGGCGACAGGGGGAAGTCTGTCCAACTTCGGTCGGCAGAAACCGAGAACAGCAAAACATAGCCATGCCCATATTTTCGACCGGCCATAAAGGGGTTTTCGCCGTGTAAAATAATCGACTCAGCATGTTCTTCAAGTTTATCCCATACAAGGCGTTTGCTATTTACAACCGAAAGTGTTGATTCCCCGATTTTAAGCGATTGCAGCAGCGCATGCTGTCGCGTTTCCCAGTGCAGAATCTCTTTTCGTTTTGAGTTTCCAACGGGTTCGATCATTGTAGGCAGTGCGGGAAGGCAGTTCCAGGCTTGGTAATCCCCGAGCATCGCGGAATTCCCCGGAAAAACCACCAGCAGCCCGCCCCGGTCCACGAATGATTCAAGTGCGCTGACTTCTCCCCCTGCTAGCGGTAGCGCATTGCACAGGAATATACAGGAATACTCCGCTAGTTTATCCTCATTGATGCTGCCGGGTTCAACCCAGTCTGCCTCAATGCCGCCTTTGCTCTGACCGGCTTTCAGTGCCGCACGAAGAAAGAGCGTATCATCACGGGAGCCTACACAGAGAGTGGGAAAACGCTCTTTAACACTTACCAGAACATGAAACGTGTTATCCAGCAACAAGTTGTCATCAGGAATTTCGACGCGGGCTGCATGCCACCCGCCCGACATGGGCGGAACCAGAAAGGAGCATTCAACAGTCTGATTGGCATCGACGATGATGGATTGCGTGGATACCTCTTTGTCATCAATCCAGAGCGTGGCAGTTGTGCTCTTGGCGGGTCCGGTGTATCCGATGCGGACGGTTGCCTTCGATGATGTGTTTGCCAAAATAAGCTGCGGTTCAATTTTGAGTTGAAGCGGTGACATGTTCTCAGGACTTTCCGCACCCAGGAGTGAGACAAAGAATGTTGACCGTTTCTGATCAATCTTGCCGGGGTCCCAGACTCCGATTGAAGAGGTGGTAGCAGGATCTGCATTTTCCGTTTCATCATTTTCCGCACTGTCAATTGATGCATTCACGGTGTCGCCGGTAGCTCCCTGACTGCCGAAGCTGTCCCATGGCAGAGCCTGCATATCTGTGATAATATGTATTTCTCGTTCCCGCCGGGTATCTGCCTCTGTCAGTGCATCGTAGGCTGCCATAACGGCCGGGGCCAGTTGCGAAGAACGCTGTGTGAATTCAAGAGCTTTTATCTGGCTGATTGCGGCATCGATATCCCCGCTCAGTTGTTCAATAATCGGTTCAACATGATCACGCGCCACAAAAATGCAGAGGCGATCCTGTTCGCTGAGCCCTTCACAGATAACCGTCGCTGTATCAATGGACTTTGTCCATACGGTTTTGCTCCCCAGATTGTAATCCATACTGTATGAACCATCGATCACAATGGCTACATCTCGCGGTGACCGGCCAAAAAACGTGCCCATTCTTTTGCTGCGCAGCATGGGCATGGCAAAAGCCAGCGCCAGAAACACCAGCAGACATGTTCTGATAATCCACAGCAGAATGTTTTCCATCCGGATTCGACTGGCAGACTTTTCCTGGGCCAAAAGGAGAAATCGAATCGTACTGAAGGGCATTTTGACTGTTTTGCGATTCTGGATCAAATGCAGAACCAGAGGGATAATCACTCCGATCGAACCGATCACATAAAAAAATAGTGGACTAATAAGAGCAAACATAATTATTCACATATTACCTGGAAAGTCGTTGCCGTTCAGTCATGTACGTACGAATAAAATCATCGCACGGTTTGTTGGTAAGCGCGATACGATAATCAATTTTCATTTCCGCACAGGATTTACGATATTGGTCAATAAATTGGCCGAAAACTTCATTGTAAGACTTGCGGAGTTGGCGTGGGTTTACGCTTACCCGCTCATTCGTCTCGAGATCTTCAAAGTCGCCGGGCGATTTAAAGGCCAGATCAATTTCCATTGGATCCAGTACCTGAAGAACAATAACGTCATGATTTCGTTTTCGGAAATGAGCCAAGGCCTGCGTGATGGCGGTCTCATCACCGAGGAGATCGGAAATGATAATAATCAGCGCACGGTGGCGCACAGAGCCGGCAATTTGATGCAAGGCTTCGGCGATATTGGTTGTGGATTCGGGTTCGAATCCCTGCACTCGCTTAAGCATGTTGTTGAGATGGTTGAATGAATTACGCGCATCCATCGCAAGGTCAATCTTATCGGAGTGGAGGTAAAGCCCGACAGAGTCACGCGCTTTTATTGTTACGTAACCGATTGCAGCGGCCAGATGACAGGCATACTCATACTTGGTTATCTTATCGCTGCCATATCCCATTGAATGGCTGCGGTCTAGCGCAATGTAGACACGCAGGTTGGTCTCGTCTTCGAAACGCTTGACATAATATTTATCAGTTCGCCCGAGAACCTTCCAGTCGATATGTTTGGGATCATCTCCGATTCCATAGGCTTTATGGTCGGCGAATTCAGAACTATGCCCTCGCAGTGGACTGCGGTGGGCACCGACAAGATTGCCCTCTACCACATACCGTGACATCAGCACCAAGCGGTTGAGCGTGTTCATTTCTTCGGGATTGAGAAATGCTGCCGTTCCTTCTTTTGCCGGAGTCTCCGTTTTAACAATAATAATCTTCTTCTTCTTCTGAATCATGTTCCGCTACCGCTGCCTTGGTTTGAGGAATGCCTTCCAGTGATACGAATCGCAGACCAGAAAAATGTGTTTACCGGAGTAAGCAAGTAGTGCTTCCTTGGTCCGTATGCCTGTATTGACCATAATGGTCCGTTTTTCCTGAGTTTCTCTGCCTTCTGCACTTTGGCGGGTTGTGTCTTCAATTTCTATTTCGGTTTGTTTACGCCCCCGAACCATTGATGTTACACCGGTCGGGCGGATACGGATCTGTGAGCCATAGGGTGTGGCAAGGGCCTTTTTGAGGTCATAGTTCTTCCCTAGCCTCCCAGAGCTAAGGCTGTATTTCTGGTTTAGCAGATCCGGCATGCTGCTGTAACCCACTAGGCTGTAATTCCAGCTGTTCCCCCGGCGATCTTTCATAGGGAAGGCCATTTTTTCGGGCAGTGCTTTGTAGGCAGCCAGTTCATCAAGTGTTTTCGGATAGGCAATTTCACGTCGATAGTAGAACTGAAGAGCCTGCTGGACGCGCTGCATATCGATTCGCATTAGCCATGCTGCACAGACAACCTGAGCCCCGCGTTCAAATTTATCGGACGTTTTTTTAATATATGGCTCAAGCAAAGGTACTGCTAGATCAGCGCGATCAAGTTTCAGCAGATGCCAAGATCCAATTGTGTTGGCCACAACCATGAATGGATTATCGGGATGTGCCTCCCTGAACGTCTGACAGGCAGCAATTCCGGCTTTGTGATCATCCGGTGCGGCCTCATGTATCTGCCAGAGTTCCCAGATCGCTCGCTCATCAGTAGCGGTTGCCGTCACCGCGCATGCCTGCTTCGGAAAAAGAACAACAGTCAGGCTCATAAGCGAGATAAGCGGGATCATCATCCTTATTCTTAAAAACGTCTGGCTGGAACGACCTTTGATCATAGTTGTCGGGCCTTTTGCTTCCTGGCTTCCAACTCCCGCGCTTTATTGCGTTTCGCCAGTTCCAGTGTCAGAAAATCAGTCCATCCCTGTTTGCCTTTCTGCGCAAGGACTTTATCCCGATACTGTAGAAGATCTCGGTCCTTATAGGTTAGGCTAACCGCTTTTTTGCCCCCCGTGTATGAGTAAAACGTACCCGAAGGGTCAACTTCATAAAGCATTTCCTTACCGCGCTTGGGGGTAAGGCGGTCCTTGTGTCGTACGACGACGGGACTCAGCGTAATTGTATTGGCATCAATGCTTTTGATCACACCTGTTACGGCAATCGCATCCCCAATGGTGGACACCGGTTTCTCACTCAGTTTTTTTAACGAGATTCGTTTACTGATATAAAATTTTACATCCATAAACGAGGCCGGTTCGAAGGCGAGTATGGCAATAAACGGGCGGCCACCTTTTTCGCCTTTTTCCAACTCCATGATTTGCAGGTACCTGAAAAAATGGGGTCGCCCTTTGGCATCATCAAGCAACTCTTTGCGCTCTGCATTTGTACGGCATTCACTAAAATACAAGGCGAAGTCATTGCCATTATCGGTTTTTGCCATACTCTGTACAGCACCTGTTCCCAAGAATAGCATGGCGGTTAGAATGATATGCAGGATTTTATAGTTCATAGCACGATTACCCCCTTTAATAGTTCATAGCACTTAATGTTTTTTTCAATATATTTATAATAGCACTCCTGCGGCGGAGCCGCAACCAAATTAAGCTTTAAAAAAGGTTCTTCTTCCTCGATTTTTATGGGTCAAATAAATATTTCGCAAATTGCGTGGCGGGGTCAAGGCCCCCGCCCTACAGTTTTAAAGAGATCAAAGCCTTTACTGTAGCTGAGGTCCTTGACCTCGGACGGGTTACCCATACAAAAATCGGAATAACCAAAGCTAGACGCTTTCCATAAAAATCAGTGAAAAGCCTTAAAAAAATGGGTCCTCCGCAGAATCTGTGGGTACATTGTGGTCTTCTCCCGTACTCAAGACACGACGAAGCAGGTCGTTTAAGCGTAACCAAGTAAGTGTGAGCTTAAGTGTGCGATGAAGTGTAGGACTAAG
>Ga0307990_1001907_pt1 | contig 17153 bp, 17 predicted proteins | sample EllFjometagen129_FD_203168 | JGI IMG/M metagenome (GOLD analysis project Ga0307990, IMG submission 203168) | Marine microbial communities from Ellis Fjord, Antarctic Ocean - #129 | ecosystem: Environmental > Aquatic > Marine > Unclassified | place: Southern Ocean | collected 2014-10-08
TGACAACGCGAGTAAATCCCAGGGACGATCCGATGGCCGTCCCATCCTGAATGAAAGGATTCGAGCCGATATGCTCAACGACGTAACCTTGCGCCAGCAGACGTCTGGGAAGCGAGTCCGGGAAAGCTCCAGCCGACAATTGCGTGGAAGTCAGGACTCGAAAAGCCTTCTTTTCCGCTTGCGTCAAATCCCAGCGCGTCAGGGGAATGCCCAGTGTTGAGGCGTAGCGCCCCGTGAACATGGCGGTGATGCTACCCCGCGTGAAATTCGACGGCGAATATGTCCGGCGCATCAACAGGCCCTCGGCGGCGATCCCGTCGATATTCGGCGTCGTCGCTCGCTTATATCCGTATGCGCCCACGGCGTCGGCACGCAGGGCATCAACGATAATGCACAAGACGTTGATCGGTGTTTTTTCCGGCGAGGCATCTGGCGAATATATGACGGGATTGCACACGGCAAAGGGGGTGGGCATGTTCGCGCCAGCCCATTTTTCATAAGCCGCTTGATCATCGGCAAAAGGAACCGACGCCCGAACGGTGAATTGAATATCAACGGTCTCCCCGGCGATTTGCGACAAATCCAGCGTGAAATGCCGATAGAAATCAATGTAGTTGTAAAAAATCTGCCATTTTTCCCGTATGTAATCGAGAAGCTCGAAAAAAAGCCGTCTCCTGATTCGATACTCCTTCGATATCAGTTCTCCGTTTTCCTTCGAGCTGATCTGCACCGACAGCGTCATGGGACCGGCTTTGAGTACGGGCGGCGGCGGGAAATGAGAAAATGACAGTATGGCGCGATCGGGAATATGGATGTTGCGGAGTTTCAAACTGTAGGATTCGCCGTCTTCACTTTTTGTCAGCGGAAGAGCCTCGAACTCCTCTGTGAAGTGCATCAGACGCCCTGCAATAACAGGGATGGCCTTCGCGCCCTGCCCCGCCGCGATGGGAATCAAGTTCGTCGCAAGAGAATAATCGTCAGGAATATCTATTGCGCGTTCGCAACCATTGAAAATTATTGCGGCGAAAAATACTAGGGCGATGATAAGTTTATGGGGTCTCAATATCCTTCGCTTTCAGCTCATAGATTCTGATCTTGTGCAAACGACCATCCCCCATGACGGCGGCGCCGCCAAGGGGACGATAATGCCGGTCCAGATACCGAATAGCTTTGTGGCCGCGCACCCGCTGATCATCAGACAAACAGATAACGGCGTGCGTGGCGCCCCAGGAGATATACTTTTCAACACCTTTGCCGTCAAGCCGTCCGACGTGCCATCCGCGCCGGTACGCGTGGTAGAGAACCTGGTTTTTGCGCGTGGAGCCGGGGTCGAGCACAAGAATAATATCGCCGGGTTCGGAAAAGGCCCTGGCGAGCTTGCCCGCCTCCACGCTGCTAAGATCCTGCCTGTATTCCCCGCGAACGTAGAGAAACGAAACAAGCGTGAATATCGTCAGCGCCGCGATAACTACCGCGCTGCGTCTTGATTGTGAAACTCTCCCGGCCAGCGCGGAAAGTCCCGCACCGGCAAGAATCGCCAAAGGCGGCGTGAAGGGCAGTTGATAGTAGTTGTGCTCATTGTTGCCGGACTTGACCATTAGGACGTAGCCAAGCGCGGCCAGAAGCCAAAGCCATATGTAGCCGCTTTTTCGCCGTGTACCTGAAAACAAAATCGAAAGCGCGACGAAGATCGTCGCAACAGGAGTCATTGAACGATCAAAAATTCTGGACTGGATTCGATTCCAGAAATCCAGATCAATCAGCATCGACCAGGATCCCCACAAATGCGGCGCGCCGATGATCTCTCCCGGAGCCTCCGTAACGTTTCCCAGGCTCCCGATCAGTGAGGCGTAATAAATCCACGCAATCGGCGGGATGAGACAGATAGCGCCAAAGATATAGATTCTCCAGTCGCTAAAGAGTTTAGCGCGCTTTTTCAACAACCCCGCCATCAAAAAGAGAAAGCCGATGTGCAGCGCGAAAGCTTTGAATAATCCAGCCAGGGCTGTAGCGATCCCGGATTTGAGGAGATGGGATGTCCGGTCGTCACGCAGCCATAGCTCATAGTAATCGGCGGCTGCTATCGAGGCCGCCAGCATCCAGGGATCAGACATGATCGTGCGGCCGAAAAACCAGGGATATGGAGCAAGGTTCCAAATGAAAAGTGCGAAAAGTCCCACAGATGGATCGTATATGCGTGCCGCCAGTCGGAACAAATACAGGCCCCCGACGATCATCGCCAGAATCGAAAGAAGTCTCGGCCAGGCGTGAGATTGCCCGAAAATTGTGTAAAGAATCGCCGAAGCTCCTGAATATATCGGCGCCTCCTCCGCTTCGATATTCGGCCCGGTTCCGCCGGGATCAAGGACGTCCCACTCCGGGTGAAGAAGATCGAAACCATTTTCGGCGAAATTTCGGATCACCGTGGCCGTGGAGCATTGGTTCCAGGATTGCCTGTCGGCAATGGGAGACGTCAATCCGGGCAGGCGAATGGCGATGCCAAAAAGCAAGACGAGGAACATAGCCCTGCGCGCGTAGCGTTCATCAAGATTTAATCTTTCGATCAGATTCACAGCGCGACCGCCTTGCTTTTACGATGAATAGCCCAAAAAATCCCCGCCATCACAATTTCCGCCAATATCCAGGCCACGCGCGACAGAAGCGAGATAGCAATGGCAACTTCCAGTGGGAAAAAAGCCGTCAGAAACACCGCCAAAGCTCCTTCCCTAACGCCAAGACCTCCCGGAGTCAGGAAAGACAAAAAACCGATCAGCCACCCGGCCGCGAAAAATCCGATCAGGACCGTCCACATAGGCGGAATCTCCGCGCCAACAGCCTTCACCGCCGCCATGGCGGAAAGTCCGTGAATGAACCATCCCGCAAAATGAAGCGCCGCGCAAAAGAGCATCCGCCGAAAAGGAATGCTAAATTCGATATTGTCCTTTTTCAAAATGCTTAAACCCAGATTGACAATCCTGGGCAAAACTATCGGGTGCAGCGTGGTCAGCCCAAAGACGATGATGACCGAAAATATCAAGTAATGGTATTGTTGAAATGATTCAAAAGCCGCTGGGGCAAGCAATAGAGCCACGCCGGCGGAAGTTATAATCATCAGCATGAGTTCGAGGTAAATCGACACGATGGTTTTTGCTTTTGGAACCGATTCGTCCTGAGCCAAGCCGACGCGGACAAGAATCAGCATGACTTTGCCGGGGACGTATTTGCTGATCTGCGAGGCCGACCAGATGTAAAAAGCTTCGGCGAGGGCTATCGGATGTCCCAAAAAACACAGACATAGCCGCCAAACCCAAGCCTGAATCAAAAAGAAAATGAGATTCAACGCTACGCAAAGAGCCAGAAAGGTCCCACTGAATTCGATGGCGCTGCTTTGCAGTTTATCCCACTGTGAGACCAGTCCAAAACCAAGAAACATGAGAATGACAAGCGCCAGAACCCAGCGCAAAGTGGCCTTGACGCGAGGCGAGATCATTTTAAATTCTCTTGGATTGTGTAATCCCGCCCCCGCTTGTCGGAATGCTTTGTGAGTAATTCCCCTATCAGGCCGGTGGAGATGAATTGCATGCCGGTGATCAGAAGCAAGACGCCGAAAAGCAATAGAGGCCGATTGCCAATGGGTCCTTGTCCGGCTAACCAAAGGCCTGTCATATACAGGCAGATCGCAAATCCCAGGCCGCCCAGGACGATTCCGCCGCCGCCAAACAGATGCGCGGGGCGCTGCATGTATTTGGTCAGAAACAATATCGTCAATAGGTCCGTCGCTCCGCGAATGTAGCGTTCCAGCCCGTACTTGGACTTTCCGAATAGCCGTGGACTGTGCTTCACGGGCAGTTCTGCGATACGAAAACCTCTCTGTTTCGCCAAAACCGGGATGTATCTGTGAAGTTCTCCATATATCTCGATTTCCGGCAAGACCTCGCGACGATAAGCCTTAAAGCCGCAGTTGAAATCGTGGATGGGAATTCCCGTCAGTTTTGCCGTGATAGTGTTGAAGAAACGGGATGGAAGTGTTTTTTCCAGAGGATCGTGACGGTTCTTTTTCCACCCGGTGACAAGGTCATATCCCTCGTTGAGCTTGGCGATAAAATTGCCTATTTCATCGGGATCATCCTGAAGATCGGCATCCATTGTCATGACGACTTCACCGGCGGCCTCGCAAAACCCGGCGCTAAGGGCCGCGCTTTTCCCGAAGTTGCGCCGGAAGCGAATGGCTTTGATGCGGGCGTCTTCGCCGTGGGCTTTGCGAATGATGTCGAAACCGGCGTCCGTGCTGCCGTCATCCACGAAAATAATTTCGTAGGAATCCCCGTACGAGACAAGGGATTTCGTCAGCCGTTCGATGAGTTCGGGAAGGGATCCCTCTTCGTTGAAGCAGGGTATGACGATGGACAACTCAGGCATAATACGAAATCAGGTGGCCGGCGTCCCCTGGCTGACCAGGAATTGATAATCCAGGACGGCCTCGAAGCGGTCGTTTGGATCGTTGGGATTGATCGCTGTAATCTCAACTTCATAATCGAGAACCGACGGAATCGTTTTGACCTGCGGTATGATGATCATTTCCTGTACGCGCTCCGCATCGATCTCGAATACAAAAATGTGTTCGTCAAGTTTGATGAGGTCTGGATTTGCAAGGGTTATCGTGCAGACAAAATCGATATTTTCGTCATCCATCCGATCCCATTCATTGATCTGCACAACGATGTCCACCGGCGTTCCCACCGGACCGACCGAATCGGAAAACCAGATGTCGCCGATGACCTTGTCCTTGGTGAAACCCAAAAAGTCGTCGTTATCCACGACGAGTTCGATAGCCACCGCATCGATGTCTTCGCCGCTGTCATCCTCTTTATCCGGCGCGCACGACAGAGCCGGCGAAAGCGCCGCAATGATGAAGACTCCGACCAACCATTTCCATGACCAGTTCGTCATGTTTCCGTCCAAAAAGATGTTCCCTTTTCCAAAACCATCTAGGCGAAGCCCGGAAGTTTTGTCAAGCTTTGATGAGCGGAATTTCAAGCATTGTACTCCAGCTCTCGACGAACGCCAAAGGCTTTCCTTGTAAAGAGTTTTGGCGCCGTTTCTACTCGCAACACTCTCTTTTCATGTCATGAAAAAAGGGCCGGAAGTGTTTGCTTACACTTCCGGCCCATTCTTAATCGTATCAATTCATTGAATTACAGAGGCGGTAGCTCTCCACCCTCTCTGCTGTATCCCTCGATAACCAGGAAGTCGCCGGCCACGAGACCCGGGCCGATCGGTCGGGAGCAGCTTGTGTGGATGGCAACCTCATTGGCGCCGTCCGCGTAAAGGTAGATTTCGGTTCCGAGAGTACCTTTTTTGTCTGTGCCGTAAATCGTGAAAGTGTCGCCAGGTGCAACGAAATCCGCGAAGACATTGCCGTCTTTTTTCTGATCAACTTCGATGAAGGCTTCTTCGTCGCCCATATATTGGAAGGTCAGCTCAGTCACCTTGCCCGCGCACTCGCCGTATCCGCTGCCCGGATTTTCAACGGGACAGAGCTGGCCGCCATTGCGGCTGTATCCATCGATAACTTCGAAATCGCCGGCGATAAGGCCAGGACCGATAGGCTTGGAACAGCTCGTATGGATTTTTGCATTTTCATTGCCATCCACGAAGATCGTGATTTCAGTCCCCATTTCTCCGTCCCTGCCGAGGCCCACAAAGGTGAACTCTCCATTCGAAGCTACTTCGCCAGCAAACAGGTGTTCACCTTGATCATTACCATGATGTCCTTTGCCCTTTTTCTTTTTTCCCTTGGCGTTGACTTCCACCCATGCCGCTTCAGTGCCATGAAAAATCAGAGTCAACTCGGTTATTTTCCCATCGCAGTCTCCGCATTCGACTTGCTCGTCGCAAAGCCCGAAATCGGCGTCGAAATAATCCACGTTGTGCGTAGCAACCAAAAAGGAGGTTCCGGCGCGGACAAACAGTCCTTCCGGTATTGTTGCCGCATCCAATTCCACGACAAAGCAGCGGTCGCCGGAAGAAGGAATCTCGTAGAAACCGGGAATTCCGAAATCGTCGTCGCGCGTAAAATCGTAATCATAGACTGCGTCGTCGCCGTCAATAACGCCGTTGCAATCATAATCCCGATAGAACCATACGAGAACGTCATTGATTCCGGCGTCGTCGCCGTCATCCTGAACACCGTTGCAATCTCCGTCGAACCAAACGTAATCCCCGATGACGATTGGATCTCCGGCCAATGCCGTCATGTAGCCGACTCCCACAAAAACCGTAACAACCATTGTCATAATGAGCGCCTTGGAAATGTTCATGTGCTTCCCCTTTTGTTGCTGAACTTTGAAACCTTTTATTTTGCTTCCAACCCTAAGTCGGCCATTAATTCCTTAGCCACGAATACCTCTTTAACTTCTAATATCTCCATTGTCAAGAAAGAGGTCTCCCCTTTTTCATTTTTTTGCGGTGTGAAAAATTGACAGAATCAGCCTTGGCGGATAGATGTATTTGTGGTAATTCATTGCACTTAAGCTCACTTATTTCGGAGGCGACGCTTGTGAAAGCTAATACTCTACTCATTTCTTTACTCTCTTCATTCATTGTTTTTCTTTTCGTCGGACCAAACATCGCCTATAGCGACACGCAGACCGACATGAAAAAAATGACCAGGGCTTTTTCCAAGTTCAAAGAGGCGAGCTATACCTTGACATTAAGGCATCGCGTGCGAGGCGCCTTGCGACCGGCTGAAGTTGTTGAAGTCAAGTGCACAAAAGCCGGCGCCGTTTTCGCCAAGTGGACAGGAAAGCGCCATCGGAACCGCACGATTCTCTATAATCCAGGATGGAATAATAACCAAGCCTGGATTATGGAAGGCGGCGCCCTGTCTTTCGCGGCCGTCAGCATTCCTGTGGACGACAAAATCATCAAAAAAGATTACCGGCTCGGCATTGAATTTCTCGGCGTGGGTAAAATCTTAGAGGTTCTGAAAAACACGAAAGTGGGCAACATTGCCCTGACTCTAAATGCCAGGGGTCTGCCAGTCAAAATCGTTGTGAAAGACGACAAGGACCGCATTCTCGAACAGTTTGAATTTGCAAATTTTAAGTTCAACCCCCGCTTTGCGGCCAATCAATTCGACCCATTAAATCCTTCCCTTGGATTCCCCGGTTACTCCACCGACGGTATTGTCATTGATGCCGCGCAATTTCAGTCCACGCTACTCGGCAATTACGCGAAGATGAAAGACTATACATGCGTGATGCATAAACAGGAGCGGATCAAAGGGAAATTGCAGCCCTTCATGAATATGTACACAAAATTTCGCAAGCCGGGGGACATTTACATGAAATGGCTCCCTGGTCCGAAAGAAGGCCGGGAAATCCTCTTTCGCCAAGGGCACTACAACGACAAAGTCATCGCGCACGATGGGGGCTTCGCGGACTTTATCACGGTGAAGCTTGACCCGAACGGCTCTATGGTCAAAGGGGACACCAACCACGATATCGCTGAAACCGATCTTGGGCACACTGCGCGCACCATAGTCCAAAACCTGCATCGGGGGCTTGTCAATAACGAGATCAAACTGCAATTCAATGGACTGCAAAGGGTCGGCGGCAAGGACGTTTACGTCGTGGAATCGTGGACGGTCAAAGGAAAAGGCTATTACAGTTACCATTCCATCAACGCGCATGACGTTGAAACAGGTCTGCCGATAAGAACCGTGAATTACGACGAAAACGATCAGTTATTCGAATCATTTGAGTGGCGGGATTTCACGCCAAATGTGGGATTGACCGACGCGGATTTTGATCGGGACAACCCCGAGTACAAATTCTGAGGGGCCATTAGACAAAAAGCTAAATCGTCCAGGTAAACTTCTCAAATATTTCCGGGAAGCGCTCCGACATTTCCTCTTTAATAAATCGAGACATTTCTCCGCAGACATTCATGTTGATGGCTTTGTTTGCGAACTCGACAGCGCTTTTGGAATCGATCTGCCGTACAAGCTGCTTGACATGCAGCGCCTGTGCGGGATTGGTTGAAAAGCTTGACACGCCCAATCCGATCAGAAGCATCGTCATCTGGACATCGCCGCCCATTTCTCCGCACATGGACACGTCGATGCCGGCGGCGGTCGCCGCTTCAATCGTTTGCTTGATAAGCCGAAGAATCGCCGAGTGTGTTGATTTGAACATATGCGAAACATGCTCGTTTGAGCGATCAACCGCCAGAGTATATTGAATGAGATCGTTAGTCCCAATGCTGAAGAAATCTACTTCTTCGGCGAGGACATCGGCAATGACCGCAGCGCTGGGCACCTCAATCATAATGCCGACGTCAATGTTGTCTGCAAATTCAATTCCTTCGAGTTCGAGTTCCTGGCGCACTTCGTCGAGCACGTATTTGACTTTACGCAATTCTCCGAGACCCGATATCATCGGGAACATAATCCTCAGTTTTCCGAAAACGCTGGCCCGCAACAAGGCACGCAACTGATCTTTAAAAATGTCCTCGCGCTCAAGGCAGAAGCGAATGGCGCGCAAACCCATCGCCGGATTGGTTTCCGAAGGGGGGTTCAACTCCTCGACCAGTTTATCCGATCCAAGATCCAGGGTTCTGATAGTCACAACGCTGTTGGAGCCGACGGACTGCAAAAGCTTCGAGTACACCTCGTACTGTTCCTCTTCGGTCGCAACGCCTCCTTTGAGCAAGAAGATAAATTCGCTGCGAAATAAACCGATGTCTTTGACGCCATGCCTTTTCATGACCTCTATTTCGTCGAGGAATTCCATGTTGGCCTGTATTGTTATTTCTTTGCCGTCTTTGGTGGTCGCCGGCATATCCCTGATTTCAAGAAGCCGGGTTTCCTGCTCTTCAAACAGGCTCAACCTTTGCTGAAATTTGTCGACAACCAGGAGCGTCGGGTTGACGATGACGCTGCCCTCAAGCGCATCAATGATGACAAGATCGCCGGTTTGAACTTCCGTGGCGATATGTTCAAGTCCAACGACGCCGGGCAACTCCATGCCTCGGGCGAGAATGGAGGCGTGGCTTGTCGGGCCGCCGATGTCCGTGGCCATGCCAATGATTCGGCTTCTATCGAAATGAGCCATGTCAGCCGGCGACAGGGAGTGCGCAACGAGGATGACGTTTCGCGGCACCGTATCCAAGGTTTCTTGCTGAACACCCATAAGGTTGCTCATGATTCGGTGGAATACTTCATCAAAAAGCTGTGAGCGTTCGACCCGGGTCCTTTTCGCCTCGGAAGCCAGCGTAGCGTTCAGTCCGTCAAATAGTTTTTTTGTGGCCCACTCCGCGTTGATGTAATCGTTTTCGATGAGTTTTTCCACTTCATCGATCATGTATTGGTCAACAGTCCATGCGAGGTGCGCATCGAGAATCTGACGGTGATCTTCGGACAAGTCTCTTTCAAGGGCCGATTGGAGCTGCTCGCGACTCAGTTGAATGGCATCGCTGAAGCGTTTCTTTTCCAGAAGGACCATCTCTGCCATAACCATGCGCATGGGAACACGGAGTTTGCCCCGATCCACCAGATAGGCCAGCCCCACGGCAATCCCCGGAGACCCTATTTGGCCTTTAAACACACGCATTATGGATTTGCCGTCAGCCATCAGTCCTCATGGAATTTTTGTTCGAACAATTGAACAAGGCTGGCCACGGCCAAAGCCGCATCCGGTCCGTTGGCTTCGATGGTCAGCACGGTTCCCTTCGTGGCAATAAGGGTTGTAACGCTCATTATGCTCTTGGCGTTGGCCACCTTGTTGTCCTTTCGAATCTTGATATCGCAATTCATCGTGGCCATTGCTTTGACGATCTGGGCAGCCGGACGCAGATGCAAGCCCTGCCTGTTTTGTACAATCACTTCCCGACTGATGGCGCCGCTGTCGAAATTGAAGTGCTCCATTTTATCTTGACAAATCTTCGCTGGCCAGGGAAATACTTTCTCTTCCTCGGGTTTGGAGCGATTGAACGAGTTTCGATAAATTGGTGCTTTCGCGTTCCAGGAATGCCTCAAGAAGCATGGGCAGATTAACACCGCTGATAACGTCGACATGACCCGTGCGGAGGAAGCGCAGGGCCAAATGGGACGGCGATCCACCGAACATATCCGTAAAAATTAAAACCCCCTCCCCCTGGTCAACATCCTTGATCGCCTTTTCAATCTTCGGCGTCACGATTTCCGGATCATCCATCGCATCAACGCTAACGCCAATAGCCGCATGCAGGTCGTTGCCGATTATTTCTCCGGTCGTTTTAATAAATTCCTGCGCCAGTCCTCCGTGCGCCACAAGTACAATTCCAATCATAGTCCGTTATCCGTTTCTTTTTCTACAAGTCTCCCATCGCGAACGAAACACGCCGGTCGGCCTCGCCTTGACCGTACCGGGCCCGCCAGGCTTAGCGTCTAGTCAACTCGCGATGATTGACGGTGATTCGATAACCTCTTTGTTTCAATTGTTTCGCCAACTCCTCCACGATCGTCACCGATCTATGAGCCCCCCCTGTACAACCAACGGCAAGGGTCAGATAGTGCTTGCCTTCCTTCTCATAATTAGGCAACAAATAATCCAGCAGGTCCCAAACCCGCTTCAAAAGGCTAACGGTTTCGGGATTTTTCATAACGAAGTCGGATACCATGGGATCCAGTCCCGTTTTTTCCTTCAATTCCGGCACAAAAAAGGGATTGGGAAGAAAGCGGACATCCAGTGTCAAGCTGGAATTGGGCGCTCCCCCGTATTTATAACCGAAACTCATCAATGTAATGTGGAGAGGAATTTTCTCTTCGCTAATGCCGAAGCGTTCTTTGATGGCCTTCCCCAGTTCATGAACATTCATCTCCGTCGAATCGATGACGATATCGGCTCTGCTTTTTATTTGCTCAAAATTGCTTCTTTCCGTTTCAATGGATTTTTTCAAGTCCCCTTCTTCATGAAGCGGATGCACGCGCCGAGTTTCGGAATAGCGTTGAAGCAGCCGCCACTCGACCGCTTCAATAAAAAGAGTTTTGACTTGAAATCCCTGAGCCACCGCTTTCTCAAACACAATTTGAAAATTATCGAAAAACACAGCTTCCCGACTGTCCATCACAATGGCTATTCGACGAAACTCGGCCGATGTCTCGGAAAGATCAAGAAGGTTTTGAAAAAGGAATATGGGCAGATTGTCAATGCAAAAAAACCAATGTCCTCAAGAGCCTTCAGGGCGACGCTTTTGCCCGAACCGGATAAGCCTGTAATGACCACGACAGACAGATTTCTCATTCGGCCTCCTCGCAGTCTTCAGGACCATCCAAACTATATCGAGAAATGCGGTCTTTCAGTTGCTCCTGAAAAGACCTGGCTGCGTGGAATCCCTCCAGCTTGAGAAGGTGGTTCCTTGCGGCCACTTCAACAATCGCCGTCAGATTTCTCCCCGGTCGAACGGGAATGACGGTCAGCGGCAACTCAACGCCGAGAATCTGATAAACCTCGTCATCCAGTCCAATACGATCGTAATCCACCGCGTCGCTCCACTCCACGAGTTTCACGACCATGTGAACCTTTTTTCTGTCTCGAACAGCCCCGATTCCTAACATTTCCTTGATATTTATTATTCCAAGACCGCGAATCTCCATGTGGTTTTTTGTGACTTCCGAACTGCGTCCATTGATCGATTCCTGAGAAATCCGACGCAATTCGACCACATCGTCCGCCACGAGCCTATGCCCTTTCAACACCAGATCAAGAGCGCATTCGCTTTTCCCAATCGCGCTTTTGCCGAGAATCAGGACGCCCGCCCCGTACACATCCACCAAAACGCCGTGCATCGTTGTGCGCCTGGCAAATCGAAAGGATAAAAACCTGGTCAGTCTGTAAGTAAAATCCTGCGTGACAAGAGAGGTTCGGATTAAAGGCGTCTGGGTTGCCTTGGCATATTCCAGCAGCAGCGGATGGGGCTCCATGTCTCCTGTAACCACGCAACAACAAATCCGTTTATTAAAAAACCTGCTTAAGACCGCTCGGCTTTCTCCCTCGTCCTGCTGCGCGAGAAAACCAATTTCGGTTTTTCCAAATATTTGAATTCTGTGTGAAACGATGTGTTTATTATAACCGACTAGTGCAAGGCCCGGTTTTTGAGTGTGCGCCGCCCGAATTTTGTTTTTCAGCCCGGTTTCCCCAGCGATCAGCAACAGGCCAAGATCCTCTTTACGACTGCTGAGCAGCTCTTTTACCAGAATAAAAGCCATGACCGGCTCCTGCACAATTTTTTATTCATCAAGGTCGAATTCGCTGATGCAACGCATCATGTCCTCAGCGCTCTGGGCTTCCATAAGCTTTTGTCGCAATTCCGGGATTCCGGCGATTGAGTTAATGCGCGCCAATAGCGTCAAATGAATGCTGACGGCATTGCCTGGAGCAACAATAAGAAAAAACAGGTGGACGGGTTGGCCATCCTCGCTGTCAAAATCAATGGCCTTGACGGATCGGCCCACAGCGACCAGAACCTTTCGCAATCCCTTAACCTTGCCATGAGGAATCGCCACCCCATTGCCGATGCCCGTACTTCCAAGCTTTTCGCGCTCTTCCAGAATCCTCAGTATCAGTGAAGCGTCCAAACCAGGATTTTCTTTGGCCAACATCGCGATGAGTTCTTTGAACACCGAACTGCGATCAGCGCCCTGAATATAAACGTTAATCACGGCAGGTGTGATAAAATCAACAATTTTCATCATAAGACAATCTCGAATAATCCTTTATAGGCAACGGTTACCATTTTGCGCGGTTATTAACCTATTCCGCGATGACAATCAATGGGGCGTCTCGGGTTCAATGAATGATGAGCCTGAGGCGCCCCCGTATTGCGTGATCCGAAGAGTCTGTCTTAAGAAATAGCTTTGGAGCAATTTGCTCCCTTAAATGTTCTTTACTCCGACGTAGCTCCTGGCTCTTTTTCGTCCTCGACAATGAGTTCCGGCTTGTTTCCAGGGGACCTCTTGGATTGAACTCTGTCTTTGGCTTTTTTCACCTGCCGTTCCAATTTATCAGCCGCCTTGTCGATCGCACTATACATATCCTCAGTCTTTTCCTTGCAATTAAAAACTTTTCGCTCCGATGAAAGTGTTACCTCCGCACTATGCCGATGTTTTTCCACTTTAAGGACGACGTTAAAATCGATCGGTTCGCTCAGATACTTGCTGACTTTCCCCAGCTTCTGCCGGGCGTACTCCTTGATCGCATCTGTCGCTTCCAAATTGCGAAAAGTCACGGAAAAGTTCATGTCTCCTCCTTAGGTGGGATTGTCAAAACGGGCTCTTTCTCTTGGTTGACGAAAGAACGCCCATCATCTCGCGATATTTTGTCACGGTGCGTCGGGCAATAATCAAACCGTTTTCACGTTCAAGAATTCTCACGATCTCCTGATCCGAATACGGCTTTTTCGTATTTTCTCCGGCTATGATCTCAGAAATATGTTTTTTTACAGCCTCTGAGGCGACTTGTTCACCCCATTTTGAATCGATCCCCGAGTTGAAAAAATACTTCAGCTCGTAAATCCCCTGCGGCGTATGCACGTATTTATTCGTCGTAGCCCGGGAGATCGTCGACTCATGCATATTGATGTCCTCAGCCACATCCCGGAGAATCAGCGGGGCCAGAGCTTTCACCCCTTTTTCAAAAAATTCCCGCTGAAATTTCACGATACTTTGGGTGACTTTATATATTGTCCGCTGCCTCTGGTGAATGGATCGGATGAGCCAAACAGCACTCCGAAGTCGTTCCTGAACGTATTCCTTCTCTTTCTTGCTCGCCGCGTTATCCTTCTTAACCAGCAGTTTTTTATAATAATTGGAAATTCTCAGCTTGGGCATCCCGTCGTCGTTCAACACAACAACGTATTCATCGACAATCTTTACTACGTAAATATCCGGAGTAATGTGCAACGGCAAGCCGACGCCGAAGGGTCGTCCAGGCTTCGGTTCAAGCTGGCAGATGGCTTTCACGATTTGGCCGACTTCAGGAATGGATGTCTTCAGAGCCTGGGCGATGACTTTATAATTTCTTTTTTCCAGGTCGTGCAGATGATCGCTGACGACTTTTTTGACCCGAACGTCGCCATTGCCCAATTGCCTGAGTTGAACCAGAAGACACTCTCTTAAATCCCTGGCCCCCACGCCCGGCGGATCAAATTCCTGAATAGCCAGAAGCGCTTCTTCAACGTCATCTTCCAGCATGCTCAGCTTCGCGGCGATTTCGGACAGCGCCCTTTTCAAATAACCGTTTTCATCCAACTCCCGTATTAGATAGGCGGCTATCGTCCGAAGCGGGTCCGGTAAATCGGACATCTGAAGCTGCCATTCCAGATGCTCAGCCAATGTGCCGGAGTGCGTCATCGGCGTTTCATAATCGGCTTTCTCCTCGTCCTGGTAGCCGCCCTGATAGCCGTAAACGCTTTGCTGCTCAATATAGGAACTCCAGTCGAATTCCTTAACGCTGGATGTCGTGGGAAGAATATCCATCTCGTTGGCGCCCTGCGTAGGTCCTGCATCATCCGCGATGGATTCAGGAAGCTGCTCCTTAACTTTTTCGGCTTCCTCCCTTTCCTCGATTTCTTCGAGAAATGGATTCTCATCCAGTTCGTGCTGCGTAGCCTCGACCAATTCCATCCGCGTGAGCTGCAACAGTTTGATCGCCTGCTGAAGTTGCGGCGTCATAACAAGCTGTTGAGTCAGCTTCAAGGTTTGTCGAAGTTCCTGCACCATATGCCCCTTGCCTCTAAAGTTTGAAATTTTCTCCCAAATAAATTGCCCGAGCTTCACTGGAATCGGCGATGGTCTGCGGGTCTCCCTGCTGAAGAACCTTCCCCTTGTGGAGAATGTACGCGCGGTCGCAAATCCCAAGCGTTTCGCGCACATTGTGATCCGTAATGACGACCCCGATTCCCTGCTCCTTCAACTGTTTCATAATACCCTGAATCTCACCAACTGCAATAGGATCAATGCCGGCAAAGGGTTCGTCCAACAGAATGAAAGCTGGCCGCGTGACCAGCGCCCTGGTAATCTCCACGCGTCGGCGTTCACCGCCCGAAAGAGCGTATCCAGGGCTTTTTCGAATGTGCGTTATCGACAAATCTTCAAGCAATTTCTCAAGCCGCGCAGTCCTCTCGCTTTTCGACAGGTTTAGTGTCTCCAAAATGGCCAGGATATTATCCTCGACGCTCAATTTTCGAAAAATGCTCGGCTCCTGGGAAAGATAGCTGATGCCCAGGCGGGCCCGCTTGTACATGGGCAGCCTGGTGATATCCATTCCTTTCAGATTGACTTCGCCCTCGTCAGGCTGATAAAGCCCGACAACCATATAGAAGGTTGTCGTCTTGCCGGCCCCGTTGGGTCCGAGAAGTCCGACAATCTCCCCTTGGCGAATGTCGATGGAAACGCCGTCCACAACGCGGCGTGACGCAAAGCTTTTAACAAGATCTTTGGTTGCCAGACGCTCAATCGTCATGGCGTAGGCTCTTCGAGCCTGAGCGATCCGCTGTCGGGTTTGGCGCTCAATTTGTCCGGTTTCGTCTCCGCGGCAGGGGGCTCGGGATCTGGAGGCGGGTTCTTCTCCAACTCTTCCATCCGCTCTTTGGCCTCCGCCGGAATCCATCCTCACCCTTTGGCATAACCGTGGCTGTAACGCGCCGTCCCGGCGAACCGGCAACTTCCACTCGCTGTTCTTTTATATGAACGATGATTTTTTCTCCGGAAAGGCTGTCGGAGCCGGAGAAGATACGGGGAGAACCGCTGAAAGTAATATTGTCGGCCTTTTGGTTGAACACAACTTTCTCGCACACGGCGCGCCTCACGCCCTGCATCATTTTCACGCTACCCGTTGCGGTGATGGAGGAGATCTCGCCGGAGCCGGAAAACATGGGAATCTGTCCGTCGACCTGATCGCCGGCTTTCTTTTCAAATTGAAGGACAACGAGCGCAGCGCTCATTTTCACGTCGCGTTGCATGGCGACGACGTTGCCCTCCCAGCGAACGGTCATAGCCTTGTTGTCAAAAGACACTCTGTCGGCCGCCAGTTTGATAGGCTCCGAAGGATCAAGTTCAAAGGGGGCTTTTGGGGTCGGTCCGGCATGGGCGAACGGCGAGGTCGCAAGAATCGCCAGCAGGAGGATAATGGTGCAAAAGCGTCTCGACACAATCAGCGTCCCCGGCCTTGAATAGGCTGCTCAAGATCCCAGATGGCGCCTTTGACGCCGCCTTCCAGGGAAATATTTTCCTCGGCAATGTTGAGGGAAAGTCCGTTGCAGGATAAAACCAGAGAATCTCCTCGAATAACAACAGGCAACTCGGTTTCAATCATGCGGGTTGCGGACGAATAATCCAGACTGTCGGTTGTCATCGTGTATCCCATGGAACTGGAAAGGACGACGCCTCCGCTGATTTCAATATCCTGGCTTTCAACGTGAAATTGGCCCTGACTTCCCTTCATGCTCAAGGTGTTGCCGTCTTTCCCCCAAAATGTAGCTTCAACTTCATCGAAACGGGCAATCTGCCGATCATCGGAGTACACGGCGCTTTTCGCCTCCAGTTCCCATTCGCTTTTGCCATCGAGGGTCCGCTTGTAGCTGAAACCTTCGACCCGCGCGAGCGTTCCTTCGCCCAGAGGCTGCGCTGTCGGCTGTTCAGGCTTATCTGACTTATCCGGTAAGAGCAGAAAGGCCGCCGCAATCCCCAAGGCGCAAGCAATAAAAATGATCAATAATATTCTCGTCAACACAAGGGAAATTTTAGCACGGAGCGCAGACAGTGTCCATGAAAATCACCACGCCATCATTTATTGAAGGCCTGATCAGGATCAATTTCAAAGCCCCCGACGGAGGAGGTTGCGTACCATTTCCCGTTTTCCGGATCGACCTGAACCCATCGAAGACGTTGGCCGAGGAAAATGCGTCCTGCGACTCGCCGGTTTTCAACATCAAACACAGTGAGCGTCCCTTTGAAATAATTGCCCACAAGAAGCCACCTTCTATCGGCGTCGAAGTTGAGATTGCGCAGTCCCACCTCAAACTGGAGAATTTCCAACTCCGCCAGGGAGTCAAGATCAAGCACTCTGACCTTTCCGCTTCCCGCCGAGGAAAGAAATATACGCCTCCCCTTT
>Ga0307990_1001908_pt1 | contig 17148 bp, 16 predicted proteins | sample EllFjometagen129_FD_203168 | JGI IMG/M metagenome (GOLD analysis project Ga0307990, IMG submission 203168) | Marine microbial communities from Ellis Fjord, Antarctic Ocean - #129 | ecosystem: Environmental > Aquatic > Marine > Unclassified | place: Southern Ocean | collected 2014-10-08
ACCTCCTATTATGGTGTTTCCGGACCAGATGATTACTACACTTCAGGTATTAGCTTTCCCTATATGGGATATGCAGGTTTTACCGTGGGTAATACAATTGGTAATTCAGGGCTGAGACACGAAAAACAGACCTCATTTGAAGTGGGCGCAGAATTGAAATTCTTTATGAACAGGATCGGACTGGATGCATCCTACTTCTTTAATGAGAACAGTGATCTGCTTCTCTCTGTACCCATCGCAGGTCCTACCGGATTCTCATCTGCCTATATGAATGCAGCTACAATGGAGAGCAAGGGGATTGAGCTCAGTTTCAATGCAATACCACTAAAGTTAGGTGATTTTGTATGGGAGTTTACTACAAACTTTACAAAAATGAAAAACCCTGTAACCGGGTTAGCTCAGGATGTTGAGTTTGTTACATTGAATGGTGATACTAAAGCTCAGATCAATGCTGCCGTAGGATTTGATTATCCTACAATTTTTGGGTTTGACTTTTATAAGGATGCCGATGGCAATCTGTTGATAAATGATGATCCTGAAGATAGCCATCCCGATGGATTTCCCTGGACTGATAAGACGAAAACAGTTGCCCTTGGTAAAGTAAGTCCTGACTGGACAATGAACTTTTACAACACATTTTCATTCAAGGGATTAAGTCTTGTAACACTGGTGGATATTAAGCAGGGTGGATATGTAAATAATGGAACACGATTCAGACTTAATTATCACGGACTTACCGAGGAAACACTTGACAGAACAACACCAACTGTATTTGAAGGAGTGTTTGGTCATCTGGATGGTGACGGTAATGTTGTTAGTTCAGGTGTGGAGAATACTATGGAGGTGATAAAGGATCAGGACTGGTACAGAGGAGAGAACGGATTTAGTTCAGGTGGAGCCGGTGCACAGGCAGTAGAAGATGCAAGCTGGGTTAAGCTGAGAGAGATAACACTGTCATATACTTTTAGTAATGATTTAGTGAAGAAGTTGGGCCTTTCAAGTCTTGAAATCTATGCCACGGGAAACAACCTGGTAATCTTATCCCCTTACGAGGGAGGTGATCCTGAAGTAAGTGTATATGGAGCATCTAACGGTCAGGGATTCGACTATTTTGCAAGCCCTGGATCAAAATCGTATATGTTTGGTATTAAACTGTCATTCTAAGCAATTGCATTGAACTTAAAAACTTAAGAAAATGAAAAAAAATATTAAATATACAATTCTGACGTTGTTAATGTCCATCCTGATATTTTCGGGGTGCGAAAAATGGATCGACACCGATCTTAATATAGATCCGGATGTGCCCTCCGAGGTGCCGATGGATCTTCTAATGCCTTCTATGGAGCTCTCGCTTGCCTACCACATTGGTGGTAACCGGACTGTAAAAACTACAGCAATTCTTCTTCAGCAAATTAACGGAGTGGCCAGGAACTCAAATTCTGAAGCAAACTATGTTCTTGCTTCTACAGATGTTGACGACCTCTGGAGAAGGATGTACTACATGGGAATGATGGATGCAGTTAAGGTAATTGACATGGCTGCTGAGTTGGAGTCTCCTCACTACAGTGGAGCCGCTAAGGTTTGCCTGGCAATGAGTTTAGGAACAATGACTAACCTGTTTGGAGATATTCCGTATAGCGAGGCATTTCTGGGCAGCGAGGGTGTTCTTACCCCTGCATATGATTCTCAACAGAACATTTATGCTGCTATTAATATTCTGCTGAGCGAGGCAATAACTGATCTGGGAGCTTCAGAGAATGTTTTTGATATCGAAGGCGACCTTATTTATGATGGTGATACAGACGACTGGATAAAAGCAGCTTATGCTCTAAGAGCAAGATATGCGCTCTACCAGGGAAACTATACTGATGCACTAGGATACCTTGCCAACTCATTTGCACCAGGTGAAAATTTCAAGATAGATTTTGGTACTGAAGATAATGAAGCAAATCCGATTTTCCAGTATAACACTCTTTCTGCATGGGGAGCCGATATTGCTATGGCATCAACTTTTATAGATATGCTGAATGGTGTAAACGACCCAAGATTGCCTTTCTTTGCCGATTTGCAAGGAGGAATTTACGTAGGTAGTATTCCAGGATCTGAAGATGATGATGTTTCTGACCTGGGGGATTATAACGATACGCCGGAGGCACCTGTTCTATTCAGTTCTTATGCTGAGATGAAGTTTATTGAGGCTGAATGCTACCTGCAGCAGGCTGTTCCTGATAACGATGCTGCTGCCACTGCATACAAAGTAGCTGTTGCTGCATCTTTGGATTATGTAACAGGAGGTGGCGCAGGTAATGCAGCATGGCTGACGGCCAATATTGCTATTGAGGATGGAACAACAATTACCCTCGAAAAAATTATAGGTCAGAAGTATATTGCGATGTATTCAACAGTTGTACCTTATGATGATTTCAGGAGAACAGGATATCCGGTACTTGTACCCGTAGCAGGAGCTGGGGCAATTCCACAAAGGTTCCCATATCCACAATCTGAGATATCATATAATTCAGCTAATGTTCCTTCAATAGCTTCTCTTACTGAAGCTCTCTGGATATTTGATTAAGCTAAGTTAAGGTTTATATGGTTAGATAATTGAAATCAAACCGGGGATGGTGTCCTTCCGTTTACAGGGAGGACATAACCCCCGGTTCTTTTTATACCGGTAATTTACAATATGAAAAAAAAACCTTTTCTTCTATTATTGATCTCTTTATTTCTATCTTCTTTTACGGGCATAGAATATGGTCATTCGGGTAAGACCGAGCTACAAAAAATAGTGAGTAAAAGAAATATTAGAATTGTTGTAACTGACTCAGGGATAGGCGGTCTGTCTGTGATGAGCGATATTGCCGATAAAATCAGCAACTCTGGGAGTTTTAAGAATGTTGAACTGATCTTTGTAAATGCACTGTTTGATAAAGGTTCCGGATATAATGCACTACAAACGAGAGAGGTAAAAATAGAGGTTTTTAATAAGGCTCTTAAAGGTATAAAAGAGGGATATAAGCCTGACCTGATCTTTGTAGCATGCAATACCCTTTCAGTACTAATTCCAGATACCCCGTTTGTGCATCAAAAAAAACCCCCAGTAATAGGAATCATTGAACCAGGGGTTGAATTAATCCTTGAAAGCTTAATCGAAAATAACGATTCTGATGTAATAATCTTTGGAACTGAAACGACAATTGACGAGCAAGCTCATAAGGAGGCTCTTCTTAAGGAGAATATTAACGAAAGTAGAATTATCACAAAATCATGCCCACAACTCCAATCTTATATTGAACAAGATCCAATGGGAGAAGAGACAGAGATGCTTATTTCTTTTTATATGAATGAAGCACTGGCAGAGATTTCTCATAAGGATGCTGTGGTTAACATCAGTCTTAACTGCAGCCACTTTGGTTATTCAGAACAACTGTGGAGAAAAGCTCTTGTTGAGTCGGGTTATCCTCCGGGCGAAATACTAAACCCCAATAATATCATGGGGGATATTCTTATTACAAAAAATAACATAAACAGGTTCTCCAATACAAATATTGCTTTCCTGGTTGTATCAAAAGTAGAGCTTGTTAATGTAGGCTCAATGGTCAAAATATTTGAAGATAGTTCTGATGGACTTGTTTCAGCGTTGAACAATTATAAGATTATCCCAAATCTTTTTTAAAATACTAAATGTTTTCTCGATCCTATAAATAAATAGTTAATAATATTTTGTTTTTTCTAAATAGCACAATTACTTTAACAGCGAAATGAGAATTACCAGGTCATATAAATCGGCGGTCTTCTACCCTGTAATTTTTACAGTTATATTTGTTATTATTACCATTATTATCTATGCATCACTTTCAAGGTGGGAAGACAGACTTGTAAGGGAAAGCCAACAGGTATGTGTAACATTTCTTGACATACTATATAACACAGGAATTGAGGAAATCGAAGAGTTAGGCGATAGAGGAGTTCTCGAAAAGGCTGATCTTTCATCTTTTGAGAGACGTATGCTTGATGAAAGACTTAAAAGAATTTCGCATGAGCAAATGAAAGTAAAGGATGGTCTGGAAGCCGGCTATTATCTTATTGCACAGGATGAATTTTTCGGTTATGCATTCCCGACATCACCTCCCCCTATACCTGTTTACGGCCCGCCTCCAAGGTCGTATAATATAATCCGAGATCAGGCACTGAGGTCAGCAAAGGGCGACTCGCTCATTATCGACCTTCATTCTTTTAATGCTGCAACATTTCCCTTGGCTACCAGGCCAATATATTATAATAAAAGAGTAGTTGGGTCCGTCTGGGCAAGAATTCATATTCAGGATGATTTACCTGTTATCAGGCTAAAAAAGGTTGTTTATGTAATTGCCATTTTTGCTATTGCAGGTTTTTTCATTGTCACAATTATTTCAACAGTGTGGGCCAGTGCGATCAGAGGTATCAGAAATGAACTGCAAAGAGTTGGTAGTGATCCATCTGTAAGACTTAAAAAGAGATGGGGCATTTTTACCTATATATCAATGAGTGTTAATAAAATGCTGGATACCATTAACATGGAGAACAGGCAAAAACAAATACTTAAAAAAAAACTTATTCAGAAAGAAAAAATGGCCTCATTGGGAAGAGTAATTGCCGGTGTTGCTCATGAGGTAAAAACCCCCCTGGCAATAATCAAAACTAGAATTCAGATGTGGCAGAAGGAGGTCGAAAATCATCCCGAGGTTGAAGAACTTATATCGTCTGAATCTATGCATATGGTTATCGATGAAACAAACAGACTTTCATCATTGGTTAACCGACTGCTGATATTCTCTCGTCCAATAGAAAAGAACATTAAGGAGGCAGATATTAATTCCCTAATTGAAGATGTTCTCAGATTCCTGGATTATGAGAATGAAGGTAGTAAGGTATCTGTTAAAAAAAGGCTAAACGCACAAATACCTCTTATAAATATCGATGAGAATTCAATAGAGCAGGTACTTATTAATATATTAAAAAATTCATACGAGTCGATGCCCGGAGGAGGAGTAATTAGGGTGATTTCGGATATTGACCCTGACGGAAAAAAGGTGGCTATTGAAATATCAGATTCGGGTACAGGTATTCCGGAAGAATCCTTAGACGATATTTTCGTACCTTTCTTTACTCTAAAAGAGTCCGGGGTAGGTCTTGGGCTAGCTATCTCTGACCAGATTATAAAAGCACATAAGGGCGAGATAATTCTTATAAATAATGACCCGCAGGGTGTAAAATGTATAATTAAATTACCCTTAACTCAACCATAATATGGAAGTTAATTCTATGAATAAAATACTTGTTGTTGATGATGAAAAATCAATGCGTAAAAATATCTCTGATATACTTCTTTCGTTAGGATACAAAATAATTGAAGCTGACAATGGGATTGATGCATTAGATGTTTTTCAAAAGGAAAAGCCTGAGTTTGTGATACTCGATATTAACCTACCCAGGAAGAGTGGTCTTGAAGTGTTACAGGAGATGAAAGCTATTAATGCTGATGTGCCGGTAATTGTATTTACAGCATATGGAACCAGCGAGCGTGCGATGAAGGCAATAAAGCTTGGAGCTTTCGACTATATGGAAAAACCTTTCGAACTGGATGAGTTTGTGCTTATAGTCGAGAAAGCATGTGCATATAAGAACCTGCTAAGCGAAGTTGAAAATCTCCGTTCAATTGTGAGCGAATCCAGGAGCGTGAGCCCTCCCAACACAATTATTGGAAGAAACGCCAAAATGCAGGATATCTTCAAACTGATAGGTCGTATTGCTCCAACAGACGCAACCGTACTTATTAATGGCGAGAGTGGAACCGGAAAGGAGCTGATAGCTGATGCCATTCAAAGACATTCACTCAGAGTCGATAAACCATATGTGAAAATTAATTGTGGGGCCTTATCTGAATCACTCCTTGAAAGTGAAATATTCGGACACGAAAAGGGTTCTTTTACAGGCGCCGACACACAGCGTAAAGGACTGTTTGAAATTGCAGATGGCGGAACAGTTTATCTCGACGAGATAAATAGTATGCCTCAGCCGTTGCAGATAAGGTTACTTAGAATTCTTCAAAACCAGATATTTTTCAGGGTTGGAGGAGTTAAACCAATTAAGGTAGATATAAGAGTAATCTCGTCTACCAACCGGGATCTGGACCCCGGGAAAGCAAATAGTAATTTCAGGGAAGACCTTTATTACAGGCTTAGTGTGGTTCGAATTAATGTACCACCATTAAGGGAGAGAATAGATGATCTTAATTTACTTCTCGACCATTTCTTATCGAAATACAGCCTTGACAAAAAAATGGTTCCTTCAGAAGGCACATACAGAATACTTTGTCAGTACGACTGGCCTGGAAATATCCGGGAACTTGAGAATACAATACATAGTGCTGTTGTAACAACAAACGATGCAGTCCTTACTATAAGTAGGCTCCCGATGCAAACTGCTGGCAGAAAAGAAGAAATGTCCCTTCTATCATATATCGAAAAGGGTCTGTCGTTCAGGGAAACTATCAACCTCCTTGAAAGAAAATTAATCGAAGAAGCCCTTGAAATAAATGATAACAATCAAACCAAAACAGCTAATTATCTGAAGATGAACAGAAGATTATTATATTCTAAGATGAAGAAAAAATAATTCAGAAGCATATGCACATGAAAACTATATTGGTATCTGCATTGTTAGTTGCAACTCTGCTAATTCATCCGGAGCATGCGCTTTCCCAATCATATGTTGAAGGAAATTCATATTTCGGAAGAAACAACTATATAGAATATCTGTGCGGTTCATTACCGGTTGTTATCTCTGTTCCCCATGGTGGTTATGAGACTCCCGCCGAGATACCCGACAGGACATGCGGCACAACCGTAACAGACTCATATACAATAGAACTGGCTGAAGAGATATCAGATGAAATATTTAATATTACTGGGTGTTATCCACATATAATCTTTAATCACCTAAAAAGGATTAAGCTTGATGCGAATAGGGATGTGGCAGAAGCAACATGTGGAGACCCTGAGGCTGAAATCGCCTGGTTGGAGTATCATGAATTTATTGATAGTGCAAAAGTAGCTGTTGATAGAAAATATGAGAAAGGCCTTTTTATTGATCTTCATGGCCAGAGCAGCCATGGGGAAAGGATTGAACTTGGATACCTGATAACCGGATCAGAATTAGCACTTTCAGATGTTATCCTAAATACTGAGACTTACGAAAATAAAAGCAGTATCCGAAACTTAATAAGTACTAATCTGAATATTCTCACATTTGCAGATCTGCTCAGAGGATCAACCAGTCTTGGCACTATGATTGAAGATCAGGGATATACTGCAGTTCCAAGTATGTATGATGAATCACCTTCGGGTGATTTTTTCAGTGGGGGTTATAATACATACAGGCATGGCTCCAGAGACAATGGAACTATTGATGCAATACAGATGGAATGTAACAGGGAAGTGAGGTTTGATGAGTCGAATAGATTATTATTTGCCCGGGACCTGGCCGATATTTTTCTTGATTTCATGATAGAACACTATATAGCCAACCTTGAGGACTTCTATTGTAATGGAGTAGCAGTAGAGGATATCCATGTATCACAATTCAAATATTATCCAAATCCTGTTCGGGATATTCTTCATATAAGAACCCTGAGTTCTGTTGAAGTACAACTTTTTAATCTTTATGGCGAATTAGTAGTTTCAGAGAGTATTGACACGGAAGATGAATTACAGTTAGGTCATCTTCCTGAAGGTATGTATATTATTATAGTTCGATATAAAGGGGCAATAGTAAACAGTGGTAAAATAGTAGTCGAATAGCGGTAATATCTTATCAGGCTGTCTTGCCTGCCAGGAAAGATGTATTAGGTTTTCGGTGTTTTCGATTCAACTGCGACAAAAACAGACCGATTATAACAACGGTCATCCCAATGATGTTTTGAACAGCAACTTAAGTTAATTAGTGTGTCATATTTACGGATTAATTGACTTTTGTAGTAAATTGCAGATAAGTAATTACAAAACAACTTCCTGTTTTGTGCGCGGGGTGAACGCTCAAAAATATATTGATTGATTATAAGCTAGTGTTATGTTAATCTTGAAATGACGGATAAAGTCTTTTTAATTTTATTCGAGCATCATTACAAGTAAATTGCCAATTTATATTACTGTTTTTATTATTTCTGTGTGATTGCCATGCATTAACTTCTTTTTCAACTTTTTCTTTAGTTGAGATATACCTGTTTAAACATTGACCATTTAACACATGAAATTCTATTTCAGCCATATTAAGCCAGCTTCCATGTTTTGGAGTAAAAACAAATTCAAATCTATCCCAAAGTTTCTTTGCTTGTTCCGGTTTAAATGTTTCGTAAAATGCAGAAGCTGAATGTGTTTTAAAATTATCCATTACCAGTGTGATTTTTTTTGCTTCAGGATATTGTTCATATGCAATCTTTTTCATAAACAAGGCCCAGTTTTTTTTTGTTTTGAATTTCGTAACCTCCACTAAACGTTTCCCTTTCAACGGTTCACTTGCCATGAATATATTTACGCAACCATGACGTATGTACTCATAATCTATCCTGGTTTCCTGTCCCGGTTTCATTGCAATTGATGAACGTGCTTCCTCTACCAGCTGTTTTGGTGATTCGTCCATGCAAACAACCGGATAATTAACATCGTATGGCCTTTTATAAACATCTAAGACTCGTTCCATATTTGCCACAAATTCACTGTTTTGTTTTGGTGGGATTACCCAACCCCTTACTTTCCAAGGCTTAAGTTCGTTTTTTTTAAAACATTTCTTACAGTTATATGCGAAATGCTTTCTATATAATTTAGTTCCACCATTTTATCAGCCAATAAACGAAGTGACCATTTGGCAAAACCTTCTGGCGGTTCACTACAACATAGTGTTATTAATTTTGCCTCAATTTCACCATCTACTTTTGAATTATATATGCGACTTGTCGGACGTCTTTCTAATGCAGATTCGAGTCCTTCCTCAAAAAACTTTTTTTTAACTCTGTCTATTGTTCGCATTCCTATTTTAAGCACTTTGCTTATTTGCTCATTTATTACTTTCTTAGAATACTTACCCTCATCACAATTGAGAAGTATGTAAGCAGCCCGAAATGTCTGTGAAGTATGTGAACCCTTGTTTATTATGTTTCTTAGCTCATCAACTTCAGCTTTTGTCAATTTAATAGTATAACGTACCATAATCATTTTTTATACAAAGATATAAAAAATTTAATAAATACGTCATAATATGCTTAACTTAACACTAGTTCTACTTTAACACATTTAAGTTTTAGAGAATGAGTAATTTATGTCACGTTGACGTTTTAAATGTCGATTATAGATTTTGTCAATCATTTGCTCCTGGGGCATTTGATATCAAAAAAGAGACCAAAAATAATATTTTGTTTCCTATGTCAGGTATCCACGCAGTCTTTGGTTTGATCATGTTGAATATATACATTTGATAAATAGCTCATTATAATAAGGAAGTGCGAATTTTATGCCGTAAGTACCCCCTGCAGGGAATAATAATACTTTTATTTTTTTTGTGCTGATATAGCCCAATGAATTGGGCATAATCAACCCCATAATGAGTTCTTTTATATAACAATCCTTCATTAAATGTTTAGATAGCAATAACTTAAAGTTTATGGCATATCATTTGGAAATACAAATGAAACCTGGTTGTTATACCTGTATTTATGAGCCTTGAGTTGATTATCCTTATATTTATGCTGGCAACATTCGCTGTTAGCGTTTTTGTTTTGAAAATGGCTGCGGGAGTATCTTTGATGTTATCCGCAATTGTTGGGACATTAGTTGGTGGGCACGTGATTCCGATAAGGCATCTTGTTGAAGGAGGATTTGGATTTCTGGAGGCAATATTAATTATATCGACGGCCATGATCTTTATGCGTGTGATGGATGCAACCGGTGCACTAAAAGGAATAAGTAACGGTATCCTAAGGTTATTTTATAAGAAACCCACATTACTGGTTATCATTATTACTTTTTTTGTGATGTTTCCCGGAATGTTGACAGGACTTTCATCAACATGTATACTTACAACTGGAGTGCTGGCAGCTCCAATACTTTTAAGGGTTGGTATGCCTAAAATTGCAGTGGGTGGATTAATTGCTATGGCAGCAGTTTTTGGGGAAGTTGCTCCACCGATAAGCATTCCTGTAATGATAATAGGTGGCGGGGTTGACATGCCTTATATAGGATTTGGCTGGCCATTGTTAATTGCATCTTTCCCAATAGCTATCATAATATCCCTATACTTCAGATATAGATATTTAACCAGGTATAATATTGATGAAGTAAAAGATATGCTGGAGTCCTCAAAAGAGGAGAAACCCGGTTTATGGGTATATCTGCCTCTCTTTTTTGTAATATTATATATGATTGGAGAGATACGGTTTCACAGGTTTCTGCCTCACCTTGGTGTGCCCTTGATCTTTATGATTGGAGCAATTATGGGCTTATTCACCAGAAAAAATGTTCATTTCATTACCGTATCAAGAGAGGCTTTAAGAAGCGCAATGCCGGTTATGGCAATATTAGTCGGAGTAGGTATGTTCCTGCAAAGCATGGCTCTTACCGGGGTACGGGGTTATCTGGCTGTTGTAGCACTTAACCTGCCTGAGGGTTTGCGATATTTTGCCGCTACCATTATGCCATTTATGGGTTCAGCATATGGTTCTGCCTCAGTTATAGGTGTACCTCTGGTTTATGTTTTTATAGGGAAAAGTGCAATTGTAGTGACCTCAGCACTGGTTCTTATGGCAGCTCTTGGTGATTTGATGCCTCCACCTGCGCTTTTATGTGCTTACTCTTCTCAGATAATTAATGAGAAGAACCACTTCAAGATTCTAAAAGTGTGTCTTATTCCAATAGCCATTTCCATGGCTGTAGGTATTTTAATTCTTGTATTTGCCCAGGAGATTTCAAATTTCATCTTTTAATCCGAAGAGTGATGTTGATGTACTTTATATATACGATAATTCTTGCTTATGTGACATTTGTAATTGTAATTGAATTTATCAAGGATAAGAAATGGAAAAATAAGGTAGCTATGGCTATGGTTCTGATGATTTTCATTCTGCGTCTTGCACAAATCAAGTAAATAATCATGCTGAAGAATCATTTATCGACAATTATAATAACTGCAATATTCACATATGCAGCAATAATTGCATCTATTCAGTTCAGGCAAATGCATAAGCCTGAAAAACTTTATCCCAGTGAATCACTCACCAGGGTTGGGATGTTAAGTGATTATTTTGATGGTATTAAAGGAACGGAAGGTGATACGGAAGTATATATTTATGACAGTGGCCTTCCTGGTGGTACAGCATTTATAGGGGGCGGTGTTCACCCTAACGAGGCTGCAGGATACCTTGCTCCGGTTGTTATCATGGAGAATATTAAAGTTATCAAGGGAAGAGTAATTATTATACCCCGGTTGAATAACAGTGCTTTTACCTGTAGCGATCCTATGGAAGGGTTTCCTACTCACTATGAAATAAAAACCCCCGGGGGCTCAAGGAAATTCAGGCTTGGCTCAAGAGTAACCAATCCCTTACACCAGTGGCCTGACCCACTCGTTTTTGCACAGTATCCATCAGGACAGCAATTGTCTGGTTTTGAAACAAGGAATATAAATCGTACATATCCGGGAAGGCCAAATGGCAATCTCAGCGAAAGGGTTGCATATGCAATTGTTGAATTAATAAAAAAGGAGAATGTCAATATTGCTTTCGATATTCATGAATCATCCCCCGAAGTACCGATAGTAAATGTAATTGTTTACCACGAAGATGATGAGGACCTTGCAATGAATGCGATTCTGGGTTTGGAATTTGCAGGTCTTCAATTCTCACCAGAATTATCACCAAAAAATTTTCACGGGCTAAGTCATCGTGAGTGGGGAGATTATACAGACGCAATTCCATTTTTGATGGAGACCAGCAATCCTTCAATGGGAAGGCTGAGAGGTAAAACTAATGTTGAACTGGTATTAAAAGGAAAAAGTGAAAACTATAAGAAGGCTAAGGAGTTTGGTGCATTACGAATAGCTTATAGGGATGCTGAGGGTGAACCTATGGAACATAGAGTGGGCAGACATATAACAGGCTTTATAGAGTTAATAAATGCTTATAATATGAATTACCCTGACAAAACCATAGAAGTTGCAGATCTTCCTGCATATGAGGAACTAATGGAAAATGGGGTTGGAAAATATTTACATAATTAAAATATAATAATATGAAAAAGGAAAGTTTAACGATTGCAATTCTGCTGGCAGTTATTGTTTCAACATCAACGATAAAAGCGCAGATGTATGAACAACCAATACTTATTTCATCGGCAGGTCAAAGCGCTGATGTTAAGTTGGTTAAAATGTTGGCTCAGCGTCAACAGCTGGAAGCGAATACCGTTCTGATGGCAAAAGCGTCTGATCTGGAAGGAATTAAAACCCTTCTGATTGTTCCTGGTTTTAGCTCAAAAGGGCTTGGTGCTGCAGGAGTAAGCCAGCAGGAAGAATACGATAGGGTGGAGGCTCTAATAAAAGTTGCTAAAGATTTAAAGATCCCCATAATTACAGTGCATATAGGGGGTAATGTTCGCCGTAAGGGTCAGTCTGATGCCTTTAACACACTGATTGCAGATAATTCAAAGGGAATGATAGTAGTCAGACAGGCCGATGAGGATGGGTTCTTTTCAGATCTTGCAAAGAAGAATAATATTCCTCTAACATTAGTTGATAAGATTGTTGAAGTAGGTGAACCTATGGGAAATCTTTTTAAGTAATCTGATAAAACGACCTAATCTTAACCTAAATAATCTTGTATGAAAAATTTAAAAATATATTTCATTATTCTGCTGTCTGTTCTTTTCAGCCTGGATGTTGCTGCCCAATCAATAACACCCTCTGGAAAAAACGGAATGGTTGCTACCGCCCATCCACTGGCAACAGAAGCTGCACTCGAAATTCTGAAAAGCGGAGGGAATGCAATTGATGCCGCTGTTGCTGCTGCCTTTACTATAGGAGTTGTTGAACCCGATGGCTCGGGAATTGGAGGAGGAGGAGGAATGGTGATTTATCTAAAAGAGACCGGAGAATCATTTTTTATCAATTATTATGGAAGAAGTTCGGAGAATGCTTTGAGTATAGGATTTGACAGCAAGAGGGATGCACGAACAACAAAAGCCATAGGTGTGCCCGGAACAGTGGGCGGATTGACAATGGCACACAAGAAATTCGGGACCCTGCCATTAGAGAAAATCATGGAACCGGCAATACGATATGCTTCGAATGGGTTCCCAGTGGATAAAACCCTGGCTGGTTTAATACTGGACCATATTGAAACAGTTGGAGCTGACCCAGGCACTGCCGCCATCTTTACAGATGATGGATTTCCTAAAATGGAAGGTGATATAATTGTTCAGAAAGAACTTGCAGAAGTACTGAGAACTATTGCTAAAAAGGGGAGAAATGGATTCTACAGGGGCCATTATGCAAACCAATTTATAGAAACGATTCAGGAGCGGGGTGGAGTATTAACCAAAAAGGATTTTGCCACTTACAAACCAAAGTTTGGAGAACCACTAAAAGGAACCTATCGTGGCCATGATATACTTGCTGCGAATCTGCCAGAGTCTGGAATAACACTTATCCAAGGATTAAATATGATTGAAAATTATGACCTGAGAAGTTCAGGACATTTCAGCGAATCAGCCAAGACATTCCATATGATGGCTGAGACGTCTAAAATAATGTATGCTGACAGGTTTGAATATGTTGGGGATCCTGATTTTATTGATGTTCCGGTAGATGTTCTAATATCGAAAGAATATGCCAGGTCGAGATATAATATTATAAACCCGGATAAACTTGACCCTCCTACTTACAGGGAGACAATTGCAGGAGATCCGTTTGGTTTTAATAAATCTGGCATGGATGTTTCAGTCCCGGACCTGGAAATGCAGGGAGGTCATACAACACACCTGTCGGTTGTTGATAAAGATGGCAATGCTGTTGCCCTTACACAAACACTGGGACTGTTTTTCGGATCAGCTCAGGCTATATCCGGGGTACTGTTTAATTGCTCGATGACAAATTATTCTTATAGTTCTAAAACAGCAAATATTCTCGATAACGGGAAACAGTGCAGAAGCTCAATTACACCAACAATTTTGTTGAAAGATAGAAATCCTTTCCTGGTTATTGGAAGCCCGGGTGCGGGAAGAATAATTGGCACATTGTTCGAATTGATAATCAATGTTATCGATTTTGATATGGATGTAGCGAAAGCCAATCTTGCCCCGCGGTTTTATTGCATTAAGCACGACGATTTCCTCCATATGGAGAGTGGGATAAAGCCCGAAGTAAGAACCGAATTGGAGAAGATGGGTCATACTATTAAAGTTTATGAGGGAATTGACCTATTCTTTGGCGGAGCGCAGATGATCTATGTTGATCCTGAAACAGGAATTTATTATGGATCAGCTGATAGGAGAAGGGGTGGCATAGCTAAGGGTTATTAACCTGTAAAAGGAGGTTTATTTAAAATGAAAACATAAAAATCGGACATTAAATATGGATATTGCGATTGTTATACTTTGTATCGCTATTAGCTTTTTGATTATCGAATCACTGATAATCAAAAAGAGTGTAACAACTTTGCAATTAAGAATCCATGTAAATGGTACAAGGGGCAAGTCATCAGTAACTGAATATATAGCTGCAGGATTATTAAAAGGATACCCGGAGGTTATGTCAAAGGTGACTGGGGTCGTCCCGACTGTAAGCATTAATGGTAAAGATCAGGTTTTAGGTAGATCAGGTGTAGCTAGGGTTCAGGAGCAATTTGACATAATAAAAAAGGCAGCTCGTAAGAACGTTAATAGCCTTGTTTTGGAGTGCATGTCAATTACTCCTGACCTTCAGCGCCTGGAGAGCAGGATATTTAAACCTCATATCTATGTCATAACTAATATCAGGGATGATCACCGGGAGTCCATGGGGATGAGCCTGGAAACCCAGGCACAATCTATTTGTGATGCTATTCCTGAAAATTCCACGGTAGTAACAAATGAGACTCGCTTCTTGAAACTTATTCAGGAAAATGCCGGAAAAAAAGATAGCAGAGTTGTTATTCCTGATAAGCTCGAAACTATTCTTAAGAACAAACTACCTCCGGGCGTATTCTCCGAAAATGTGTCATTGGCAATGACTGTCTGCGATCTGGCAGGAGTTGGAGACACCCTGGCAGGGGAGGGTATTATTGATCGAATTAGCCAGAATATTTCTCCATTTTTTCAGATTAGTAACGGAGAAAAAAAGATTGACTTTTTAAATGCATTTTCTGCTAATGATGTCGATTCAACCAGATCATTTATTGATTTCTGGAAAGAAAAATCGGGATATTGTGGAAAGTTCTCAGTCATTCTGAATACAAGGGATGACCGTCCGCTTAGAACCGATCAGTTTGTGCTTTGGATTGTGAGTATTTTACCCTCGGTTCAGAAGATTTTTATTACTGGCACTCATTACCTGAGGGCAAAGTCTCTTTTAAGGAAGAGAGGAGTAAATCGGGATTGTATCCATATCTGGAAGAGAGCAGATATAGATACAATAAAGAAGAATCTTCTTGATACTGTACCGGATAGATCAATGGTGGTTGGGCTGGGTAATATTGGAGGCGATGGTAAACAAATAATAAATATCCTTGCATGATACTTCAACTATTCATAATAGGAATGATTATAGGTTTCATTTTTTATGAATTAACCGGGATATCACCAGGAGGAGTTATCGCCCCGGCTTATTTTGCCCTGTTTATTTATGAGCTTGACAGAATTATTATGACTCTTTTGCTGGCATTGATAGTTTACATTATTATTAAATACCTGTCGTCAAAGTTGATATTGTATGGGCGCAGGAAATTCTTGCTGGCAGTCTTGATTAGTTTTATCCTTAAACTATTGATCGAAACCCAGATTCAACCAATGGATGTAATGAAACTGGATTTGCAGTCAATAGGATATATTATACCTGGTTTGATTGCAAATGAAATGGGCAGGCAAAAAGTCGCTTCAACAATTCTCGGATTGGGCATTGTAACTATAATAGTATATCAAGTTTCGATACTCATCATATGAAAAAACTGAGTTTAAATATCAGGTTATTAATTGTATTCGGAGTCCTGCTGTCCGGGACACTGGTATTTGAGTCGTTTTTTCATGATTCTCGACCTGTCAGATATGTTGAGACCATGAAAGATGCTGTTGAACTAACTAAAACGTGGTATTCTGAGATTGAGGGGCTAAAAGAAGAAAAAGGTGTCAGCTCTGATGCTTTATCTAATGTTCCTTATAGCTATATGATAGGTGATGAATGGTCAATGATAACTACAACACTGGGATCTCTTGAAGCAAAAGAAACAGCGACAAATCCTGATTTTTCTGCGCTTATAGTAAGGTTACTTCACGAGGCTGAAATAGAGAAGGGTGAACGGGTTGGAGTAATTTTATCTGGATCATTTCCCTCTCTAGCAATATCTGTGTTTGCCGCACTACAGACAATGGAGATTGATGCAATAGTAATGAGCTCATTGGGAGCTTCTACATATGGGGCTAACCAACCAGAGGTAACATGGATCGATATGGAATCCAGATTAAACCAGAAGGGGGCTATGGATTATCGCTCCTCCCTGGTTACTATTGGTGCAGAAAGAGATGTCGGTATCGGTCTGATGGATGAAGGAATTGATTTAATTAAGAGTGCTGCAAGGCGTAACAATGTAAATCTTTATATACCCTCATCCCTGGTAGAATCGATCGAGAAAAGGGTTGACATGTTTAATGAAGGAAAGATATCTCTCCTTATTAATATTGGGGGGAACCAGGCAGCTCTTGGTGGTTGTTCACACTCATTAGGCATTCCTAATGGACTAAACTTTAAGACTGAAGGGTGTTCAGATGTTAACAGGGGCTTAATAACCCGGATGAATGAATTAGGAGTCCCATATATTAATATGCTGGATATTAAGGATCTGGCAAGTAACTATGGAATTGCAGTGTCTCCCGGGAT
>Ga0307990_1001909_pt1 | contig 17145 bp, 17 predicted proteins | sample EllFjometagen129_FD_203168 | JGI IMG/M metagenome (GOLD analysis project Ga0307990, IMG submission 203168) | Marine microbial communities from Ellis Fjord, Antarctic Ocean - #129 | ecosystem: Environmental > Aquatic > Marine > Unclassified | place: Southern Ocean | collected 2014-10-08
TCAAGCATAACGCCTCCGTTATCTCTCTATGGCAAGCGGCGCACTGCACGTAACATGGCGCTGCGCGCGCGTGGATTTTCGTCAATCTCTGTTTCAGTGGCACGTACGCCACGCTTGGTAAGCACCTCAACATCAGCCACCTTACCGCAGCAGCACACTGGCAGCCGTGGTGGGCAGGTGCATGGATTAGCCCGGTGCTTAAAAATATTTTTAACTATTCTATCTTCCAGCGAATGAAAGCTGATTACTGCCAACACTCCATTGGGTTTCAGTAAATCAATGCCCTGTTCAACCCCGTGCGCTATATGCTCCAATTCATCGTTTACACAAATGCGCAAGGCTTGAAATACTCGCGTTGCCGGATGAATCCGTCCGGGTATCATACCTCCAGGCACCGTCTCCCGTACCAACTCAGCCAGTTCCAAGGTTGTAGCAATGGGTTGTTGCTGACGGACGCGCTCTATCTTGCGCGCTATTCTGCGCGCCCAGCGCTCCTCGCCATATTTTTTAAAAATAAGCGCTAATTCCTCTACGCTGTATTCATTCACCAAGGTTGCCGCAGTCAGGCTGGCACTGCGATCCATGCGCATATCTAAAGGTGCATCAGCACGAAAAGAAAAACCGCGCTCTACATTGTCCAACTGATAGGATGAAACACCAAGATCCAGCAACATGGCATCGAGACCATCAACACCCAACTGTTCCAGCACCACCCCAGCCTCAGAGAAATTTGCGTGGCGCAGAATTACTCGCTCACCAAATTGTTCCAGAACCTGTGCCGCCTTGCTCAGTGCATCCTCATCACGATCCAAACCGATGAGCACACCGTCAGGTGCCGAAGCTTGTAGCATCAGTGTTGCATGACCAGCACCGCCAAGCGTTCCATCCAGCACTGTTGCTCCAGCGTGGATATCTAGCAGCTGTAACGTTTCCTGTGGCAGCACCGAAAGATGTTTAAAAGTTGGCGTATCCATATCAGAACCCCAGGTTTCCAAGTTCAGCCTTCATGGTATCCAGTTGCAGTTCAGCCACTTCCAGTTGCTCATCAAACAACTGCTGGCTCCACAACTCGATCTTCCCCGCCATGGCAACAATAACTATATCTTTATCAAACTTAGCTATTGCCCGTAGCGATGCGGGCAACGCTACGCGCCCCTGACGGTCAAAACTGCACTCCACCGCGGGACTGATGCGACTGCGATAGATTAAATCCTTAGCATCACCATTGGGCATAGCATCAACGCGAGCTTTGGTTTTTTCCCATTCAGACAGCGGATAGGCCACAAGGGCATCTTTACGTCTGGTAACTACCAACAGATCATCGCCATAGGACTCTTCCAGTACCGCGCGCAACTTAGCCGGGATACTCAACCGCCCCTTGGGATCAATGCCGTTAATAAATGTTCCAGAAAAACCCATCGCTGCCTCAATCTACGAAACGACCACCAATATCTGCAATTTGGTAAGATTTGGTACTGTTTTACACAGATAGGGAAAAATATACTCCCATGACAGCATTCATGTCAAGGAATTCTCATCTTCTTGATAAGCAACCAACGACTAACGCAGACAATAATCTTTTGTTTAAATTCGAATAGTTATCTAAGATATGACCGACCAACCACCGCGCAGATGCAAGCAACAGGAATAATTAAATGATTAAAAGGCAAAAAAATAGCCCCACTCCAAAGAAGTGGGGCTATTCGTTGTACTTTTTACTGGGGACAACGCATACGATTAAACGCTTATTATTTAAACAAACGCATACTCCTGGCACCACGCTTCTTGACAGTTACCGGCACAAACGAAAGCCGTATCTTCAGCATAAATCCGTTCGGCGTGGGTGGGAACCACCCATATTTGGATAGGAGAATCATCGTGGCTAATCCGCTCTGGGCAATTGGACAACGCCGCTCTGGCGTTACGCTCCTGATCCAGAACAACACCAAAGCACTCTAATCCTGCTAAAAATGCACAGCGCGCAGCAACTTCTAGTTCCCCCTGCCCAGTACTGAATACTAAGGAATCACAGCCACCCAACGCGGCTAAGAAGGCACCGATATATTTTTTCAAACTGTAACTTTCCATGGTTATGGCTAATTGTGCCCGAATGTCTCCTGTCAGGCTCTTTTCCATCACTTCACGTCGGTCAGAGTTTGAACCGACAATCCCCGACAGACCGCTCTTTTCATTCAAAATCTCTTCCACTTGTTGAGCACTCAGTCCCTGCCAGTCCATAATAAAACCCGGGATTCCCGGATCTACCGTACCACTACGCCGCTCTTGCATCGTCCCTTCAACCGGGGTAAACCCCATACTGCAATCAACTGATTTACCATTTGCGATGGCACATAGCGATATCCCCAACTCCATGTGAATGGTAAGCAAACGGCACGCGCTAACAGATTTACCCATCAACGCCGCAGCACAACGAGACATGTAGAGATGAGAAGAACCATGGAAGCCATAACGCCGCACCGCATGTTTTTCGTACCAATCATAGGGCAGAGGATAAATATAAGCGTGCGGCGGAATAGTTTGATGAAAGGCGGTATCAAAAATAGCCACGTGCACCACAGCAGGCAGCAGCGCCATCGCGGCCACAATTCCTTTCCGGTTCGGCACATTATATTTGGGTGCCAACCGTTCCAAGCGACGAATTTTTCCCAGCACCTCATCATCAATGGCAACAGAGTGACGAAAAAGTTCGCCGCCATGCACAACCCGATGACCAACAGCCGTAATTTCCCACTCAGGACTATGCTCCTGACCCGCTCTCTCCAGCAGCGTTAACACGTATCCAATCGCGCTATGCAAATCATCTAAAACCGGCACCATTAACGGATCAAATTGCGCGTGGATATGATCGCAGTTCAACTCAGCGCAATCTCCGCAACCAATCCCAGTCACAGTCCCACTCGCCAACTGGATAAAACATACAGATTCAAACAGATAATATTCGAATGAATTCTGACGACAGCTTAATGTTAAAATAGCCATTCTCGCTACACTCCTAACCAGCACACATAACAATAATAACCGCAAGGTTCTATCACCACCTGAAGACGCGGCTGTTTAATAAAAATAAGCCTTAGCGGCTTAATCAAACAAAAGTGTTCAGCTATTTCTACAGGAAAAGCAGAGGGGATGGACAGGATTATTTTTTATCAGTGGCACAACAGCATGATAACTAAGCGAATTCTTTGAGTTTAAATACTATCAATAACTGCTTGCAGTTTGTCCCGAATAATAGTGGCACTCTCGGCAAGTGCAGAATTTTCTATGGCCTGCATCGACGCTACGGGATCAATTGCAGCGACCTCGATCTGTCCATCTTCCAGTTCTTGAACAATGACGTTACATGGCAGCATGGTACCGATATGTGCTTCGACCTGTAACGCTTTATAAGCATAGGTGGGATTGCAGGCACCGAGAATTGTATATCTGCGAAAATTGATACCCAGTTTACTATCCAGCTTGCTTTTAACATCGATCGTCGTCAGCACGCCGAAGCCTTCCAGGGCAAGTTTTTCTGTGACCACAACGATGGCTTTGTCGAAATCAAATGGTATTATTTTGCTGAAATAATAGCTCATGGCGCGCCTCCTTCCATAATTGGGAGATAAACTTAACAGGAGGAGGCTCAGAACTAAGCACCCTCGTGGCGTGACTATTTTAGTTTAGCCGCGATATAAGCGGTAGTCCAGGCGGCCTGAAAATTATATCCTCCAGTTATGCCATCAATATCCATGACTTCACCAGCAAAATACAGATTGTCACACATCTTGCTGTGCATAGTTTTCATATCAATACTGTCCAAACTCACCCCGCCACAGGTGACAAACTCCTCGCGGAAATGGGTGCGCCCGTTGACCGCATACACATCATTGGTCAGTGCACTTACCAACTTGTTCAAGCCGACATTGCCCAGCTCACCCCACTTTTTGCTGGTGGATAGTTCACTCTTGGCCAGCAAGTGGTTCCATAACCTTTCGGCTACCGAGTACGGGCGCAGATTAGCCAGAATTTTATTGGGTGACTGCACTACCAGTTTCGTCAATGCAGCAGCAACCAAGTCCTGATTGCGCTCCCCCGTCCAGTTGACCTGCACCTTGCATTGATAGTTTTGTTCACTCAGAAATCTTGCCCCAAACGCCGACAGCTTGAGGATTGCCGGACCGCTCATGCCCCAATGGGTGATTAACAGCGCCCCCTGCGCTTTAAACTTAGTGCCCTGTATTGCCACCAAGGTGTTTTCCACCACTATCCCCATCAGTGCAGCTACCGGCTCATCGGGCATTTTGAAGGTAAATAGAGAGGGGACAGGATTTTCAATGCGGTGGTTTAGTTTTTCTAGCCACACCAAGCCATCTCTCTGCGGACTCCCACCGCTGGCGACGATAACTTTGTCAAAACTGCGGTTGGGTAATTTGCCGCCAATAAAAGATAACTGCAGCTGGTCAGCAACTTTTCTAATAGCCTTGACGCCACTGTTCAGCTCAATGGTAATGTGCAACTTTTTCGTCTGCTGTAAAAAACAATCGATAACGCTCTGAGAATCTTGCGAACGGGGGAAAACACAATTATCCGCCTGAACAACTAGGGGCACACCACGCTCGGCAAACCAGCGCATTGCCTGATGATTATCAAAACTGCGCAACGCCCTTTTCAACGCCGCTGCGCCGCGGGGATAGCCCTGCGCCAGCTCCTTGATATCAGCACAAGCGTTAGTGAGATTGCAGCGCCCACCGCCGGACACCTTGACCTTGGCTAAAATGTTTGGTGATTTTTCCAGAATAACAACTGAAGCGTGCGGATAGTTTTCTTTGACAGCAATAGCGGCAAAAAACCCGGCTGCGCCCCCACCGATGATAGCTACGTTCATTACATGCTGCGTATTGTTGTCAGCTACGGGCACTGTTGCGGTACTCACTGTATTACCCAACAATCACGCCTCGCGCTCGGCAAACCAGATAGCATGCATATCACCTTTATCCTGATGCTCACGTACCCTTACCTGACTCACCTTGTAGCCGATTTTTTTCAGCCGTTGCTTAAACTCACGATCCGGTCGCGCCGACCACACCGCGAGAATCCCCGCCGGGCGCAGGGCACGGTAGGCGTCAGTCAACCCATCGGTGCTGTAGAGCCAATCATTTTTCTTGCGCGTCAACCCCGACGGACCGTTGTCCACATCGAGCAAAATAGCATCATAAGCCTGACGTTGCTCGCGGATAACTTTAGCGACATCTCCAACGCGGACTGTGGTGCGCGGATCATCCAGAGGGTTACCGGCAAACTCTCCCAGCGCGCCACGGTTCCACTCCACCAGCCCCGGCACCAACTCAGCCACAACAACCTCGGCATTATCTTGCAGACAGCGCAGTGCCGCCGCCAGAGTAAAGCCCATGCCCAGGCCGCCAATCAACACCCGGGGTTGCTCCCGTTTGGCAACCTTGCGGCACGGCTGTTCAGCCAGCGCATCCTCAGAGTGATGAGCCCAGGTACTCATAAGCACCCCGCCACCAAGAATGCTGATAGAAAATTCGCCCTGGCGCCGAAACAGCTGGAGCGCGGTACCCTGCCCGGGAATCGTTGCCGTATCGACTAATTCCCAGGAATCGTCACTATTATCTATATTATTTATGGACATGTCGCCTCGCTGGAGAGAACTTGAAAATGGTAGATCTGCTTTTCACCCCTTGCCAATGATGCGCACAAAATCCTCTGGCATTGGCGAAACAAAGGTCAGCAGTTGTTTATTAAAGGGGTGGCGAAAACTGAGGGATTTTGAGTGCAGGAGCAACCTTTTTGCCCGGTCTGCTACACTGCCATATTTTGGGTCGCCGAGCACCGGATGCCCACGCTCAGCAAAATGGACTCTGATCTGGTGCTTACGCCCCGTGAGCAGATGAATATCCAGCAAACTGCACTCTTTGCGCTCCCTAATAACAGTATAAGCTGTTTTAGACAGCTTACCTTTCTTGGGATCAATGCAAGAATAAACGTTTTTAGCTGAGTTTTCGGCGAGATAGGTGGTGATCTGCCCCTGCTTATCCGTCAAGTGACCATGAACGATAGCCATATAGTGTTTCTCTGTTGAATCCCAATTTTCCTGCAAAAAAGTTTTCGCCGCCATACTCTTGGCAAAAACCAGCAGCCCCGAAGTAGCCTGATCGAGGCGATGTACCACATAAACGCGCTGACGCGCTTTGGGGTTACCCTTACGCACATAATTGTTGAGCAGTGCATGCACCGTATGCACCTTATTGTGATCGCTGCCCACCGTGAGCAAACCAGAGGGTTTATCGACGACCAGAATATCTTTATCTTCGTGGATGATTTTCAGCCCTTTAGGTTGATACTTTGCCGGGGGCGGCGTACACGTGGTTAATTGATTCACCTGAGGCTATCCGTTCGCAACGAGAAGTTAATCTTTTGCCAGTAGTGGCGCAATAAAGCGGTCAAATGTTACCTGCTGCTTGGCCGTGAGCAGATTTATTTCACCATCGCAATCGAGTAAAAAAGTAGCAACGCCCATCACCGTGCGTGGCAGATAGCCGGTACCAGCGACGATTTCTTCTATTTCGCTGCTACGGGTAGTAATTAAGTTTTTCAAAGCATCTAAATCGAAATCCATCGGTCGTTCTCCTGTTAAAGTCACACCTCTTGCTGGCACTGTACATCTATTGACCACCACCCTTGTTGCCTAAATTCCCAACTCAACCAGTTGCTGCAAATGGCAGCGGGCGCTGGCAGCAATATGGCAGCCTTCTCTGAAAAAATACAACATAAAGAGCGTCAGCACAAAATTAAACCCGTGCGGAAAATATCATTTTTCTCCATATCCTCATCGATCTTAAATTGCTACAATTCCCCACCCTTTCCATGCGCACTGGAAGGAGAAGGTTTCAATTTTTGTAATTATTCAGCACCTCTTCAGGTTGGTACGCATTCCCCATGGCAAGGGTGTTTGGCGCCATGGACGGCGACAACAAACCCCATGGATGGGTTTATGTGTCCCTTGTTGTGGGGATTGCGTACCTATCATGCTGAATAGTTACCAATTTTTTTGCCATGATATTGTATCAATATATTGTTTAACGAAACGACGTTTAAATGGAGAAACCATGTCTGAGAACCTTATTTCGCGCACCATGTCTGCCTATAATTATCCATTATTGATAAAAAATCTCCTGCAAGCTCCGGTAGTCGATGAGCCGCTACAACAAATCATTTATCGCGACCAAATACGCTACACCTATGCTGAGTTCCGCCAACGGGTGTGCAAACTGGCCCATGTATTAACCGATCTCGGCGTAAAAGCGGGAGATACTGTTGCCGTCATGGACTGGGATAGCCACCGCTACCTGGAGTGCTACTACGCTATACCCATGCTGGGCGCGGTGTTGCACACCGTCAATATTCGTCTGTCACCAGAACAGATTCTCTACACCATCGACCATGCTGAAGATGATTATATTCTGGTCAATGAGGAATTCCTGCCTATTCTCGAACAGATCAAAGGGAGAATTGATACGGTCAAAGGGTACATCCTATTACAGGATGGGGGTCAACAGCCACAGACCTCGCTCACTTTTGATGGAGAATATGAAGCCCTGCTTGATGGCGCTGCGGATCATTTTCCTTTTGCTGACTTTGATGAAAACACCCGCGCCACCACCTTTTACACCACCGGCACTACAGGTTTACCAAAAGGGGTATATTTCAGCCATCGGCAACTGGTACTGCACACCCTTGGATTGATGTCGGCTATGGGCACCACAGCGCACCAAGGGCGTCTTCATCAAAACGATGTCTACATGCCCATGACACCAATGTTTCATGTCCATGCTTGGGGCTTCCCCTACGTCGCCACCGCGCTTGGTCTCAAGCAAGTTTATCCAGGGAAATATGCCCCTGAGATGCTGCTTAAACTGATTGAGAAGGAGAAAGTCACCCTGTCCCACTGTGTGCCGACAATTCTCCACATGTTGATGAACCACCCCGACTACGCTAACAGCGATCTGTCGAACTGGAAGGTACTCATTGGCGGATCACCATTACCAAAAGGGATGTGCCGTGCCGCACTGGACAAGGGAATTGATATTTTTTCCGGCTACGGCATGTCGGAAACTTGCCCAATATTGAGTATTGCCCATATCACCGAGGACGACTTGACGCAAGACGATGAGATCGAGGTGCGCTGCAAAACCGGTCGACCAATGCCACTGGTTGATCTACGTATTGTGGATGAAGCGTTGGCACAAGTCCCGCGCAATGGTGAAAGCGTGGGGGAAATTGTGGTGCGTGCTCCATGGCTGACCCAAGGCTACCTTAAGGATCAGCGTAACTCAGAAATACTATGGCGCGGCGGCTATCTGCACACAGGTGACGTTGCCCATCGTGACAAGAACAACTATGTCAAAATTACCGACCGCATTAAAGACATCATTAAAATCGGCGGCGAGTGGTTTTCATCTCTCGAACTTGAAGATCTGATTTGCGTCCATAAGGCTGTTAGCGAAGCTACCGTTATCGGCTTGCCAGACAATAAATGGGGGGAAAAACCGCTTGCCCTGATAGTAAAAAAAGCCGACGTTGAAGTGAGCGAAAAAGAGATACTTCTCCATGTACGCAGCTTTATCGATAAAGGGATGATCTCCAAACAAGCGGTATTGCTCAAAGTACTCTTTGTCGAATCGATTGACAAAACCAGTGTTGGCAAAATCAACAAAAAAGCCTTGCGCGAACGCTACAGTGCGGCAAAAAAATAACACCACGCTTAATTTCATAGCAGCCTGCGTGGTTATCAAAAATGTACTTAGGTAATTTGAGCGCACAATTGCCCGAATAATCTATACTTAGCCCGTTGTGTGGGCGCATCGCGTTGCCTGGTGCCCACATGACAGGGGCTGGATCACCCACAGGTCGGTCCACTTGTGCAGCGGCACAATTAGCACAAAAGCTACCCAACTTCGCGTCCTGCGGATACCTTCACTCCATAACGGCGGCAACGTCTTGCCATCATTGTATTCAGCGCTGCGCCACGAGGGAAATTGGTACTAACTTACATTTATTCTCCTGAGTAGCACTAATCTTCCGCTCTGGTTCTGTCCCCCCTGTTCGTCATACTCGCGAATGCGGGTATCCAGAGGTTTTGCATAGATTTCTAGACTCCCGCCTGCGCGAAAGTGACGACCTTTGTGGCAATAGCGGAAGATTAGTATTAATCAGGTTTCTTCTTGATTGAACTATTTCAGCTCAAAAAGTAAACGATCATTTACTTTTTGATTCATTTAGCACTTTTTGCATGCTACAGTAAACGAACGTTGAAGTTTAGGCGCTAGTAGTAGCACTGGAGGTCAAAATGGATATTCACAATGCCGGAGATCTCGGATCGCTCATCCGCAAGAAACGCAAAGAGGATGGTCTCACACTTCATGATGCCGCCGCAATCTGTGGTGTCAGTCACGTCTTCCTTTCAGCTCTTGAGAACGGCAAAGAATCCGTGCAATTGAATAAAGTCCTACAGGTTGCCGCATGTTTAGGAATTGAAGTTCAGGCACAATGCAGGAGCTGGAAAGCTAAGAATAGCCAATTATGATAACGAAACTGGTGGTTTTCATAGATCATGCTACCGTTGGTCATCTATGGCTGGACGAGAAGAAAACATTTTGTTTCCAGTACGCTGAAGGCTGGCTACATACATCCAGTATTCCGCTATCGCTTTCCCTACCGTTACGCTGGGAACCCTATCTGGCTGATGAGTCACATCCCTTTTTCGCCAACTTGTTACCTGAACAAACAATACGCGAGGTTGTTGCTCGAAATGTGGGGGTTTCCCCGCACAATGACTTTGGCCTGCTGGAAAAAATAGGCGGAGATTGTGCTGGAGCGGTATCTTTGTACTCTGAAGGGGATCAAGCCCCAGCAGAAAAAAGATACACCCGTTTGACCAACCACGAATTAACACAAATCATCAAGGAACTCCCGCTAAAACCGTTGCTTGCCGGAGAGAAAGGCTTTCGACTTTCCCTTGCCGGAGTGCAGAAGAAGTTGCCCATTTTTTTTGCCGATGGGCAGTTCGCGCTTTCCCAGGGGGAAGCCCCAAGTAATTACATTATAAAGCCGCCGATAGAAACCTTGGATGGTACGGTAGAAAATGAAGCATTCTGTATGGCGCTGGCCGGTGCAATAGGTCTTTGTGTGCCAAACTCCTTTATTTACAATTTTATCGATAGTCTTGATGATCCACCTATCTTTGCCATTGAGCGCTACGACCGTGCCGTGGGTAAAGACGGTTTAAAAAGGATCCATCAAGAAGATTTCTGTCAAGCATTGGGGACGCTGCCGGAATTCAAATATGAGCATGAAGGCGGTCCCAGCTTTGTGCAATGCGTCAAATTGCTCCGTAACGTCAGCACAAAACCAGGCAAAGATGTCATGGCTGTGCTGGATTGGCTGATATTCAACTTTTTAATCGGCAATTCAGATGCACACGGAAAAAACATTTCATTTTTACTATTACCGCAAGGTCCGGTACTCGCCCCGTTCTATGATCTTTTGTCGACAAGGATATACGCCCATTATGGCCTGACCACCGCTATGGCTATGAAGATTGGCGCTGAAGTTGACCCAGATAAGGTGACAAAGAAAAACTGGGTAGCGCTCGCCGATGACATTAAAGTCAATTCAAAATATGTGGTGGCAAGAGTTGTCTTGATCGCCAACAAGATCCAAAGCGTCAGATTACCACTCTTCACCGGAAAATTTGCCCCATACAAAAGTGACAGCCTGTATCGGTTGAATGAGTTTATTTCCTACTCGTGCGAGATGGCGATAAAAAACCTGTCTTAGAAAGCGACAAAGTGCTGCGGCGTGCATCATCCGTTCGCGTTGTTTGGTTCCCACATGACGTGGGCTGCCGCGCCCACACCTCGGGTCACTTTTGCATCGTCAAAAGTAGCACAAAAACGACCCCCAAACTGCGCGTCCTACGGATACCTTCACTTCATAAAGGCGGATCGAAAATGCCTGAAAAAAACTCACTGCGTTCAAACAGTTTTCAGGCACCCTTTTTCGCCCCACCATTATTCCGTTCAGCGCTGCGCCATGGGGGAACAAGATCAAAAGATAACCATGATAGCGATGTGTTGCTCTAGGGTCGACGAGTTACACAATTCGCCCCTTTTGTCGTTCTCAAATACGGAAAAGCTCCTGTTTTTCTTGCAATCAGCGCACAGCAAACGGGCATGATGAAAGAATTGTCAAAGTTGGGCAAACGCAGTAGCTTGTCATAAACTGCCATTGATCAATCCAGACAATATTACCTAACAGGCTAAGCACAACCAACAGATCAGGGGTATATTATGGCGTTACCGAGCATGGAACAACAACGTGATTTTTTAAAAGACAGCCTGCGTCAACAGATCGACTTTTATCTCACTGATCAAAATGCGGGGATCGATCCACCACCGGTGCAGCGCCCTCCCCGCCCCGAGCAAACATTGATCGAGCTGCCGGATGCCGCCAGTCGCGCTATATTTGCAGGCACAGACGTACTCGAGGCAATCGCCCAGCGCCAAAGCCACCGCCACTTCACAGCACAACCACTAACCCTAGCCGAAGTAGGTTTATTGCTCTGGGCCACGCAAGGTGTTCGCCAAACCATCAACGATGGCTGCGCCCTGCGTACCGTCCCTTCCGCTGGCTGTCGCCACGCCTTTGAAAGCTATTTGATCGTCGCAAATGTCGCTGGTCTCAAAACAGGAATCTATCGCTACCTGCCTCTGCAACACGCCTTAGTCTGCGAAAAAGCAGGTAACGATTTCCATAGCAAACTCAGCACTGCCACCCTCAATCAGCACTTTGTCAGCCAAGCACCACTAACCATTGTGTGGAGTGTCATCCCCTATCGCATGGAGTGGCGCTATGCCCAAGCCGCCCACCGCGTCATCGCCATGGATGTCGGACACGTGTGTCAAAACCTCTACCTAGCCTGCGAGGCAATTGGCGCGGGAACCTGCGCCATTGCCGCCTTCGATCAAGATAAAATGGATGCGTTGATTGGTGTTGATGGTGAAGAAGAATTTGTCATTTATCTGGCGCCGGTGGGCAAAATTGAGTAGATGAAAATTGTTAGAATGATTGACCAGCGCTGGTATGGGGCGTAGCTTTGCGCTTCTGATATTTGAATTGATGCGTTTCACACTGATCCTATGGTTGATAGGCAGACAAATTAAAAGCGAATAGCGGTCATATTTATGCTTAGAACTATACGACGATTTTGCTTATGAACTGCTGTCGCCTGATTATCATGTTGCCGGCGCCGGCAACATGATCGAGATAGGCAAAGTAGGGATGCCCCTTGCGGGTATCCGCTTCTAAAATCCTGTTTTTCAGACATTGGCACAGAACCAAGGATAATCAGGGCGCCCGCAAGGGATGCCCCTACAACGGAACATGTATGTTGGAGAAGAAGGCTAGTTTCGTCGCGGATGGCAACAAAGGTCAAAAGCAGATTTAACCCCTTTTCCCTTTTGATTTAGTCAACGGCAGACTTGACCCCTTTTTTTTGTGAGACTGTTGGAAAAGAAGTTCGAGAAGCCATCAAAAGGATTGGTGGTGTCATGCCGGAAAATATACCGCCAGCCGAGCATATCAGCAAAGTCGAGAAACGTATCAAAGAGACACCGCCGTTGATGGAGCTTGAAGATAAAGATGCGAAAGGGTTGATTGGCGTTGATGAAAGCTAGTTTCGTCGCGGATGGCAACAAAGGTCAACGGCAGACTTGACCCCTTTTCCCTTTCGGCAGACTTGACCCCTTTTCCCTTTTGATTCAGTCAACGGCAGACTTGACCCCTTTTTTTTTGGGATGCCCCTTGCGGGTATCCGCTTCTAAAATCCTGTTTTTCAGACATTGGCGCAGAACCAAGGATAATCAGGGCGCCCGCAAGGGATGCCCCTACAACGGAACATGTATGTTGGAGAAGAACGCTAGTTTCGTCGCGGATGGCAACAAAGGACAAAAGCAGATTTGACACCTTTTCCCTTCGTACACGCGAATTCAAGCAATAAGTGCAATCTGCATCAAACATAAGTCAACCGTAGACCTGACCCCTTTTGTTGACCTGACCCCTTTTGTTGTCAGGGGCTTACTTATGCAGTGAATTACTAATTTATTAAAAATAGGAATTGTACATAAAGGTCTAGTAATCATAACTTTGGTCCGCAATCAAATTCTTGAAATACTTTATGTGTTCTTCTGCCTCTTCACTGTCAGGTTCAACAAATTTCCAAAAAGACAACCTTCCCAAGATAATATCTAGATAAAAGGGTTCCTTTAGTTTGCCATGCTCAATATGTGAAGATATCCCATGTTTTTTTATGTAATAAACTTCTTGCTTTAATTTACGCTTGTAGCCACGTGGCAATTTAGGTTTTTCACTGGCTACAGATATGCCAGTCACTATTTTCCTTCTCTTTCCTTTTACGAGAGAAGTCTTCTCATCGTTAAGTAGAAATCCTTGCTCTTCAACTATCTCATTAATTACATCAATAAGCTTAATAGGGATATGCTTACCTGAGAATGTCATGTCATCTGCATACCTCGAATAGTTCAAACCATAAGAGCTAGCTAATCCCTTCAAGCGAACATCCAGCCCAAACGAAACAATATTGCTTAAACTGGGACTTGTCGCTGCACCTTGTGGCAAACAATTTTTAAGGCAGCAAATTGATGCAAGATAATAGGAAACAGGATTATTGTATCCAATATTTTTGAACACTCTAATTACTTGAGCTTTGGAAATGCTAGAAAAAAAATCCTTCAAATCTAATTTTAGTAGACATTGTTGATTTAGGTGAGTTTTAGCATTTGAAATTATAGATTTTGAGTTCGTGAAGCCGTGAGATGATGGATGTAATGGTATCTTTCTGAGAATATATTCGTTAATCCACTGCTGACACTCAAGAAGGGCAGGATATGGCGCTGATATTTCCCGGTAACCACCTCTTCGTTTTATTATTTTAAAACTTCTGTAGTGATGCTGCGTAGCGTTGATTACAGATGCAAGGTAAGCCACCTTCCTGCTGACAAGGCCGGAAAGATGCCTTAAATCAAAAATTATCGGCATATTTTTTTGGGAGAGAGTATCAATGTAAGGGATATACTCTTCTATGAATTCATCTTTTATCCCTATTCTCTTGTAATATTTGACCCATTTTTTTGTTATTTCATTCATAATTATTAGGGGCAAGAGCAGGCTACCTTCTTTCTCGCCGAATGGCGCCATTGTGATTATCATTCTGAGCATAGACACAGTTTTATCGTGTCTAGCGCAGGAAGGATAATCACAGCAAATCAAATTTGGTTTTTAAATTTGTTTGCTCGTCTAAAGGCAAATTTGGTTTTTTAAATTTGCCTTTAGACGATTGGGATAACGGAAACCTTATCCCTAGGAGCGACTGCGCTCCAGTGTGCTAGCTTATCTGCTCTTGCCCCCAAACTCCTCTATTCAGATTTGCTTGAAGTATTTTGTTTGCGCATTGGTATATACGGCTCGTCAGGGTTTAATTTTGAAGCTATAAATTCATTTGGACAATTCCGCCATGGTTTTTCACCAGCAGCTACGAGGAGCAGTTTCGCTGATGTCGCGAATCGTTTACCCTTGTTGGTTAGCCTTACTCTGAGACCATCAGTTGCTACCATTTTTTTGTTTTTAAGTAGGAGTAACGCTTTACTGATTTGGCCTGGTGAAATGCCCTGGTTATGATGTATTTTGAATACAAAATAACTTCCTCCACTTTTGAAAGTTTCTTGAATGATTCTTCTTTCAACGTAGGAGAATTTTTTCAAAGTTCAGATCTTTCCAAAAGAGGGTTTCTATTTTTATTATTAGCATTTTTGGGCCACCAAAATATAGGAAATACGGAGTTTGGCGTATTGCCATCCTCGACGGCATATAAAGATTCAGCTCCACCATAGCCAAACTTTGGTAACTTTTTACCATCAATTTCTGGCATAAGTTTGGACTCAAGGCTATACATCAAATTCAATTGATGTTCAAGTTCGTCACCTGTAAACAATCCGCTAATACCCATTTCCGGCTTTATTGTAGAAAAAAAAAACATAGGGGTCAGGTCTTGAATTAACACATTCAGCAACAAGGAAACCCCAAGGGGACTTTTCTGACGCAGTGAACAAACTCCCCCATTTGTCGCAGCCGAACGCAATGAGCGTCACCGAGAATATTTGCCTGCTAACTGTGTGAGCGCCAGCGAGTTTTAGCAGGCTTCTCGATGTAAGCGATTGCAGTGAGGGAACCCGCAGGGCAAGACAGCGGGTCATGTTTTGCATCCTTTTGGATGATTCTAAAAGGATGGCGCAGTCCGGGTGCGCGTAACCCGGATTACTTTAGCCAATGAGGGTTATTATTCACCAAATAAAGATTGATTACAATCCACCATCTTAAGTCATACAATCAAGATCAATACCGCCGGGTTTCGCCCCGGCAGGCGACGTACTTTTTGCTGAGCCCCAAAAAGTAAGCAAAAATGGCTTTGAAGATCGTCCTGCGGACGGCATATTCTCTCTTGCATGGTGTAACAATATATTGTGCCATTACAATTATTGGTAAGCCGCCATCCTTAAGAATGGCGGACGGTGCTATTATGTTGCTGCAGTGGTAGCAAGTATTTTGCAAGGATTGTGGCTTTTGCTATGTCAATTTTAACAACTTAAACAGTGGTGGTAACGCCCCATTTGTCGCAGCCGAACACAATGAGCGTCATCGAGAACGGTTGCCCGTAAACTGTCTGAGCGCAGCGAGTTTTTACGGGCTTCTCGATGTAAGCGATTGCAGTGAAGAAACCCGCAGGACAAGACAACAGCGGGTCATGTTTTGCTTACTTTTGGATGAGATCCTAAAAGTATGGCGACGTCCGGTGAACCTGTTACAGGATGGCGTTGCGCTATGAATTTCAAACCACACCGCAGTCGAAGAATTCTTCTTTGATGACAAAACTCTGATGCTTGACGTTGCAACCGCACAACAATATATCCCGCGCTGTTCTAGTGCCATTAAAAATAGACACAGCAATAACCTAGGGGAATAAAGCGGGAAGTTGGGCGCTAACTTCATCAATCACCTGATCAAAGAGTTCTAAAGTCTCAGCGATGATCGTTTCCATTTCATTGTTAGCGTTCTGCGACAATTATCCTGTCCGGTCGCCGCGAAGGTACCGGACCAAACAAATGCTTATACATAAGAATTGTTTCCTTATTTGGGGTAATTAATGTTATCACAGGACATAAACCCTCTAGCAACTTGTTGGAACGCAATTTTACGGTTTATCTTATCCGACATACTATTTATCATTACAATTTATGCTAAGCACATTTTTCAACCAACTATCAGGACAAAAACGATGAAACAATTTATCTATCAACAGTGCCTACTTGTGCCATTCACCTTTTTGCTTTTGTCCAATCCAGCTTTTTCTCTGGATACAATTGCCATTATGGATCTCAAGGCCATTGCTGCTGATCAATCACTTACCGAGGCAGTAAGCGAGAACCTACGAACCATGCTAATTGTGTCTGAAGCATTTAAAGTGGTTGAGAGAAGTCAACTGGAAAAGATTCTCAAAGAATACCAGCTTTCACAATTAGGTCTTACCGATAGCCACGCCATTAAGATAGGCGGCATTGCTGAAGCGACTCGAATTCTAGTTGGCAGTCTCTCCAAAATGTCTAACGTTTATACCATTAACGCTCGCCTGCTGGATGTAGCAACGGGAGTCTGCCTCCTTGCCCATAGGGTTGACATCCAATCCGAAGCCGAATTCCCCAGAAAAATTGATAATCTTGCCCGCTATTTCAGCAACAGTTCTCTTATTGCTAAAGATACAGGAGAAGTTCCAGATATTGTCGGAAGCTATCAGGTAAAAGGGTCGGATTACACTGGAGTGTTGCACATAGACAAACATCAGGAGACCTATCGGATTTCATGGAACATCGACAACGCCCAGCAGTTCCCAGAGGAAACCGATTTTCCAGCATTCTCAATATTTTAATGTAATCGGAGCAAACACGCTCCTAATTTACTCCGATTTGACCAAGTTTTCTGTATCTAAATGCG
>Ga0307990_1001910_pt1 | contig 17145 bp, 7 predicted proteins | sample EllFjometagen129_FD_203168 | JGI IMG/M metagenome (GOLD analysis project Ga0307990, IMG submission 203168) | Marine microbial communities from Ellis Fjord, Antarctic Ocean - #129 | ecosystem: Environmental > Aquatic > Marine > Unclassified | place: Southern Ocean | collected 2014-10-08
CGATGGAACTTCCGAAACTGAGCATATCCGCCGGAGTGGAGCTAGCGGAACTGGAAGACAAATCCGTATTCGTGGCGCAGGGCGATTACCATGAATCCGTCGTGGTGCAGGATGTATCCCTTTTCGGTGGGTACGATTCTACGAATTGGCAGAGAGACATTAGTGAATATTCAACAATTATCATCGCCACAGAAACATTCGGAATGGAAATCCACGCAAATAATGTCATCCATTTAGTGTTTGAAGGATTTATTGTTTATGGAGGAGAGCTGTCTGATGATGATTTGTTTAGGTCCTCATGTGGTATAGATTTCGGAAGTGGGTCGTTCATTTTGTCTAAAAATATTGTTTACGGCGGTCGAGCAGAAGAAAGGTCAGGAGGAGTTATTTCCTTTTCTCAATCTTCTGTCCAAATTTACAACAGCACCATTTTCGGCAGCAGTCTAAATAGCGAAAGTGATTTGGATGATTTGCCTTACCCGCAGGAAACTGTAGGTGTTGACATGTCTGACAGATCATTTTATACAATTATAAATAGTATTATCCATGGGGGGTATAGCATTTCCGGAATATTGTCAAATGGAATTTCTCTGCAAGGAGGAGGCCTATTAGCTATCAATAGTTATATTTACGGCGGGTATCCTATGGAAAATGGATCTCGGTCCAATGGCATAATAGGAACTGGGCAAGAAAGGTCACCTATTTTTGATATAATATTAATTAACAACATAATAGATGGCGGATCTGGTCTCAGGAAGTCCATTGACGTAGTGTATTCTATTGTTGAGCATGTGATGTTTCGAAATAATAATTTTTGGGGGGCCTATCATGATTGTATTTATCAATATGGAGTATTATCTTTTACTTGCCTGCAAACAATAACGGAATTCAATGAGCTCTTCAGTGAAGAATTTTCCGTGGGAGGCAACAATATTAGCCAGGATCCCCTTTTTATAGTCCATGATAGTGACTGGCATCTTGGCCCAGAGAGCCCCTGCCTGGATGCCGGCGTTGATGCCTGGGTGAATTGGCCAGACCTATATGGTGATTATTTCGGTGATTTTGAATATCTTTGTGAGACCTATCATCTCGACGACGTCCTGAAATACGACTTCGATGGCGAACAGCGTAGCAACGGTTTTGGTTGGGACATCGGACCGGATGAGTTGTGGCCGGAAGAAAGCACCGATGACGATATTGACGACGATGACGCCCCGGGTGGTTTCAGTTGTGATGGCGGAATTTGTACAGACCTGTCCTCCGGCTTGTCATGGCAAAACGGCGACGAAATGAATTTGAGATGGAGTCTAGCCATAAATTACTGCGAGGATCTGACTTGGGGCGGATATGACGACTGGCGCTTGCCGACGATATCGGAGTTACGCAGCCTGATCCGTGGTTGCCCTGAAACGGAAGCAGGCGGCACCTGCGGTGTGACCGATGACTGCCTTGATAGTGATTGTCGAAGTGATTGGTGCGATGGATGCAGGTCGGATTTTGGACCTGGGCCGGAAGGTGAATACTGGCCCGAGCAGCTCGAAACGGGAAAGGGCTGGTGGTACTGGTCGTCCTCTGAGGCCTCGGCTGTCAATCATGCGTGGGGCATTCTTTTCGACTCTGGCAACGTCTTCAGCGGCCACCAAATCTACTTCGACTGCCGCGCGCGGTGTGTTCGTGATGCGAATTGAAATATCGATGGCGATCAATCGTGGGAGAGGAAAAATGAAGGTCCTAAATTCAAACCAACTGTGCATTCTGATTTTGATCCTGGCCTGGAGTCTTACCTGTGGCATTGGCTGCGGCGACGATGACGACTCAGCCGATGCGGCGGATGACGACACAAACGACGACACGGACGATGATGCGGATGATGACACGCAGGCCGACGACGACATTGACGACGGCATTGACGACGACCTGAACGACGACGTTGACGATGATGTGGATGACGACATTGACGATGACGCAGATGATGATGTCGATGACGATATAGTGGGATGTGTCGATGAGGACGGCGACACGTATGGCGACAATTGCCGGATGGGGCCTGATTGCGATGATACGAATCCCCTTATCAATCCCGGTGCGCCGGAACTGCCCGGAGACGGCATCGATCAGGATTGCGACGATATCGATCTAATCCCAAACGATGCTACGGGTGTATTCGTGGCAACGACAGGAAATGACAACAATCCTGGCACGATGGCCGCGCCGTTGCGGACGATCAACGCCGGAGCGGGACTGGCGCTACGGGTAACAAAAGTCGTTTTCGTCGCGGCGGGCGAATATACGAGAGACGTGGAAACCCAAGTCTCTCTTTTCGGCGGTTATAAATCCACGGGATGGACGCGAGATATCGAAGCCTTCTTAACGACGATTCACGGTCAGTTAACGGTTGGAGAGCCTCCTCGGAATGAAGAAGATCGGGATGGCGAGAGGTGGAAAGCGGATACAAGAGATGACAATCCCGTTGCAATTCAGGGCTTTACGATCAATGACATATCCAACTACGGCACGGCGACAATGGCAAAAAACATTATCAATGACGTGTCTAACTACGGCACGGCGACAATGCTAGACAACATCATTGGCAGCGTATTCAACTCAGATGGCACGGCGACAATGGAAAACAACACTATTGGCAGTGTATTCAATGTCGACGGCATGGTGACGATAGTGGGCAACGTTTTCTTCGGTTCTGTGGATAATTTCATGGGCGCGGCGATTCTAGTGAACAACGAGATAAATGGCGGAGTAAGTAACCAACCAGACCCGTATGGCTTCAATATGGCCACTATGACGCTTGTAAACAACGTTATTAGAGGTCAGTCGGGTGGATATGGTAGCGCTGGTGTCGTAAATGGCGGAATAGCCACGCTTGTGAATAACACCATCAGCGCTGGTACGGGCATTTACGAAAGTTGGGGTGTAGGCAGCATTGCCGGTGAAATCATGCTGATTAACAATACGATCGACGGCGGATCAGGAGCCCATATTAGCGCAGGTATTTTTTTGTACAATATCGAGTCTTACTCTGAGGTTTCATTATTCCACAACAACATCTGGGGACAAAATCAGATTTTCCTAGTAACAGATTGGTGGCACTTTTACATCACGGATGTTCAGGAATTGAACGCCTGCGCGTGGATCGGCTGCGCCGAGGCGTCGGGCAACATCAGCGCCGATCCGCTTTTTGTCGATCCAGCAGTTGGCGATTTCCACCTTCAGAGCGCAAGCCCTTGCATTGATGCCGGCGTCGATCCGACGGTTTACATAATTCCATATCCGGATTTCCCGGAGATGGATTTCCCGGAGATGGGATTCGACTTCGAGGGCGATGCGCGTCCCTACGGCGCAGGCTGGGATATCGGCGCGGACGAATGGACGCCGTGACGGAAGGTATGAAGTAAGAAGTATGAGGTATGAGTGTAGGAGCGACATTCTTGTCGCGAATGTGGTCCAAATAATTGGAGGTTCAGAATGAAGGTCTTATTATCGGTTGCGTTGATGATTTTCGTTTTGTCTGTCTGCGTTCTTTTTGTCGGCTGCGGCGATGACGATGATGATTCTGAAGACAGTCCTTCCGATGATGACGACACGGATGACGATGCGGATGACGATGTGGACGACGACATGGCGGCGTCGTCAACAACGACGATTACAACGACAAGCACAACATCAACGACCACCACGATTTCAGATTCATCGACAACGACCCATGAGCCGACGACGACAACCACGTCTTCAACCACAACGACATCGACAACGATTTCAACGACTACAACCTCAACATCAATTCAGCCGACAACAACCACAACAACGACAGGGCCAACCACAACATCGACGACGACAACGACACTCCCCCCCATCATTTGCTATCGGGATGAGGATTACGACGGATATGGCAATCCCGATATCAGCGATGAGTATGAAAATGGAATTTGCCCCTTTGGTTGGGCAAGCGACAACACGGATTGCGATGATACGGATATTCTCGTGCATCCAGGCGCGCCGGAATTGCCTGACGACGGCATTGTCCAGGACTGCGTCGGGGAGGAGCTCGAACTCGGCGATGCCACCGGCGTTTTCGTGGCAAAGACCGGTGACGACGCGAATCCCGGCGCCATGGCCTCCCCCAAGCTGACGATCAACGCCGGCGCAACCCTGGCATTGCAATCGGGCAAGGTCGTTTTCATCGCGGAGGGTACTTACACTGAAGATGTGAAAACGCAAGTATCCCTTTTCGGAGGCTACGAATCCGCTGGTTGGACAAGGGATACCGAGACCAACATCACAACAATCAACGCGGAGAATTCCACAGCCGTGTGGATCATAGAATCTAATCCGGGACGAGATGATGAGGGGGACAGTGAGCGGGATGAAGCAGAGGCGAACGATTCAAGCCCCGTCGCCATTCAAGGCATGACCGTCACATACGGCAGATTTGGAACTTTTAGCTATGGTGTTCGCATTGACGGCGGAAAAAAAACGGTCCTTGTGAAAAACGACATTGACAGCAGCCTGTCGGGAGACGATTTCATCCACAGCATATCGGAAGACCATTTCAGCTTCGCCGTTCGAAGCTTCGGCACGTTAATAATGATAAACAACGACATCAACGGCGCTTCGGTTGATCAAAACTACGGCTTGTATAACGACCAAAACGGCACGGCGACCTTGGTCGGCAACCTTATCAACGGCGGATCGGGAGGCCATAGCTGCGGCGTGTATAATGCTAACGCCGCGGTGACACTGATAAACAACGACATTGACGGAGGATCGGGATTTTATTCTAGTCACGGCGTGTACAATATCGGCACGACTATGATCGCGAACAATGACATCAACGGCGGATCGGGCGATGACAGCTACGGCGTGAGCAACTCCAACGGTACAGCATGGCTGGCAAACAACATCGTAGATGGCGGTACGGGAAGTTCTGACAGTTTTGGCTTTTGCAACTCCGCCACAGCGGTACTGACGAACAATGTCATAAATGGAGGATCAGGAGGCGGTGACAGCAGTGGCGTTTTTACCACGAACCTTTTCGGCAGACCCGGCATAGTAGTTCTTACAAACAATATCATCAGTGGCGGATCAGGAAGTGGCAACAGCTACGGCATAAACAACTTCGGCGTGGTGACTTTGGCGAACAATGACATTTGGGGCGCGGATATGGATTGCATGATTTTCCACTCAGGAGGCGAGGCAAATACAATCGTCGAAGTCAACGCCTGCGCGTGGACGGGCTGCGCCGAGGCATCGGGCAACATCAGCGACGATCCATTGTTCGATGTTGATGGCTATCATCTGACTGATTCAAGTCCGTGCATCAATACAGGCATCGATCCCGTGCCGGATTACATTGGCGCTGGTTTCGTGGATTTGGATTTCGAGGGTGATGCGCGTCCCTACGGCGCGGGCTGGGACATCGGAGTGGACGAGTGGACGCCCTGAGCAAGGTATGAAGTATGAGGTATGAATGTAGGAGCGGCTTTTCAGTTCCTGAGCAGGGCCGAAGGGCAGCCGCGAATGTGGTTCTCATAATTGGAGGTTCAGCATGAAGGTTTTATTTTCGGTTGCATTGATAATTTTTCTTTTGCCTGTCTGCGTCCTTTTTGTCGGATGCGGCGATGACGATGCCGACGACGATGCCGACGACGATGTTGATGACGATGCCGACGACGATGCCGACGATGTCGACGATGATATCGAGGATGACGTGAACGACGACGTGGATGACGACAGCATTGATGACGATACTGACGACGACCTGAACGACGATGTTGACGACGACGTGGACGACGATGTTGACGACGATGTCGATGACGATGTCGATGATGACGTCGACGACGATATCGACGATGTCATGACTCTGCGAGAATCGTGGCTGGGCGGAGAACCAAACTGTATGGAAATCGTCCGCGCCCCCGACGGGCGTGTATTTGTCTTCTCGGAAATCGGCAGGAATATTTTTCTTTACACGATCGACGGCGTGGAAATCAGGGAAGAACTTGTCAGGCAGGCCAGTAGAATTCTTGGCGCCGTCTACGATGCATGCGGCACGCTTCATCTGATCTATTTTGATTATCGTGAAGATCGGATATTTCATTTACAACGCGCAGGCGACGCTTGGGAGGAATTCGAAATCACATCCGGTAGTTATCCAAAGCATGTCAATCGCGTTGTGAGCGACTCGGAATGCAAACTTCATTTTTGTTTGAAGAGCGGGACGGGATTCATGCGATATCACGCAAGCAATGCAAGCGGCTCATGGACCATTGAAGACATCGTTGAGGAGTTTTACGGGGGAATGACCTGCGATATGCGCGTTGATTCAAATGATGATGTTCATGTCGCTTACGACGAGGGCTGGTCTGATGGTCACGGACATATCTATCAAAAAATCAGGTATGGAAAGAAAAGCGATGAGGCCTGGACTATTGACACGGTCGAAATGTCCGGCAACAGCACCTTGAATTTCATTTTGGACGATAGCGACGAACCCCACATTGTCTTCCGTCATAGGGATTTCGGCATGGTGGAAGCTACGAAAGGTGAAACTGATTGGGAATTCGAAGCCATACCGGTTACGGAATCGCAAGAAGATATTTTCATCGATGAAACCGGAAACATTCATTTGCTAAGCACTGTTTATTCCGACCACAGCACCTACGAAACCGTGCAAACCGACAGCGGGTGGCAAGAGCGGAATTTGAACATCCAAAGCAATTGGAATGTCGCTGCTGACCTGGCGCCGGGCGATGTTTGGCATCTGGCTTTTGAAGGCGTAGATAAGGAGTCTCTATACTACGCTGAAAACGGAGCGAAATCGTGGAATAGAACTGCGCTGAGCGAAACGGAGAATGTTTTATATATGATAGCGCAACGCAAGGATGACGACGGCGCGTTGGAAACGGTTTTGCTTACGGAACATGGTTTAAAAACGGCGCGGTACGATATGGGCGTGTGGGAAATCGAAGATCTCGATTTGAGCGTCGACGAAGGCTACTGGTACAATGGCGTTGCGTCTTCGACGGGAGCCTTTCATATTGCCGGCGTAACGACATCCTCCCCGGGCTACGTCCTGTACGCTACGAACGAAGGCGGTCAGTGGACTAGTGGGCTGGTCAGTGCAGTCACTCGAAATCGTGTCTGGCTCCAATTGGATGAATCGGATAATCCGCATTTGATATTTATTAATGACGGGCTCACCTACGCCTCGCGCGGCGTCGACGGATGGACCGTGGAAAATGTGCCGGAAGAAAATCCCGTTGATGTATATTCAACATACTTATCCCTATGGGTCGACGGTCAGGGTGAGGCTATCACTTGCTATTGTCTCAGCTCTGGCGATGAAATCCGCTGCGCTCATCGAGACGATGGAGCGTGGTCGATAAAAAGTGCGGCCGAAGGCGACAGCATGAGCGTGTATCGCGGTTTGAAAAAAGATTCCTTCGGTGTGCCGCATCAATTGTATACCGACCGCAACATGGGTGGTCTCTGTATTGCAACATATGAGGATGGTTCCTGGCAATCGACGAGCATCGGTCTGCACGGCGGCACCGGTGAGGACGGCTTTCTGTTTTTCGACGATCATGGTCGGCGGCACGTATTTTTATTAACCTATGCGCCGAATAATGTTTTGCTCGACGCGCTTTACTATTTACATGAAGGCGAAAGCGGCTGGAACGAAACGGTGATTGATGTCGGTTACTATCCTGCCATGAACGCTGAACCGATTCGAATCGACGATGACACATGGCAAGTGCCTTATTCGGGAAACGGCGGCCTGTGGCGCGCATGGATTACCAATGAGTAATGACTAAAATGCCTGCGACCGGCGCGGATGCGCCAAAGCTGAAGCGAAGGCGAGTGGGAGCGGTTTCCGCCTCGAAAATGTGGAAACGACATTTCCTGCTTTAGAGCATGGTCGTGAGATCGCCGCGCCGTTTTTTTGGACCGCTAAAAATACCGCATTTTTTCATTCAAAATGTGCCGGGCGGCGCGGTGCGCCAGGGCGAGGATCGTTATCTGCGGATTCACGCCGACAGGGGAGGGCGCGGTGCTGCCGTCGGTGATGAACAGGCCCGGCGCCGCGTGGACTTCGCCCCAGGAGTCGGTGACGCTCGTAGCGGGGTCGGGGCCCATTCGACATGATCCCAGAGGGTGAAAGGCCATCAGTTTGAAATCGCTGCTTTTCGCCTTCCGGTTGGCGAGTTCGCCAATTCTGTTCAGCGGAATTTCCTTGATTGTGCCGACGCCGGGAAAGATGCGCTTTGCGCCGGCGGCCCTGTAGATCTCGCACAATATTTGAATCCCGCGCAGCATTCTCGTGCTGTCGAGTTTATTCATTTGATACATGCCCATGTGTCGCCCGCGCCGGTTCCAGACAACGCCGCGACTGGTGTCGCTGATCATTACGCCGTACATGGAGATGTTTTTAAAATCTTTCATGAAGGCGTCTTTGAGGGCGGCGCCGTTATAGGGCAGGCCGATGGCGCTGACAGATGGCGGAACGAAAATGCCCTCAAGCAGGATTCCGTCTTTTGCGAAATCATCAATGTAAGTTCCCTGCGGCACGCCGTTCCATCCGCTGATGTCTTCGTCGAATTGCGCCAGCACGCGCGTGGCCGGATGGATGGAAAGGTTCCTGCCCACCTGCCCGCTTTCCAAACCCAGTTTGCTGACTTTGAGTAGCACCGGCGTATTGAGAGTTCCCGCTGCGAGCACCACGATTTTGGCTTCGATGCGAAATCGCCTTGGCGTTTCTTTTCCATGCGTGTCGCAAAAAACGCCCTCGAAACCGCTGGCCCGACCGCAATGCATGGAAATGCGTTTTACCTTTGCGCGGGAATAGATCCGTCCGCCGCGCTGAAGAACAGCGGGCAGATAAACGATGTCCGGCGTTTGCTTGGCGCCGTCCGTGCATCCGAATGTGCATGTGCCGCACCCCCGGCAATCCACGGCGTTATGGAGCATGGGTTTGAACGACAGTCCCAGTTCGCGGGCGCCGCGCTCAACAGCCAGGGCGTTCGGTCCCCATATTTCGCGGGACAATTCTTCTACGGAATTGCGTTTTTCCACTTCGTCGAAAATCGGCGCCATGATGGTGGGCGAGATATCTTCCACGCCGTCGGCGAGCCGCCATGTTTGCAGGATGTAATCCGGCGTTCTGAAACATGTGCCTGAGTTGATGACGCTCGTGCCGCCCACGCATTGCCCCTCGGGGATGAGGATCGGCGGGTGTCCAATGACTCCGGTGACGGAGTTGTTGCGATAAAGATTGAAGATGGCGTCGAGAAAATTGTGCGTGAAATCCGCCTGGTCGAAATAGCCGCCTTCCTCGCATACGACTACGTCGAGACCCGCTTCGGACAAAAGCGCCGCCGCCGCCGCGCCGCCCGGTCCCGAGCCGATGACGGCAACGTCGGTCTTTTCGACAATGTCCGTTTCAAGACAGGCTCCGTCGATAATGCGTCGGCGAATTTCATTGCGATTCATGGATATCTCTTTGCCTCGAATCCGCCGGATGCGTTATAGGGGATCGCTCTATGCCGGACCCGGTTTTTCCTGCGTTGCCCTTAGGGGGTTGAGGATCGAAGTCGCACGGGTAGGCAACGCCGATTTTTCGCCTGATATCATTGTCCGAATAATAGATCATGTAGATGGCGCTTTTCATGGCCAGCACTATGGAACGCGGGGTATAGAGCCTACCGGATTCCCATCTTTCGATAAGCTTCAGCCTGACATCATCGTCAAGCCGTGAAAAACGACCGAAATGCCCGTATAAAAATGGCAGCCATTCGAAGAAATGGATAAGAAAATGGAAAAACCTCCCGATCTCTGGCGGAACTTCCTGGAAATATCGTATAAATAGTGGTAAAATCCGAGTGCCGTGGAGGTCTTTTCCAATTTCTGTGTCGGCGGGAACAAGTGTTAGCGCTAATACTGAAATCGTTTTCATTTCGCCAGGCGAAAGCTTGAAGGCAGGCATTTCATCCTTTTTGTTTTGGCCGTTGAAATCAGCGCAAACCATAGCATTTGTTGCCCTTTTTGTGAAGTGTAATATTTGACGAAGGTGAGTTTGTTGTTGAAATTGCATGCGCAAATCGCGAGGCTTGGTTTTGAAAATTCCTGTTGATGCGGATAAATTTTTGGCGGCGCATATGGGAAAATTGACATAATTTGCTAATATTCACAAGGATTTATCGACAGTGATCTTACTTGACAATGGAGTTTAAATCCCTTAATAAAAATCGTCGCGTCGCCTCGTGAGAAAGGCGGCTTACGACGGGTGTTACCCAGCAGAAAGGATGCCGATGATGAAGCTACGGGTCTTCTGGTTGACCTGCCTTTTTCTTATCATGGTCTGCGCTCAGGCTTGGGCCGCCGACGACGATTCCGACGATGATGCGGATGACGACGACGATGACGATGATGATGACGAGGAAGGGGAGGATGAGGATGATGAGGAGGATCGCTGGGGTGAGGCCAAGCTTGACCACGAACTCAACCTTGGATGGGAATATCCATCCAACTATAACGAACGCCCGCTGGTTTATTCCAGGTTCGTTACCGAGTTCACGCTAGGTCTTTCCCAGAAAGAATCTCGTCACTATTGGGATGAGGACGGAAACCTTGTGAAAGGTCCTTTCCGCGTCAAGAAGCAAACCATTGATTTTGCGCTCGGTGTTGGATTGTCCGACAAATGGTCGATTCGCGTGAACTTTCCTTTCGTTAACAAGAAGACGAAGATCACGGATCCGGGCAACCCGAATTATCGATACGGGCGCGACAATACCTATGGATACCTTGGTGAAGAAGCGCTGATCGACTTTTTCGACAACCATGAGCTCTGGCGGGTTTGGGAAGCAGATCTTCCCACGCTGGGCGACATTGTGTTGTGGTCGGGTTACTCCCTGTACCAGAAGCTCGATCCCGATACGACGAGCGTCATTGCGGAGGTTGTCTACAAAACTCCCTCGGGCAACGACAATCCGCGCCGCGGGAGCACCATCCGCAACTACCTCACTGATGGAACGCCGGACTTTTACGTCGGTTTGGCCGCCAAGCAGCAATTGTGGCGCTTTTCCGGCGAATTGCATGGCGGATACAATTTCAGGATGAAGGGCGGCACCAAATACTCCGCCGGAAGTATGGATTTTGGCGATCAGATCCGCGGCGACGCGGAAGTCGCCTTCCAGATCATGCAGGGAGACGACAGCGCCACGGATTTCAGAGTATTCGGACCGACGACCCTGATGGTCGCCGGTCATTATATGCAGCGCGTCAAAGACAGCACGCTCAAGGATAATCAGGGCAACACCGAGACCATGAATGACACTCCGGGCTTCGAGATGTCCCTTGAGCCGAAGCTGTTATCCAAAGGATTGTGGCCGCTGAGCATCATCTACTCGGGTGAACTGTTTGTTTCCGCCGATATTCCGGTGGCTGGCCAAAGGAGCTTCCTGGAGCAATCGCGGAGCATGTACAGGCCGCCTTACGAACTGGAAAGTTACGAGAGCGTCGGCATTTCCTACACTCTCGGCTTGGTTAAGAGGTGGCAATGATGTGGTGCACAGGCAAAAGGAAGACAAATGGCATGACTGATTTTGCCGGAACCGTCACGAGGAGAACCATGACTGGCAATGCGATAAAAATCCAGGCGGTGGCCTTATTGGCCCTTGTGGCTCTGGTCGGTGTGTGGTCCATGGACGCCGAGGCCTCCGTTTTTTGGGAGTCCGGAGTCAACCACAACGAACTGGACTGGAAATATGTCGAAACCGAACATTTCGTTATTTACTGGACGGTCGGCAACGAGATGACGGCCCGGATGCTCTACGCAACGGCTGAAGACTCCTACGAGCATATCGCCGGACTGTATAATTTTGATCTTCGGGAGAAAATCACCGTCACAATTCTCGACACTGAGGATTATACAAACGGCTTCGCGGCCTTCGTTTACAACTGGATCACGATCTGGTCCACGAACCTGTACGGAACTCGCCGCGGAAGGGTCGACTGGGTTGTGGATGTGTTCACCCACGAACTCGGGCACATCATCTCCCTGAAGGCGGCGTCGGATTTTCGGGAAAATATGTACGGGGTCATGGTTGCCGGAGCCCGAACATCCAGGAAGTATAACTTCGACATGGGCGTGGGCGTGATGTACGCCACCGAGCGGCTGCCCGTCTGGATGTACGAGGGTGTCGCCCAACACGGCGATCTTATGTTCGGAGGCGATCTTTACGACACCGGTCGCGAGATGCTTTTGCGCATGGCGGTTTTGGAAGATCACATGCTGACGATGGATCAGATGGACCTGATTTTTGAAAAAATCTCGCTCCAGGGCGAGATGTGCTACAATCAGGGGATGTCGATTAACGCGTACATCACCGAGCAATGGGGTGTGGATACCATCGCCAAAATGTGGCACGAGATCGGCGTTGGCTTCTATCCGAACTACAACCGGATGATCAAAAAGGAATTCGGCATCACTCGCGATGAGCTCTATACCCAATGGAAAGGGTATGTGACCGAGAAATACAATAAGCAGGTCAAGGATATTATCAATAATGAGGCCAAGGGCAAGTGGTTGCGGCTTTTCCCCTACGTTCCGCCGGTCGAGGAAATGACCGACAACGACAAGTGGATGGAAGGCCAGGCCAACTACAACGTGAAATACAGCCCTGACGGAGAGTGGATCGCTCTGGCCTCTTCTCACGGAACGCATGGCGGCTATTGGACAAAACTCTATATTCGCAAGACCCACCCGGACCCCGAGAAGATCAACGACGCCAAGATTATTGGGGTCGATACAGTTTACGGCACTTACGACTGGTCGCCTGATTCCAAAAAAATCGTTTACGGCAAGCTCAGTTCCGATACCTATCGCGGTTATCTGTATTCGGATCTTTGGGTTTATGACTTGGACTCCGAGAATAGCAAGCAGATTACGCATTCAGTGCGCGCCTTGAATCCCTCCTGGAATCCCGTTTATGACAAGATCGCATTTTGCATAAACACCGACGGATCACAGCGTCTGGCGATCATGGATTTTCCGGGGCTTTCGGGTCATTATCTGCTCGTTGATTACGAAGATGGAACACAGACGGACATGCCCGCATGGTCGCCTGACGGACGAAAATTGGCGTTTGTCATGTATCGGCACAAACGGCAGGATCTTTGGACCATCAACATGGATGGCTCCAATCTCTATCCCGTGACCTATGATGACTTTGACAATCGCGATCCGTCCTGGCATCCGGATGGAAAGCATCTGTTCTTTGCCTCGGACCGCACCGGCATTTTCAATGTTTATAAAATGAACTTGGATACGCACGATCTCACGCAGATCTCCGATGTTCTCGGCGGCGCGTCCATGCCCTGGGTGAAGTATGACGGATCCTCGGTGACTTATACCTACTTCACATCGTGGGGTTTCAGACCTTACGAAATCCAGTTGCACGAGTGGAAGAATAAGAAGGTTGAGGATTTCGAGTTCGCCGTGACCGACGCGGAAGTGCAAAGGAACTTGGAACTCGTGGACGAACTGCCCATGATCGTTGGGCGCGACTATGACGTTTATGAAGGTTTCGCGCAGTTGATTCCCATTTGGCGGGAACATCGCGGCGTCTGGCTCTGGATCCCGATGGTGAACTATGACGATGCGCGCCTGCAGGTCGGAACGCAGATTGGACAGCTTGACCACGCGGCGACTAACGAAATGTTCATGTATCTTATGATTGGCGAGGAACAGCGCTATAGCGTGTGGTACTTCAACTATATGCTGCCCGTCACCACCTTCGTCTCGCTGCACAGAATTATGCCGGCCAACGCCGAGGATTTCTCCTTCTTCAGCTTCGACGTCAAGGCGACTTTCGACGTGATTTTCAGTTCGATGGGCTTTAACTACATGCTCTTCGGAAAGCACGATCTCTGGCTCTACTACTCTTATCAGGATTTCAGGGTGGAGCAGCCCAGTACGCGCACCCGGCAGGTGACAGGTCGTTCGCTCAACCTCGAGTACAACGGAGGTTCGCGCGGTGCGTCTTACGTGGACAGAGGCATTAACCCGCGCGGTGGATCTGATTTCAACCTTGGGATCACGTACGCATCGCCCAAAATTTCCGAACCTTTTACCGGCGCCCACATGGGCACGGATTTGGCGACGATGTTCCAGGACCCGGCCGTCATCAGCATTGAAGAGGCGCGTCACTATCCCGACGAGGACTATCTGCTGCCGGATTACGGATTTATCCAGGCCAGGTTTAGTTACACCAAACACATGACGATGCCCTTCTGGGATCTTACGCCGCTGAACGACATTTTTCCGATTTCCGGGTTCGATTGGGATACCCTGAATCTCGAAAAACTCAAACGTAAGCACCACGGTCTGACGCTCAACGCCGAATTGGGTTACACGCATTCCACCGTTCCCGAGGGTTACGGTTACGGGAACTCCTTCGGTCGCGTTCATTTCTATGATCGTTTCAACGGCGGTGGTCTGTTTATGACGGGCATGAGCGTGTTTTCCGACAACGTGCCTTTCCTGGGCTACGAGAACTACTCACTCGAAGGCGAGACCAAGGCCCTTCTTGGGTACAACTATCGGTTGCCGCTCATTCGTGAAATAGACAAAGTATGGTGGGCTTTCTACTTTGACAAACTGTACTTTGGCTTCTTTGGCAACACGGGAAACTACTGGTCCCATGTCAACCGCAAGGAAGACATGTTCAATATGCACAAGGTTTTCGATAAAACAGGCGACGGAAAATTTGACATCAATGACGATCTGATTTCCGACGCCGGAATCGAGATACGTTTGGCGTCCTATCTGTTTACGGCGAATTGGGACAGCTTCATCAAAGTGGCTCACGGTTTCCAGGATCGCGAGAGGGAAGAGCGTCCCTTCCGGTTCTATTTCGGTCTGGGTACAGGATTTGATGATTAATTTCCAAAAGGTCTTAGCGGCTTCGGTCTTGGAGGATTGATGATGCGAGTAAAAAACTGCAGATTGCCGATATTGGCTTTTATCCTCGTCTTCGCTTTTTTCGGCTGCACTTTGCAGGGCGACAAGGAAGAAGACGAACTTGAAGAGGTCAAGTACGACTCTTTCAAAATATTTGTCGATGATGTGGGTCCGGTGCCGGAGCAGGATATGACCGGGAAATTAACCGGTCGACGGGGTATGATGAAAGACGGGAACCTGGATGGCAGACCCGACTCCTTTTATCAACTGCCCAAGCCAAACGCCGGAATCATCGGACTTATTTTTGGGGACGACGGATACGCCGCCGGCGGAAAAGCCTTTGGCATGACAGCTTTCAAAGCCGGGCAGACGCATTACGAGACGCCACTCGCGTCGCTGACCCGATGGGTGCGCGAGGATACGGTTATCAGCATTGATGAATCGCAATATTTGGGCATGCCCGACACTGTGCTTTACCTGAACCGCATCACAGGCGAAGAAATGACGGCGCCCCTGACAGGCAAAAAAGAAGAGGTGGTTTTTAGTGCTTGGCCAATGGGACTGGTGACCCTGGGCCTGGATATGACCACAAAGAGTTATTTTGTCAAAGAAGACTACAAGGACGATGGTTTCACGCCGCAGGCCGGCGAGGAATTATATGGTCGCTGCATCGACGAGCCTGAGAGCCCCGGCGACGAAGATAAACCCGACTATATGGAAGTGTGCCAAAAGCTCGAAGATGCCGGCATGCTGGCGGAAAGCGGCATGGTGACTTGTGGGGACGACGAACAGTGTGAGGGGGATAATTCCTGCCTTTCGGGCTATTGTTATGACAGTGAATTCAAAGTCTTTCAGGCCGAGCCTTGGGGCGTCAAGCGATGCATGCAGGAAATGTACTACCACAACGACGGCGCCGGCGGCACGCGTTTTAACGCATGCCTCATGAATAACTGCCTTCATACTTCCAGCGTTAGCAGATGCTTCGACAAATGCAAGGTCGAACAGCTGAGTGATGAGAACGGCTGCAGCGGCGAATACAATCCGGAAATCGGCGACGTAGTGTATGTAATTAAATCGCCCGCCGGCACTTACCAGATTCAAGCAGGCGGCGCCGTTATTTCGAGCAACAGCCTCTCGGTCTTTTTTGATTACATGGACGCCGACTGCAATTTCCACACGGCGGACAGCGAGTGGGCGAACGTCGGACAGGTGGTTGTCGAGATGACGGAAGGTGCCGATGGAGGAACGACCTTTACACTTCCGCCCGGTTCTCTTGAACTGGGATGCAACAGTTTCGAAGACAAGGCGATGTTGGGATTCACTTTTGCCGAACTGAGCGAAGGGACTTACAAATTCAAGATCACTTTGAAGCAGTACCAAATTTCCACGGAAGTGTTGGTTACCGCAGGTTTTGCGGGGATGTCGATTGAGGAACGCGGGGCATATATCTCTCAGCTGGAGAAAAACCAGAAGGATAACGACGTCGTCACTATCTTTTGCGATAAATCCAGTCCTTCCTATGAGGGAAGTTTTGTTGTGAGCAATTTCGTGGGCGGCGACAACAGGGTTGCCGAAATCAAAGATCTGACTTTCGTCATGCACGAAACCTATGTGCAGGATATTGACGAGTACGGACTTGGCCGCGGCTTTATTGACGTACTGGCCGTGGATCCGGTTTATAAGACTGAATTGATGGATCTGGATGTAGGCATGATTCAGGGCTATATCTGGTCGGTGATCGATGCCGATTCTTTCCCGGACTGGGATATGGATGAGCTCAATGGCGCCATTTTCGGCACCACGGCGGATAACAGGCACACAAAATACATTGACACTGACGACATACAAGCCAGCGCGTTTTATCTCGATCAACCGATGACGCCCGGGCTTTTCACATTCCACGGCAACACTGGCTGGAACATCTATCCCAAGGCGCCGTACGGCAACAACTCCGATCAACCCTTCGTTCTGGGTAATTTCGATACTGACGAAATTTATATGCCGAATAAACCCTTCTTGAAGGTTGATCCCAGATATGCTGGCTGCAATTTCGAAGCCGATTACTGGGGCGATTTCCTTTACCTAAAGTTGGCCGATGAGCGTGGATTCATTGATGGCAGCTTGCAGCGGGTTTACTCCTGTGAGCGAATGGACAATATCATCAGCGAATA
>Ga0307990_1001911_pt1 | contig 17143 bp, 14 predicted proteins | sample EllFjometagen129_FD_203168 | JGI IMG/M metagenome (GOLD analysis project Ga0307990, IMG submission 203168) | Marine microbial communities from Ellis Fjord, Antarctic Ocean - #129 | ecosystem: Environmental > Aquatic > Marine > Unclassified | place: Southern Ocean | collected 2014-10-08
CCTGGGCCGCTGCTGCACTGGCATCCGTGACGGAGGAGGGGATGTCCTTAGGGGAGTGGAAGGCGCCTGAGATAAATATGCCGGGTCTGGATGTTTCTATTGGGTGAAAGGAGGTGGTTTGGGCAAAACCAAATGGATCAAGGTTGATTCCGGCCTTTTTTGTGAGTTCTATTGATTCTTTGGATATAGATAGGCCAACAGAAAGGACTGCCATATCAAACTCTTCCTCGATCCTCTTTCCCTCTTCGTCTGTATAACGGATGAGCAAATTACCGGAATTGTCTTCCCTGATTATACTTGATATCTTTGATTTGATGAAGCGTACCCCTTTTTCATCCTTTGCCCTGTTATAGTAAGCCTCAAAGTCTTTTCCAAACGTTCTGATATCAATATAAAATATAGCAGTATCAAGGTTTCCTTTTCTGTGTTCTTTGGCTACCATAGCCTCTTTTACGGCATATGTGCAGCAAACTGAAGAGCAGTAGGGTTTAGCCCCTTTATGCTCATCCCGAGACCCTACGCATTGAAGCCATGCTATTTTTTCCGGCTCTTTATTATCTGATGGTCTTATTAGATGCCCTCCGAAGGGGCCGGACGATGAAAGAATTCTTTCAAATTCGAGACTTGTTATAATATTAGGTGATTTTGTGTATCCGAATGTATCATATATGGCTGGATCGTATGTATCAAAGCCTGTTGACAAGATAATGGAGCCCACATGGAGAACTATGTTTTTCTCCTTGTCCTCAAAATTGATTGCACCACTTGGACAGACCTTTTCGCAGACTCGGCATTTGCCTTTTGTGAGGAATATGCAGTTATTTTCATCAATAGCATATTTAAGGGGTACAGCCTGAGGGTATTGGACATAGATGGCCTTTCTTTTGTCAAGTTCCTTGTTGAATTCATCAAAGACCTTCTTTGGGCATTTTTCAGCGCATAATCCACAGGCAATACATTTATCTAAGTCAACATACCTTGGGTGTTGAACAACGGTGACATCAAAGTTACCCTCATCGCCCTCTATTTTGTCTATCTCTGAAAGGGTAAGTAACTCTATGTTTATGTGCCGGCCGACCTCGACCAGTTTAGGCGATATAATTCACATAGTGCAGTCATTGGTGGGAAAGGTTTTATCAAGTTGGGCCATGATCCCGCCAATGGATGAGGTTTTTTCAATAAGATATACATAATAGCCGGAATCGGCCAAATCAAGAGCCGCCTGCATTCCGGTTATACCACCACCAGCTACTATGACTGATCCAAAAACTTTTTTTTCCATTTTTACCTTAAAATATGTTTTTAAAATCTGGTATTGGTTGCTTTAGTAGCAAAATCTGTAACCGTTCACGGGTTCAAAGGTTTCCCGCTTACAGCGGGATTCAAAGGTTGTATTCTTATCACAATACGCTATTTTGTAAGCGCCTTGTACGGGAAAACCGCCTGCTTCTACTTTCCCACAAACCCGCCTGCCTTATCTGAACCACAGTGATGGCGGGCAGGTCCGAAACATGGTACTTGGCGATGATGTGGCAAACCCCGTATTTCTTACGAGCATTTCGGGGATCCAATTTCAGTCTTTTCCCTAACTCTGAACGTTGAACCCTGAACGGTTACCAAAATCTTTAATTGACCCCTTTATAATTTTAGGTGACGGTTTTGTCAATGAGATTTTTAATTTAAAAAAAATGGTTGACAACATAAAAATCAACGGCATAATGAATAAAATATTTCAATAAAAAAAATTTAGATGAAAACATTTCATGAATGTTTATGAAAAATATACTCGATAATATATATAACAATTACCAAAAGTTCACACCAAGTCAGAAAAAGCTTGCCAAATATATCCATGACAACAGCGAGAAGATTGTCCTTTTTAATTCCCTTCAGATTGCAAAAGAAGTCAATGTTTCAGAGGCTACTGTTACACGATTTATCGTTAGCCTTGGTTTTTCCGGATTCTATGAATTCAAAAGGGAAATTGCCAAACAGGTGCTGAAAGATTTTTCTAGAACAAAAAGATTGTCTGATTCAGTTGAGGATTTTGAGGGGGAGGGAAATATTTTCTTAGAAATTCTCAAGGGCGATATAGAAAACATAAGGGAATTACCGGCTAAAATTCCTGATAAATTATTTAAGGAGGCGATAGACCTTCTATGTTCGGCAAGGTCCATATATATCCTTGGCCTACGGTCTACTTATGCATTGGCATTTTATCTGGCCTTTACTCTCCGGTTCTTTTTAAAAAAGGTTACGCTTATTAAACCGGGGATTGGCGACTTACCGGAGCAGGTTCTTGATGCACGAAAAAACGATGTGCTCGTTGTGATAAGTTTTAGGAGATATAAAAGAGAATCTTTTGAGATTGCAGAAAAGATAAAGAAAAGAGGCGCCTCTGTAATTGCCATAACAAATAACAGATTGTCTAATATAGCTACATTAGCGGACATGGCGCTCATTGCAAATACGGATATACCGACATACATTGAATCTTACACAGCCCCTATGAGTTTGATAAATGCATTGATTACCGCAATAGCCTTGAGAAAGAGGGAACAGGCCATGCCTGCCCTTGATAAATTAGAGCAAAATTTTAAAGAATTTAATACATTTATTGAGTAATAAAGGACGGGATTAAAGATCAACAAATTTTGCAGAGTGAATTTTTTAAATTGACATAACAGGTGAAAACCTTTAAAAATTTATAAAAGAGAATTCCATCAAAAAGGAGGTGAGCTAATAAGCTATAAGTCGATTGGGGTAATCTAAATTTATTAACTTTTTCAAAAGGAGGATAGAATGAAAAAAATATTTTTTCTTGGTTTGGCTGTACTTTTTGGAATGGCCCTTTTCATGGGTGCCGCGCCAACTCAGGCGGCGGATCAAAAATTTGTTACCATCGGAACAGGCGGGGTGACCGGGGTCTATTATGCCACCGGAGGCTCCATCTGCCGTCTGATGAATAAAGGCAGGAAGGTACACGGCATTCGCTGCTCGGTTGAAAGCACCGGAGGATCCGTCTATAACCTGAATACTATTGCAGCGGGCGAGCTGGATATGGGTGTTTGTCAGTCCGACTGGCAGTACCACGCCTATAATGGTACCAGCAAATTCGAAAAAAAGGGCCCGAATAAGAATCTGCGCGCAATCTTCTCAGTTCATGCCGAGCCGTTCACGGTTGTCGCTCGTAAAGATTCCGGCATCAAAGAGTTTAAAGACCTCAAGGGGAAAAGGGTCAACATCGGCAACCCCGGTTCCGGTCAGCGCGGCACTATGGAAGTGGTAATGAAGGCATTGGGCTGGACTAAAGCTGATTTTAAGCTGGCTTCCGAGCTAAAGTCCGCCGAGCAGGGCCAAGCGCTGTGCGACAATAAGATTGACGCATTCGTGTTTACCATCGGGCATCCAAGCGGCTCCATCAAAGAGCCGACCACCTCATGTGACTGTTTGCTTGTGCCAGTAACCGGTCCTGAGATTGAAAAACTGGTAAAAGAGGCCTCCTACTATCGAACGGCTACTGTTCCAGGCGGCATGTACCGCGGAACGGATACCGACACCAAGACGTTTGGCGTCGGCGCAACGTTTGTTTCTTCGACGGATGTTCCTGAAGAGGTTATCTATAATGTGGTCAAAGCGGTGTTTGAGAATTTTGACCAGTTCAAAAAACTTCATCCGGCATTCAAGGTTCTGAAAAAAGAGGAGATGATCAAGGATGGGCTCTCCGCACCGCTGCACAAGGGCGCTATCAAATACTATAAAGAAGCGGGCTTGATGTAAGCATATGCGGAAAAATAAAAGTGCGTCGTTTAAACGGCGCACTTTATCCACGTCCCGCTAAAGGCGGGACTGCGGGGTATTCTTCAATCGTTCCTCCGGCAGAAAGCTTGTCGTAAGCGTATCGATCAATATCATTAATCCTTTTAATAAGGAATCATCGCAATGACTGAATCGACAGATAGCGTGAAATCCCAAGAGCAGCTTCAGGAGATGATTGCCGAGTCGGATACGGGTGCAAGAAATCCAACCGGCGCGATCCCGAAAAAAATCCTCTTTTTCGTACCGTTGTTGTGGACCCTTTTTCAGCTCTGGTACTCATCTCCCCTGCCCTTTATTTTTGGCATCGGTGTGTTTAACTCTACCGAGGCTCGAGCCATCCATCTGGCTTTTGCCATCTTTCTTTCCTTTACGGCCTATCCCACGTTTAAATCATCGCCAAGAAACTATATTCCCATTCAGGACTGGGTTGTTGCGCTGGTTGGCGCGTTTTGTGCAGCGTATTTATTTCTTTTCTATGAAGGCTTGTCCGAGCGTCCTGGTGATCCGACCCAAATGGACCTGGTTGTAGGCGTTATCGGCCTGATTATGCTGCTCGAGGCCACACGCCGCGCTCTTGGCCCGCCGCTGATGGTTGTCTGTGCCGTGTTTATTATCTACACCTTTGGCGGTGCCTATATGCCGGATGTCATTGCACACAAGGGCGCCAGCCTTGCAAAAGGGATGTCCCATTACTGGCTTGGCACCGAGGGTGTTTTTGGGGTGGCGCTGGGGGTCTCCACCGGCATGGTATTTATGTTCGTACTGTTCGGCTCACTGCTCGAATCGGCCGGCGCCGGCAACTACTTCATTCGCGTCGCTTTTGCGGGGCTGGGTCATCTTCGCGGCGGACCGGCCAAAGCGGCGGTAGTATCGTCTGGGATGACAGGCCTGGTATCGGGATCATCCATTGCCAACGTGGTCACCACCGGTACGTTCACGATCCCGCTGATGAAAAAAACCGGCTTTTCGGCGGAAAAAGCAGGGGCAGTTGAGGTGGCATGCTCAACCAATGGCCAGTTAATGCCGCCGGTAATGGGTGCGGCAGCCTTTTTGATGGTAGAATATGTCGGTATCTCCTATATCGAGGTAATCAAGCACGCATTCCTGCCTGCCGTCATCTCTTATATCGCGCTCATTTATATCGTCCATCTTGAAGCATGCAAGATGGGTCTGAAGGGAATGGAAAAATCTGTGACCAAAACATTGGCGCAGAAACTGATCTCATTTGTATTGACGTTTCTATTCATGATCATCATGGGAGGCATAACCTATTACGGGATGGGCTGGATTAAAACCGTGGCAGGCGGGGCGACACTCTATGTGGTCTCAATAATACTTATCATCGCCTATGTTCTGCTGCTCGCTTTTGCCTGCAAGGTGCCGGAGCTGGATACCAACCTTGAAATCAAGGAATTGCCGGAGTTGGGTATCACTGCCAAGGCTGGATTCTACTTCCTGCTGCCCGTCGTGGTGCTAATGTGGTGTCTGACGGTTGAACGGTTTTCACCGTCACTTTCCGCTTTCTGGGCGACGGTGTTGATGATGTTCATCGTGATCACCCAAAAGCCTTTAAAAGGCTTTTTCCGCAAGATGAAGGGCGATGAGTTCTCCTTCAGGCGCGGCTTTAGTGATCTGATCAATGGCATGGTTGCAGGCGGGAAAAATATGATCGGTATCGGTGTGGCCACGGCCGCGGCCGGTATCGTTGTTGGGACCGTGACCCTGACCGGCATCGGGCTGGTTATGACCGAATTTATCGAGTTCATCTCAGGCGGGAACCTGATTCTGATCCTGCTCTTCACTGCCGTCATCAGCCTGCTTCTCGGTATGGGGCTGCCGACCACGGCCAACTACATTGTGGTGTCCTCCCTGATGGCGCCGGTGATTGTCAATCTGGGCGCGCAAGCCGGTCTGATCGTGCCGCTCATTGCGGTGCATCTGTTTGTCTTCTACTTCGGCATCCTGGCGGACGACACACCACCGGTGGGGTTGGCGGCCTTTGCCGCGGCCGGTATATCCGGCGGCGATCCGATCCGTACCGGTATCCAGGGCTTTACCTACGACATTCGAACGGCGATTTTGCCGTTTATGTTCATCTTTAATACCCAATTGTTGCTCATTGGTGTCGCCAACTGGTTCCACCTGTTAATCGTGATCGTGTCAGCTATTATCGCCATGCTGGCATTTGCCGCGTGCACGCAAGGGTTTTTCCTGACAAAAAGCCGTATCTGGGAAACCGTTGCGCTTTTTCTCATCGCGTTTACACTGTTTCGACCCGGGTTCTGGTGGGACATGGTTTTTCCGCCGCTTACGGAAGAGCCGGCCGCTAAAATTGAGCAGATGGCGGGAGATATGGAACCCGGTGCCCAATTGAGAATCATGCTCAAGGGTGAAAAAATGGATGGGAGTGAATTCACCAAGACGGTGATGCTGCCGGTGGGAGACGCAAAGACCGGCGCTGAACGACTGGCCGCAATCGGTTTTGAAACACGCGTTGAAGAGGGTAAAACACTAATTGATAATGTGGTATTTTCCAGCCCGGCGGAAAAAGTCGGCATCGACTTTGACCAGGAGATACTGAACATCCAGATGCCGGCCAAACGGCCGCCGAAACAGCTCATGTTCATTCCGGCACTGTTGATGTATGCGCTGGTCTGGTTTGTACAGCGTGGCCGTAAAAAGGAACTTGAAACCGCCATGGCCCCTTGATTGATAATCATGTGCAGACCTGGCGCCACATTTTATTGTGATCTTGCCGCCACTCCCATAAAATATGGGAGTGGTCACGGCATTGTTGATAATGATTGCCACAATTTTGTTTTCTGGAGCAGGTTATGTTTAAAAAAATTTTAGTACCCATCGATGTTGATTATCCTGAAACGGCCGCGGCTGTTTATCAAAAAGCGGCCACAATTGCTAAACTCAGCGGTGCCGAGATTCGGCTGTTAAGCGTTATGCCGGGCTTTGGTATGCCGATTGTTGCATCTTATATTTCCGATGAAGTGCGTAAAGAGGCTACTGATAGATTTAAGGAGTCTCTGGAGAAATTCATCAAAAACAACTGTGATGAACCCGTATTATCCAGAATAACAACCGGGAAAAACTGGGAAGAGATCATCAAGGATGCGGACAAGTGGGAAGCGGATCTGATTATAGTCTACCATAACCGCCGCCACGAGATTAACGAAGCATTCAGTAGATCCTGCTCTCAGCAAGTCTCGAATAATGCGAACTGCTCTGTGTTGCGCCTGCGCAATGTTCAGGTCTAATTTCGTTTACATCCGGAAACGTCTGGATTTGGCTAAAACGCACAACTCGGGGACCATCGACTGTCAGAATACCAAACGGGGGGGGAACACTATGCCTCGATTGAGACATTCTTATCCGATGCAAATATCGGAGGAGGAAAACATGATTACCAACAAACGCGCAAAGCACATTTATTCCATCTGGTTTTTCAAGCGAGCTCTTATAATTTCCGCATTTCTAATCATCGGGCTATTCCCTTTTTCCGCCAATGCCTTAGATGTTTTTTTAGGCACGGGTGAGCCCGGCACATTTTCTCACTTTACCAGCCGAATACTCTGCAGGATAATTAACAACTACTCGGACGACCTGAATTGCAAAACAGTTTCGGCGCCCGATGACATGCATAACCTCACCAACCTTCGAGGGGGGGGGATAGATATCGGTCTGATCGATTCACGCATGCTGCTCGATGCTATTAATAAAACCGGTCATTTCAAGTTTCTTGATATCGGCTACGAAAATCTGCGCGCCCTTTTCCCGCTTTATGATGTGCCCATAACACTCGTTGTGCGCAGTGATTCAAAAATTACTTCCCTGGATGAGCTGCAAGGAAAACGGATCAATGCCGGTTCGCCGCTATCACTTCAACATCTTGCCGTTGATACGATTATGAAAGCTAAAAACTGGTCCAAAAAAGATTTCAGCCTGGTCGGAGAGCTTACAACTTCTCAGTCACAGGATACGATGGCATTTTTTCACGGCACCATGCAGGCGATGGTACACATTGGCGTACATCCTGATTCGTCCTTACAGCAGTTGTTCAGGCTCTGCAAGGTCGATCTGGTGAACATGGATGATAACGATATTCAAAAACTGGTCAACGATCATCCCGCTTTTTGGAAAATCAACATTGCCGCAGATACGTATCCATCACATCCAAAGGCAGTTACAACGTTTGGAACCAGAGCAATGCTGGTCGCCTCGGAAGACCTCGATGAAGAAACGGTCTACCAGATCATCGATGCGATTTATGGCAAACGAGAACGACTAAAAAGCGCTCATCCGTCGCTATCTTTATTTTCCGTGGATGTGGCACAAAAGAGTGCTACCGGAATACAACTACATCCGGGCGCTGGTAGATATTTTAGAGAGCATGGAATGTAGTTAATCACATTTGGACGTTTTGTGGTAAATCATACAACTTGAACCGAGGCTTTTTGTTCCGGTTCGCTAACGTATATCCCGGTAAGTAGTGCCCAGATAGGTGAAAAAGCAACAGGCAGAGGACAAAGGCACTAATTTAATAACCTAAGTAAAAATGGGGGTTTTATTTTCAAACTTTTCAAGTAGGGATCAAGGAACGTGAGACCTTGTACGATAAAATTTCGGCCGGCTATGAGACGGTTTGTGGGCTACATGTGAAGATTTATCCCAGTTTTAGGCTAAGTTGCGTGTGTGTCTGGGCTATTGAGACTTAACAAGAAAAGTTTCAGGGCCCTTCCTGTAAGAGAAATTAAATAAACATTCGGCAGTTTGAAGGGCAGGAATAACGCTAAATAAATTGTGCAGATTTCTTCCCTGCGCTGCCATGTCTATCAAAACATTGAGTAGCTTTCTGTTAGGCATAATACCGCCCATATGTCCTCCAGCATTACAAACCTCTTATGCATGAACCTACCTTTAATGATACAAAAAACAAGAGAGGTTTCTTTGTCTGAGGGGGGGGGGCTTTAAATGTTTTTGTACCGGTTTAGTCTACCGCAGAGCACGCTGAGGGCGCAGAGTTTTAATTATTACTATTTAGAAATATTTTTATAAAGCTCTTATCTCTGCGTGCTCTGCGAACTCAGCGGTGAACTATTACATGTGTTTTTGATAGACGTCAGGTGGATTTATTGGCTTTTTGCACAACTTAACAACAATAAAGGAGATGTTTAAATGGAAAGATCATTGGAAAAGGTGTTTAACCCTCGATCAATTGCTGTAATAGGGGCTTCCGAGGTCCCTGGAAAGGCGTCTGAACGAAGGACGAGAAGCCTTATCGAGGGGGGATACAAAGGGGATATTTATCTCATTAACCCCAAAAGGTCTGAGCTTTTTGGGAGAAAGGCATACCCGTCCATAACTGAGGTTGACAAAGAAGTAGACCTGGCAATGGTAGTGGTGGCGCCAAGGTTTTTAGTGCAGTCCGTTGCAGACAGCGTAAAGATGGGCGCCAAAGGGATCATTATTATTACGGCAGGACTTGGAGAGACCGGTGAAGAGGGGAAAAGGATTGAGGCTGAGGTATTAAACGAGGCGGCCAAAACAGGGGCATATATTATCGGACCGAACTGCAGCGGAATGTTTAGCGCCTCAGCAGGTATGAATATATTAGGCGTGCCGTCTATACAAAAAGGCTCTATATCAGTGCTTGCCCAGAGCGGGAATGTAATCGACTCGCTTACACATTATGCAAAAATGAAAGGAGTAGGGTTCAGCAAGATAATAAGTGTGGGTAATGCTATAGGGGTGAATTTCCATGAATACATAGATTATTTGAAAGATGACCCTGATACAAAGGCAATAATGATGTATTTAGAGGGAATTAAGGAAGGGAACAGTCTTGTCCGGGTTGCCCGGGAAACTGGAAGAAAAAAACCTGTCATTGCCCTTAAGGTAGGTAAATCAAAGGCCGGGGCAAGGGCCGCAGCTTCCCATACAGGATCTCTTGCAGGGGATGATGTTATAGTGGATGCGGCATTCAGGCAGGCTGGAATTGTCAGGGTCTCTAATGTAGATGAGCTGTTTGATATGGCGGAGGTGTTTAGTAACTGCCCCCTTCCTAAGGGCAACAGGGTAACAATTCTCTCAGAGGGTGGGGGAGATAACTCCGTAGCGGCAGACAACGCGGAAACCTATGGCATGGAGGTTCCTGTGCTGAGCGAAGATACCCAGGAAAAGATAAGGCCTTTTTTGCTTGAAGGTATGCCTGCGAGCAATCCGATTGATTATGGGGGAACAGCAGAAGAGAATCCCCACATGATAACAGAGTGTGTAAATGCCTGTATGCAAGATGATAATGTAGACGGCGTTTATATAACGGGTTTTTTTGGAGGATTTAAGGACATCATAGCCCCTCATGTTGCAGAGTTGGAGGAAAAGACATCGAGGGACCTTGTTGAATTGGTGGAAAAATATAAAAAACCTTTGTTTGTGCATACCAGTTTTGCCAGGGAGCCTATTAAATCCCTCGATATACTAAAGTCCGCTGGGGTCCCAGTTATTGAATCCTCTGAGAGGACTGCCAGGTGTCTTGGTGAAATGATGAAATTTTCCGTTAGGCAGAAAAAGATTGCAGGAATAGACCTTTCAACTGCTGAGACCAAAGAGCATGACAGGGTCAAGGCGTTATTTAAGAGTGTAAAGGAGGGGAAAAGAAATAATTTATTAGAGACTGAATCCAGGGAATTGCTCAAAGAATACAATGTTTCACTGCCTGATGCAATATTGGCAAACAGTCCGGAAAAGGCGGTTGAGGCAGCAGGAAAAATTGGTTATCCGGTTGCAATGAAGATAGTGAGCCCTGATATAATTCATAAATCAGATGCCGGGGGAATTAAGCTTGATCTGAACAGTAAAGAAGAAGTAAGGGGTGCATTTGATGAAATTTTAAAGAATGCAGGCAATGTGACAACAAGGGACAAGATATTAGGAACCCTTATTTCACCCATGGTCCCAAAAGGACAGGAATGTATTATCGGCATGATTCAGGATCGCCAGTTTGGCCCTGTCATCATGTTTGGCCTTGGTGGCATATTTGTAGAGGTTTTAAAGGATGTATCTTTCAGGGTAGCACCTTTGGCCAGGGAGGATATTGATGAGATGGTTGAAGAGATAAAGGGATACAAGGTGCTTAAAGGTATTAGAGGTGAGAGGCCAAAGGATATTGATGCAATTAAAGATATTCTTTTTAAACTATCAGAGATTGCAGTTGAAAACCCTGAGATTAATGAGATTGATCTAAACCCTGTAATTGTCCATGAAAAGGGTTTGTCTATAGTGGATTCAAGGGTGATACTTGGGTGAAATTAGCCGCAGACCCACGCAGACAAACGCAGACATTTTATTGGGCCGGGTCGGCCCAATAAAAAATGCAATCGCGTCGCGAGTTCATTGTTCTATGGAAATTAACGGCATTACATATGCCATAAATGGTTCCGTGTTTGAAGTAAATAAGGTTCTTGGCCCTGGTTTTCTTGAGAAAGTATATGAAAACGCTTTATTGATTGAACTGAAAAGGCGAGGATTAACGGCAGAGAGTCAGGTTCCAATAAAAGTCCTTTATAAAGAAAATGTGGTCGGTGAATTTATTGCGGATATACTCGTTGAAGGCAAGATCATACTTGAACTCAAGACAGTGAAAACTATTGATAAAATACATGAAGCGCAACTATTGAATTATTTAAAAGCCACAGGCATACGAGTTGGTATTTTGGTCAATTTTAAGCATCCAAAGGCTGAAATCAAAAGGATGGTTTTAGATTTGCCCGAAGGGCGCCAAATGTAATGTCTGGGCAGGTCGTCCAGGCATTGAGTCTGCGTGCGTCTGCGGCTAAAATTTTTTACAAGCGAAAAAGAAGGAGGAAACAATGGAATTTGAATGTATAATTTATGAAAAAGAGGAAGGGATTGCAACTATAAAACTTAACAGGCCGCAGGTATTAAATGCCATGAACAAACAGTTATGGCTTGATTTTCAGGCTGCCTTAGAGGATGTGCAGAATGACCCTGAGACAAAGGCGTTGATAATTACGGGAGAGGGGAGGGCCTTCTCTACAGGGGCGGATTTAAAGGATTCAAAGGACAGAAGCATCGAGGACTATCGTGATTACCTCGTTGAGCTCCAGGAAACCTCCAGAAAGATTATCCGTTTTGAAAAACCTATAATAGCGGCAATTAATGGCTATGCATTAGGATCAGGGTATGAATTGGCCCTTGCATGTGATATACGCCTGGCCGCCGAGGAGGCAAAAATCGGCTCTCCAGAGGCAAAGGTGACATCCTCGGTCACCGGAGGGGCAATGAGACTGGTCCAGGATCTTATAGGGCCTGGAAAGGCAAAGGAACTTTTGTTCACCTCTGAATACATTGACGGTAAAGAGGCTGAGAGGATAGGTCTTGTAAATAAGGCTGTGCCGGCAGATCAGCTCATGGAGAAAGCAAAGGAAATGGCAAAGAAGATTGCGGAAAATTCCTCCTTTTCCATTAAGATGATTAAGAAAGGGCTTAATATGGCGAGGGGAGAGGTCAGCCTCGAGGCGCTGATGGATTTTGAGGTTGAGGCCTGCCTTGCCTGTGTGTTTACAAAGGAAAGACAGGATTCTCTAAATGAATTTGAGGAGAGAGAGCGGTAATTTTTTTGTAACTAATCAGATGGTTATGCTGAAGGCTGAAGGTTGAAGACTGTTAGGAAAAACGGGAATACGGCTCGTTTTAAGGCCATGTTTGGTGCGAGAATTTCTATTTCCACCAAAGTGCGTCAATCGTACTTTTTGGATTCCTTCAGCCTTCAGTCTAAACAACTTCAACCTGACTACGTGAGTAGTCAGGTTTTTTTAATCAAACCACATAACAAAGCCGGACCCTTTTTTTATATTGATTATCTTGGCCTTCTGTCCAGCGAGAAAAAGGGTTTGGCCATATCCTTCAATTCCAACAAGACAGTAGCCCATATCCCTTGTTTCCCATGCCGGTGAAAGGTCCGTGCCTTCAATTCTGTATCCAATCAGGTTGGATTTATCATATACCTTGAAATCAGCCATATGTTCTACAATAGGTATATTTCTGACTACAAGGATTTCCTCTTTCCCATCGCGATCAACATCAGTTATTAGTGGTCTGCTGTTGAAGGGTATCCTTGGTGGAAGCTCCCCTGGCGTTGCATTGCCTATTCTTATGGCATTATTTGTCCCCCCTAACCGTTTAGTGCCCTTCCATTTGACATCTCCCTCACTGTCCCATACATTGAGCCTGGAATCCTCTCCCAGGCCGATCCACTCATTATTCCCGTCTTTGTCAAGATCAAATAAGGCAACAGTGTAAAACTGTGATCCTTTGAGCTTAGGTGCCTTATCAGATTGGACAGGTTTTCCCTGTTGATCATAATCCATGAAAAATATAGGGCCCTTGAAAAATTCATCGGCCTTAGATGCCTGAAATAATAGAACTGTTTTATTTTTGGAAGGGTCTTTTATTGCCTGCACATGTCCTGTCAGGCGATTCAATTTCTTAAATGAGCCGGACCACTCTAACACGGTTGTTCTGGCCCTTATGCCATAGCGGCTTGCCAGATAAATTTCCGGTAGGCCGTTTTTGTCTGCATCACCGACACTGACTTTAATGAAGTCCTCTCCTATGCCTGCCTTAAGGCTGTCAATATTGACGAAAACGTCGCCTTTTTTTGTGTATATAAAGAGTTTTTTTCGTCCAAGCATTATTAGCTCAGCGCCGTCTTTTCCGTCCAAATTACCAACGGCAAATGCCATGATTGAAAAATCAACGGAAATTTTGCCTGTTGGTTTAAAGCCCTTTGCTTCCCTGGTTTCCTGAAAAAAAAGCCCCTTTTCAATATCTGCGGAACCTTTTTTCTCTTTCTCTATTTCCGAGAAAATTCCCATAGGGGAGGTTTTGGAGTCATCTATAATCGGAGCAGGTGCAGCAATTTTAGGGATAGCTATCTCTTTGCCTTCTATCACTGCCCTTATTTGATATGCAATATCAGATAATTTTGGAATAAACTGATCTTCCTTTAATACATGAGATATTTTTTTCAGGGATTTCCTCTCTGGTCTAAGCGTAAGAACTGAAAGGTCTAAGCTGTAACTTTTAGCAAGAGTGGTGATGCTGCCAAAGATGGAATAGTCTACATTAAGTTTTCGAGAAAGATTCTCAACCCTTTTTTCTTTTATAATGCCCTTTTTTTCATCTCCAATTAAAAGTGATTGAAAATCTTTATACCTGATTATTTCAATGTCACCTCCGGACAGGCGTGAGGTGAGCATACTGTTAACTCCATGGCGAATAAAGTCTGAAGGTTTATCTGAATAGACGGCAAAAGGGAAAACGGCAAGTGTCTTAGCGTAAGCTGAGCAAGGTAACAATGTAGAAATAATTAGAAATAACGCGATGGATATTTTGCCGGATATATAGAACTTTTTGGTAGTATTAAAAAAAATATTTTTTATCATGATTTATGTATTCCATTTTGTGCAGCCACAAAGTCACGAAGACACTAAGACTTTATAATGATTCATTATTTCTTATGTGCAGTGAAAGGTAATATCTGTAATTTTTTTGGGAATTATCCTTCCTTTGTGACTTAGTGGCAAGATAACTAAGTGATTACAAGTATTATATCATTTCAACAATGTAATTATAGTTACGATTACCCCTGTCTGCACCAGCAAAAGACCAGTAACCCACTTAATAATCCCGGATTTTACATCTGCAATTTCCTTTTCCAGCGTAAGCTCAACCTCCTTGATTTCCTTTCGGACTACCTCTATCTCCTTCTCTAAGGTAAGCCTTACCTCTTCAATGTCCTTCTTGAGTGTAAGCTCAACCTCTTTTATTTCTCTTTTCAGCGTAAGTCTGACTTCTTCAATATCCTTTTTAAGGGATAGTTTGGTTACCTCGATGTCCCCTTTTGTAGAGAGATCTGAAATGGGAATTATCTTCTTTTCCAGGTCATCCACTACCTCAGACAGTATCTTTGCCTTGACCTCATCGTCCTTAAATGCCTCATAAATTTTTATGGCTAAACTCATGCTAATCCTGTTTACCTCGTATTTAATCAGCCGCAAATTCTAGCTGATTTAAACAGATAATATGGTTGATATTTGTCTGTAACTGCATGATATTATGGTAGGCATGGTTTTTTATGAATTTTTTGCCTTTTTGCGGACTCATCATAATTAAGCCAATAATTTCTTAATGTTAGGGAGATATATTTTATACATATATCTTTATGTTAATTTATCCTGATTATTATCATATACAAATATATTGAGAACCCATTTTATATCGAGTATTATTGCATAATACTATGGAAAGTCAATCTTTAATTTTAGCCTCTTTTATGGTCTGGTTTTCTGAAGCTTGCCGCTGAATAGTGCGTCATAGACGAGATTGCAAGTAAAAAGGCAGGGTTGTTTTTTGCCCTGCCTTTTATTCATGATAATTATTTTTAGGTTAGTTATAGAATTTATATCTAAATTCTATATGATTAAAACTCAATAAGCTTCAATGCCTTCCTAAGTATTACTAAGGCGTCACCCACGGTAATCTGACCATCCGGATCTGGCTTACCATTGATATCCAGAGGAGCAACATCACCGTGTTGCATATCTTCCTGTGTGGGTGTCTCCAATAGAAGGGCAAAACGCAAGGCCACCAGGGCATCACCAACATTCACCTGCCCATCTCTGTTACCGAGCGGCGCTACGTCACCATCTGAAATCACTGCACTTGGATCAGTTTCTCCCGCGTCTACCATGCCGTTATGGTTTGTATCCTCCTCGCCATCATTCAAACCGTTTCCGTTTGTGTCGGAATTTAGAGGGTCGGTTGTGGTTGTGGGGTCAAGGTCCGGTTGGAATACGCCGGTGTCAGTGTCTGTTCCAATATCGCCTGAGGTGTAACCAAGCTCAGTGCCATCCTGGATGCCATCGCCATAGGAGTCAATATCACAGGGATCGGTCTCGCCTGTATCTAATTTGCCATTGTGGTTTGCATCCTCATCCCCGTCGAGGATACCATCATTGTCGGTGTCTGCATTATTGACATCGGTGCAGGCGGTGTTTTCAAGGGAGTCAGACAGACCGTCTTTATCGGAATCAGCTCCAACCGAAAAACTAACAAGCTCGGAACGGGAAGGTCCAGCCGACCCACAACCTGTAACACCATTCCGTGCTATGATATCCACGTAATAACTCTGGCCCATTTGAAGAGTTACATCATCAGGTATTGAAAGGCTGTAACTCGTGCCGCCATCATCTGCCAAGAAGCCCTGCCAAATCTTCGTTGCTGTCTCCGTGTCAGGACCATTGTAAAACGTTACTTCATATAATTCTGCATTATCAACACTGCCCCAGCTCACTTCTACGGGCAAGGCAACTACATCAGAGTCTCCCGGCGCAGTAATCACAGGTGTTGCAGAGAACACAAAAACATCGACCTGTTTGGACACCGTGTTATCGGCTGTATCCTGTAAACTAAAGGTGATCGTCTGGTTGCCCTCTTCAATGGTTTCACTTTGCTCATCGGCTGTCTGGTATTCATATGTCCAATTATCGGAGGAATCTCCCATGACCCATGTTGACATTGAGTCAGTAAATGAGATATCTACTATTTCACCAGGCCAGGACCAGTCTCTATCGTCGCAGTATAGCATGAAATCAAACTCAACCCCGTCCGGGATCCTAGCCACATCCTTTCTTCTTACACGGTCCAATTGAGGGATGGAATTTCCCTCGCTTGCAACAGTGGTGAAGGAGAATTCATAGGGTGTTTCAAGATAATTGCTGGCCCTGTCTGTAACCCCTGTGCCAATGGTTACGGTATAGGTGCTGTTATTGTCCAAAGCAAGATATTTGTGGGAGCTGCCTCGACGTACCTGGATCCCATAGTCCTGCATGAGATAGTGGGCGTAAAAGTCAATCGGATTGCCAAGAGAATCCTTCATAGTTACCGTATTCTCGTTTACTGTTTTAGGATCAAGCTCCTCGCTAAAATAGATATTAATCCGAGGGTACCAGACATCAATGTCTTTTTCCCCATTTGCGGGTATACTTGTGATGACCACCGGGGCTGTATTATCTGCCTCCCCGGTTGTAAAACGCCAGTTAAAGGCTGAATCCAGGGGATTACCCGCAGCATCCTTGATGCCTGTCAGAAGCTCAACTTTGGGGCTCTTCTGGCTTTTCTATGGATAGAGGTTTAACTAACCACAATAAAAAAGAATTGAAGTCCTGTAATTTTTAAAGTTTCTAAACCCACGAGCCGTCGCTTTTATGTGCTGTATTTTACTATTTAT
>Ga0307990_1001913_pt1 | contig 17141 bp, 14 predicted proteins | sample EllFjometagen129_FD_203168 | JGI IMG/M metagenome (GOLD analysis project Ga0307990, IMG submission 203168) | Marine microbial communities from Ellis Fjord, Antarctic Ocean - #129 | ecosystem: Environmental > Aquatic > Marine > Unclassified | place: Southern Ocean | collected 2014-10-08
GACATCGACGCGGCCCGCCGCGGCCTTGATCGACTTTACCAGTGCCTCCACCTCGTCCACATCGGCAAGATCCGCCTTCAGGAGAAATCCATCCTCAATCCGGGAGAGGACCTCCTTCGCCCGGGCCTCACTATGCCGGTAATGGATACCGATTCTGAACCCCTCGAGGGAGAGGGCCTCGCAGCATGCGGCGCCTATCCCGGTTCCGCCTCCGGTGACAATGGCCACCGGCCTCGATTCTATATTCGTACTGCCTGTCCTTGAATGGCTCATATGTCCCTCTTGATAATGCCCCCCCTTGAATTGGGAGACTCCTTCGGATAATCGGGATACACGATCCCCTTGAAGATCCCCGTACGGGCATTTGTAACGGTCATAATCAGTTCGTCGTCAACGAATACCCTGCCATCTCCTATGACGATGCTCGAGCCCGACCCCTTGAGATTGGAAAACCGCTTCACGTCAATTTCATACCGGACCGTTTTGTTGTAGGGTCGGACCTGTCCGTTAAAGATGATCTCCTCGGAACCCAGCGCCCTGCCACCGCCCAAGCCCCCCCTCCAGCAGCAGTAAAACCCCAGCAGCTGCCAGATCGCATCCACACACAGGCACCCCGGCTGTACGGGATCTCCCGGCATGTGACATTGGAAATACCAGGCGTCCATCTTTATATCCTGTTCGGCGACAATGATTCCCTTCCGTCCGTTGCCCGTTATCGAGAGGATGCGATCCACCATCAGGAACGGGGGTGCGGGCAACCGGGAGTCAAAGGTCTCGGGCGGGTTATCCACAAGTCGTCCGTAGGCGAAGGCAAGCAGATCACTCAGATCAAAATTTTCTTTTTTCATAAATTCAGCGTAGGTCACAGTTTCCTCACTATCGGTTCACCTGTTCTATTCTACAACTCTCAGCATTGTACGAACCCAGGTAAGCCCCCCACCCACCAAGACCAATGCGATATGATCTCCGCCGCGCAGGTCGTCCCAGTGCTCGCTCAGGACACTTGGTGCCCCCGAGCATCCGGCGTTACCGTAATCGATAATATTGTGCCAGTGATCTTCTTCGGATATCCCGCACCGTTCGCAGACGGTCTTGAGCATCCCGAAGTTCGCCTGGTGTCCAACAAACTTGAATCGGTCATACCCCGCAGGGTACATCTCCTGTAATTCCCTGAGTAGCTGTGTCGTCTTGCGTATCGCAAACCCTTGAACGGCGCTCCCTTCCTGATCGAAGTGTCCCACCCGTGGGACACGCACCTTGTCCCACGACGAGGGATTCGAATCACAGAAGAAGGCCTCGCATACCATCTTCGAGGGGACAGACGCGGACACAACGGCGGCACTGGTCCCGTCCCCGAAAAGCGGTGCGGCCCTCCGGTCTGAATAATCTATGACACGAGTGACATTCTCCGGATTGACGATCAGGACATAGGGAGGAAGCGCCTCCGGCTTCATATCGGAGAGAACCTTCATCTGCATCCCGAAGGTGGAACAGGCGGAATTCAGATCAAAGCAGGGCACGTCAATCCCGATCTCCGCTGCCACTGTGGCCGCCTCGGCCGGGGTTATATAGTCGGATGCCGAACTTCCGGAGATCACCATCCCGATATCTTCAGGCTTCAGTCCCGCCCGCTCCAGGGCCAGACACGCTGCGCGCCCTCCCGTCTGGGCATTCGTATACAGACAAGCCTCCATAGCGGCCCGCAGGTCCCGATTCTTCGTCTCCTTAATATACTCCAGGGGCAAAGCTGTCCGGCGGGTCCGTATACCGACCCGCTCCAGAATCCATTCCTCACTGCTCCCGATGTCCAGCTCCTCCAGGAAGCGGTTCGTGATCACGTTTTCCGGATGAAAATGACCTAACCCATGAATATACAGCATCCCTATACGAGCTCCCGTCCTATGATCATATCCTGAACCTCTCGGGTTCCTTCATATATGTCGATGATATGGACATCCCGTGCCAGTTTCGAGATCTCATACTCCGACATGAAACCGTAACCACCGTGCAGATGGAGCCCCTCCTTGGCACAGAAGAGGGCCGCCTCGGCGGCAACATTCTTCGCCAGGGAGGCGTATATGCCGCTGTCATCGGCCTGTTCCTGGACCTTGGCCGCCGCCTTCATCAGGGCCAGATCCGACAGCTCGACCCGTTTCCACATCTCCACCAGCGTATCGCGCGCTACCGGGAGATCGCAGATCCTCTGTCCAAACTGTTTACGTTCCTTCGTGTATTCCAGCGTAATATCGAAGGCCCTCTTCGCAAGACCGACACCGATCGCCGCCACCATGGGCCTCGCATAATCGAGGACGTCGACGGCATATCTGAAACCGAGCCGCCTGTTCCCAATGATTTGATAATCCTCAAGGACAACATCTTCGAAGGTCACCGTCGCGGTATTTGACAGGCGCTGCCCGAGCTTGTCCTCGGGTTTTCCCGTTATGATCCTGCCGCCGCCTTGCAGGGTGATCTCCCTCCCCCCCGAGAGCTGGGTGACGATATCCGCATCGCTCAGGGAGCTCTGCGGGATAATAACACAGGCCATCATAAGGCCACCGGGGCCTCCCACCTTGCAGAAGACGGTAAACTGTGACGCATACGAGGCATTGGTGATGAAACATTTCTCCCCGTTGAGAACGTACCGTCCGTCTTCTCCCTTCCGGATGAAGGTCGTCATTGCGGAATTATCGGAGCCTGCGCCGGGCTCGGTCAGACAGAAGGCCGAAACGATGGGGGCCTCGATAAAGGGTTGGAGAAAGGCATCTTTCTGCTCCTCCGTTCCATGCTGGGCAATCACGATATTCGCCAGATCATTGCACATCACCGATGTGGAGATGCCGGTATCGCCATAGGACAGTTCCTTGACAATCAATGCCGACGAAATGATATCCACCTCAAACCCCTTCACCGATTCGGGGATGGAGAGATTCATAAGGCCGATCTTCCACGCCTTTTCAATTGTGTCGAGGGGAAAGGCATGCGCCTGTTCCCGCTCCATAACGTCAGGCGTTATCTCGTTTTTGACAAATTTCCGGATTGTCTCCACATACATCTGCTGATCATCGGTAAGATTGAAATCCATAGTGTACCTGTTCTCCTGAAAGATTTAAGGGGGCCTCATCACGCGTTCACCCGCTCTCTGATGAGAACGGTCCCCGCAGTCGGAAACGCACTGATTCTCCTGCTACAAGGCGTCAGGAAGCGGGGGTCCAAGAATCGTCTGCCGATCGTCACAACTGTTTTTGTGACCCCCCGGTCCGTTCAAATACCCTCTGCGCCCCCGAAAATGTCGTAATGGACTGGCATTCCAGATTCATGGTCTTGAAGAATCCCCTGAGGGGGCGGCCAGGGCCCACTTCAAAGATGGAATTCCCCGTAGCGGCAAGGGCGTCCATGTTCTTCCTCCACTGCACCGTATTGTTGAGCTGAGATACCATTCGACCAATAATCTCGCTGCTGTCGTTCGAATGGAAAAGACCGGTAAAATTTGACGTCACCCGGTTTGCATTGCCGGGCTCTAATTTTGTTTCGATGTTTTGCAATACCTCCCTGAAACGCCCTTCGATGGTCCCCATAAAACGGCTGTGAAAAGGGGCACTGACATTCAGGGGTATAAACCGAAAAGAGGGGTCGTCGCCGATAGATGCCCTGAGCCTCTCTTCCGCCTCGGGGATCGCGCTCAACTCACCACTTATAACGACCTGATCGGCGGAATTGTCATTCGCCAGATCAACAGGCAAGTCCCCAAGCGCACGCAGGACCTTTTGCACGTCCAAGCCGGCAGCTATGACGGCTGCCATCCCGCCCATCCCCACGGGCGTTGCCTCCTGCATGAGACGGCCCCGTGTCTGAACAATAATAAGGGCGTCGGAAAAGGGGAGGACCCCCGCAGCGACCAGGGCCGTATATTCGCCCAGGCTGTGACCCCCGAAATACTCAGGGTCAAAGTCATACGGAAGCTGGAGTCCGCGAAACATGGCAATCTCGGTCGCCAGTATGCAGGGCTGGGCGTATTCGGTCAGGTTCAACCTCTCGTCCTCCTCGAAGCACATAGCGCCCACATCCCATCCCAGGGTCTCCGAGGCCTCATTATAGGTATCCCTGCTTACCGGGATCGTATCATAAAAATCTTTTCCCATACCGGGGCGCTGAGACCCCTGGCCTGGAAAAACAACCGCTGTTCTATGATCACTCATTTCCGCCTCTGTACCCTTTCCCTGAACTTGACCTATCTCCCACAACTACGCACATTGCATGCCACCGTAACCCTCAATTGCGAGGGGCTAAGGCAACAGGCTGAAATGCCGAATACTATATGGCCATACCGGTAACAACGCTGCCCTGCCGGCGGTATACGCAGGGGGCTTTTGGTGCGTAAGATGTTTCGCAGCCAGTAAAGGATTACACACCTGCAGAGGGCGAAGCGTTAACAGCAGAGGCATTACCGATACATACCCCGCGGCCAATCTTGTAATGGCGATGTGTATATGATAGCTTCTCCCCTGAGGGATTGCATACCAGCGAGTTCGCTGATGTAACACGAGTTGCGTGCTTACTGAGGGAGTCATCTATGGAGACATTTGCCCTGGCAGCAATCAGCCTGACGGTTGCGGCCTCACTGCTCATAAAAAAGAATAAACGGCGGCTTCACATCACCTTCGCAGCCCTGTGCCTCGGGCTCTTTCTTGAAAAAACGGGGGCCTTCTTCGAAGGGATTTTCCCCAATGATTTTTGGAAAACCTTTCACGCGCTTGGTCTCCTGGTGATACCTCCGCTCCTGATCGGCTTCAGTCAAATCTTTCTCGACAACCGTGAGATACCTTCGAACCGCCCGGCAGTATACGCGGGCCTCGGAAGTCTGATCATTGCTGCCGTATATTTTCCATTTTTCTTTGACTGGCACTACGCGGCCGGCATTCTGTATCTCTCTATAGGCGCTGCCCTGGTGTATGGGCTTGTGCTGCTCTTTCATGCGATACGAAATGCGGCCGACGACATAGAGCGAAAAAGGTTTACCTATGTGGCCGCCGCATGCGCAATCACGGGTATTCTGAGCCTGACGAACATAGCGCACCTATACCGCCCCACCGTTCCCCTGCTATTGGATATCGCCCTGGCAATCCTCATCTATCTCATCCTGATCACCATTACCTACCCCCGCCTCCCCGAACTGTATGAAATAATGGTACGGGCAGCAATCGTCTTTCTTCTGATTGTCTTTGTAACCGTCACTTTCTACCTCGTCCTTGCCATCTTCGGAGAGGGGGGAGGAATTCCCCCCTTCACCATGATATTCATGACGGCATTTATCATCGTCATTTTCATAGATCCCGTGAAACTGATCCTCAAGAAGGCGGGACTGTACCTCTTCCCCGAGGGAAAGGGATCCCTCAATTCGCTCTATACCATCGATGAGGAGGTGGAGAGGGAGAAGGCCCTCCTCCTCGATGAAATGGCGAGCACCCTCGCGCACGAGATTCGCAATCCCCTCGGATCAATAAAGGGTGCCGCCCAGTACCTGAAATCCGACACCGAGTCTGCGGAAAACCGTGAGCTCTTCGATGTCATTACCAGTGAAATCGACAGATTGAACAATGTGGTATCGCGCTTTCTCAACTACGCGAAGCCCGGCACCATCGATCCGGACACCCGGGATATCGCCGATATCCTGGAGAGGATCATCGCCCTGATCACGTCACAGCACCTTCCCGAAGGGATAGCTGTCAGGAAAGACCTCCCACGGGACCTGCCCCCGGTCTGGGTTGACGGCGAACAGATGGTGCAGGCGGTCTTGAACATCGTTCTGAATGCCGTGGAGGCGATGCCTCAGGGGGGTACCCTGACGCTTTCGGCGAGGGTTATCGACACCGAAAACAACCCCGGGATCGAGATAGCCGTTGAGGATACGGGAGAGGGAATCGAAAAGAAGGCCATAAAACGCCTCTTCAAACCCTTTTATACGACCAAAGACAAGGGCACGGGAATCGGTCTTGCCATCTCTCAGCAGATCGTCAAGGCCCATGGGGGTACTATCGACGTCACATCCTCCCCGGGCCACGGTTCTGTCTTTCACATACGGATACCGGTGCAGGATTCATGACCGGAGGGGAAAAGATGTCTCCCCTTGCGGAAAAGAGACACCCGGAAGCTTGACAGTGCCTCTCTCCTGTAATAGATAGAGCGAATAATAGAAAAAAGAACCGGTGGTATGAGGGGAACGTGAGTAGCCCGAAATCATTAGAAAAAAAGACCATACTGGTCGTTGACGACGAGAAAAGCATGCGGCTCGTCCTGTCCGCCATGCTGAAGAAGGAGGGATACCAGGTTGCGACCGCTACCGACGGCTTTGAGGCCCTCAATGTCATGAAAAAACAAGACATCTCCGTTGTCGTCACCGACCTGAAAATGCCGCGGCTCGGCGGTATCGGTCTCCTGCGACGGGTCATAGAAAAATATCCGTCACTGCCGGTGATTATCATTACCGCTCACGGCACCATAGCGAACGCCGTCGAGGCCGTGAAGAAGGGGGCCTTTGATTATATTACCAAGCCCTTCGATCAGGAAGACCTGAAGAACATCATCGGCAAAGCGGTGAAGACAAAGTCGTTGAGCGATCGTGACGTGGTTCTCGATCCCGGAGAAGATGACCACTACACCCTCATAGGGACCAGCAAACCCATGCTGGAAATATACGACATTGTCAAAACGGTGGCCCCGAAGCCCACTACCATCCTGATCACCGGAGAGACGGGAACGGGTAAGGAACTCATCGCCCGTGCAATCCACGAAAACAGCACGCGGAAGGACAACCCCTTCATCAAAATCAACTGCGCGGCCATTCCCAAGAACCTGATGGAGAGTGAATTGTTCGGATACGAGAAGGGGGCCTTCACCGGGGCCGTCAACAAAAAACTCGGCAGGTTCGAGCAGGCCCAAAAAGGGACGCTGTTTCTCGATGAAATCGGTGATCTCCCGAAGGACATGCAGGCCAAACTGCTCCGGACGATCCAGGACCGCGAATTTGAACGGGTGGGAGGCGTGCAGACCATAAAGGTCGATGTCAGGCTGGTGGCGGCGACCAACAGAGACCTCCTCCAGGATGTGCAGAACGATAGATTCAGAGAGGATCTCTACTACCGGATCAATGTCCTGCCGATCACGCTTCCATCGCTTCGGGGGAGAAAAAATGATATTCCGCTCCTCGCTGAACACTTCATCGAAAAATTCAACAAGAAACTTGGCCGGCACGTACAGCGGCTCGAACCCGAGGTAGAGAAGTTTTTCCGCGAATACGACTGGCCCGGAAATATCAGGGAGATGGAGAACCTCCTGGAGAGACTGATACTCCTGGCAAACAATGACACGATACACTATGAGGAACTCCCCACCGATATCCTCAATCAGCCGGAGGCGGAAGTGATCTCGCCGGAGGCGGACCAGGGAACCTTCAAGGAGATCGTCAAGGGCCAGGCCGAAGCGGTGGAGAGTCATATCATTTCGAGGGTTCTCGAACAATGCGGTAAAAACGTAACACGGGCGGCCGACCGCCTGGGAATCAGCCGTAAAGGGCTGCAATTAAAAATGATCAAGTATGGCTTGAGAAAATAAAAAAGAGATTACGCATCAATCAGGAGGTTTACCATGTCAGTTACAGTCGCTATCAACGGTTTTGGAAGGATCGGCAGATTTCTCGTTAGGAACTGCCTGGGAAGGGACGACATCGAGATCGTCGCGGTCAACACGAGGGCAGACACGGGAACCCTTGCGCACCTTCTTAAATACGATTCCGTTCATGGCAAAATAAACGCAGAGGTTACCGCAGATAAAGATTCTCTCGTCGTCGGCGGTAAAAAGATACGGATCACAAACACAACCGGCGATATGAAAACCCTTCCCTGGAAAGAGCTGGGTGTTGATATCGTCATGGAATCCACGGGAAAATTCCGGACACGGGATGAAGCCGCCGTACACATTAGGGCCGGAGCGAAAAAGGTCATCATCGCAGCCCCCGGAAAGGGTCTTGATGGCACGTTTGTGCTCGGCGTCAATGAAGAAACATACGATCCGAAGAAACACGATGTCATATCCAATGCTTCATGCACGACCAACTGTCTCGCCCCCGTTGCCATGGTTTTGGAAGACACCTTCTCCATCGTCAAGGGGTTGATGACGACCGTTCATTCATATACGATGGACCAGAGACTCCTCGACGGCTCACACAAGGACCTGCGGAGAGGACGGGCCGCCGCCATGTCCATCGTACCGACCTCCACGGGAGCGGCAAAAGCCGTGGCCGAGGTTATCCCCTCGCTCAAGGGAAAACTGGACGGCTTGGCACTGCGGGTACCGACACCGAACGTCTCCCTCGTAGACCTGACCGTAGAGGTGGAGAAAGCAACGACCGCGGATGAGGTAAACGCCGCCCTGAAGGCCGCATCCGAAGGGAAACTCAAGGGGATCATGGCATTTTGTGAAGAGGAACTTGTCTCCATCGATTTTACCTCAAACCCCCACTCCTCCCTGGTAGACGCCCCCCTGACAAGGGTAATTGGCTCGAACCTCGTCAAGGTCTTTTCGTGGTACGATAACGAGAGCGGGTACGCATCGCGGATGAGAGATCTTGCGATTTATATCGGGAAGAAACTCTAACCGGGTGTGACACATAGAGGACAGATATCATGATCAAACCAATGATAGCCGCGAACTGGAAGATGCACAAAACCATCCCCGAGGCAGTTGCACTGGCGAGGCAGCTCAGAGAGGCGTTTCCCGAGGCAGGCGACAGGGATATCGTTATCGCGCCCCCCTTCACGGCGCTGGGCCCCGTCAGTGAGATCCTGAAGGGTTCCGCCGTGCGCCTGTCCGCCCAGAACATGCACTGGGAGGAGAAGGGCGCCTACACCGGAGAGATCTCCCCCGCTATGCTCCTTGATGCCGGTTGCGAGCTCGTCATCCTGGGCCATTCGGAACGGCGCACCCTCTTCGGTGAAACCGGCGAGGCCGTGAACCGCAAGATGCACGCGGCCCTGAAGGCCGGTCTGAAACCCATATTCTGCATCGGAGAGACCCTAAAGGAGCGAAAATCGGGGACAGCCTTCACGATTCTTAAAAAGCAGATAAAAGAGGGATTGAATAATATAGATTCTAGTGATATAAGGCAGGTCGCTCTCGCGTACGAGCCGGTCTGGGCAATCGGTACAGGGGAAACAGCGACACCCGCCCAGGCACAGGAAGCGCACCGGTTCATCAGGGAGACACTGGACTCCGTCTTCGCTCAGGGATATGCATCTCAGGCGGTAATCATGTACGGGGGGAGTGTGAATCCCGGGAACATACGCAGCCTGATGGAGCAGCCGGATATCAACGGCGCCCTGGTGGGGGGAGCAAGCCTGGAATTCGAATCATTCGAGGGCATCATACGATTCTAGAAAAATAAGGAGACCAATAACTAGTGCATACGGCCATAACAATCTTTCACGTCTTAATGTGTATAGGAATGATCCTCATCGTACTGCTGCAGACCGGCAAGGGGGCAGACATGGGGGCGGCATTCGGCGGCGGCTCCAGTCAGACCGTCTTCGGGAGTAGCGGCCCGGGAACATTCCTCGGGAAGATGACCACCTTTATCGCGATATTCTTCATGCTGACATCCCTTTGGCTCGCTTACGCTTCAACCCATAAGACGAGCTCCATAATGGAAGGCGCCTCCGCGCCCGGGGTCGAAAGAACCATCCCGACAGACGGGGAAAACAATGCCGCGACCGGTGACGGCGCGGTTCCTGCACCGGAACCGACAAAATAGAAGACCGATTGCTTTTTTATGTTGACAAAAGCATAGAAAGAAAATAGGTTCCGGCGGAATGCCGAAGTGGTGGAATATGGTAGACACGCTACCTTGAGGGGGTAGTGGCTTACGGCCGTCCCGGTTCAAGTCCGGGCTTCGGCACCATGAAAACAAAAAGGGGTTGGCTTGCAGAAAGCCAACCCCTTTTCTTTTGGCTTGTTGCGTGGGCGGTGGGACTTTAAAAACAGGGCGATTTTCCCAACGAACTCGAAGATCATCAAATATTCGTTAATTTAACGGCAAAATGACACAAATTTACGGTTTTTCAGACCGGAGAGATGCCGAAGGCTGAGAGCTTACGGAGCAAATCTCCCATAGACAATTTAATTTCATCCTATATTGTATGGGGTAACGTCGCGGATCAGGCGCAAAAAATGGCGTAGCTATTCCTTGTCACCTGAATCCTGTGGTTAGCTACTGTTTCACGATCAGAATAAATTCAGTGAATCCAACTGTGTCATTAATCCCTTTTTTATATCAGCCGACACCATAGAGAGCCCTTTTGCTAGGAGGAATGAAACTGTCTCGTCAAAATTATTCTTAAGCTTTGCCTGTTCAGCTAACTTGATTTTATCGAATAATTCTGGCGATATTCTAGCTTTGATCTCGATTAAATTGGGCAAAGTGTCTTTCACTGCTGGTGGGTTGGAATTCCATCCAGGCAAGCCAATTAACCTTCCTTGCGTATCACTATGTATAAAAACAAGTTTGGGGTTATTATAAACATCATCCCGTATATTTTTCTCTATAGTTTGCGCGTGTGATGCTACGGGATCTTGTGCCACACTGGAAACCATGCGCCGTTCAAGCGCAATTCGAGCTAACTCCTTTGAACTTAAAGGTTTCCCTACCTCGCTCAGTAGTTTATAAGCAGCTTCTTGACTGGTCACCACGAACTCCTTTCTGATTTGTTTGTTGTCTTAAATAAAGATAACAAGTCAGAAAGTAATTGTCAAGATAAATTTTGATAAATTTTGATTCCGTTTTATTCCTTGGAGAGCCAACAATTAATATACTTGGTTGGTATTTTCCGAACTTTCGTGCAATCGTATTTCAATTTATGAAAAATGAAAAGAGGGACAACCAGGGACACGCCCTATTGTTGAATGATTCAGTTTGTTCTTGACAGGGAGTAGCTATCTGTACCCACACGCACGAAGCCCCGTCTCTTGTTGCGAGAGACAGGGCTTCGTGCGTGATTTCTCACTTTTCCGCTCCTTGTGTTTACAACCCCCCCTTGTAGCACGACCAATCAAGCACTTTCGATTTGGTTTGTCAATACCTGATTCACTGTTTTTAATAATCGTCGTCATCGCCTCCCCCGATGAAGCCTCTTCTATGTGTCGATCTTTTTAAGTTCTCTCAGGGAACGCGCCGTCACCCCCAGTGAGTAATCGTATTTCTTCAGCGTCGCGGTGATATTATCGACTATCGCCTGCCACAGGTCCCCCACGTTCTCCACGAATGAGGCGATTATCCCGTCTGTTTTTCTTTCCATGAGGCTGCGGTATCGGCGGTAAAACCAGAGCCCAAAAAAGAGATTGATGAGCGCGTAGCTCCCCAGCGCCGCCAGTCCGGATGGGCTGAAAAGATTGTAGAAGGCGGTAAACATAAAATTCAGCAGGGGCGCCAATGCCGGATTCGCGAAGAGGTCCTGCCACGCCTCCTTCCCCGCAAGGGCAACAATGAGGGTGACCAGAAGGAAGAGATAGACGATATACTGACTGGCGCGAAACGGGAGATGCCGAGCCCGGCGCGAGGACGCAATAAGGCTGCCGACCTGCCGCTCAAGTTTCTCCCGCAAGGTCGGCGCATTCTGCTGCGGTCTGAGCATCTCCTCAACCTGCCCGACCATCGTTTGGTGAGCGCCCCTTCTCATGATGCCGCTGATGATGGTATTGGTGATATTTTCAAGCCGCCTCTGAAAGACTTGGGAGGTTCTCTGCACGGTGAGGCCGAATGACACCGTTTCCGCTTCTTTGTTTCCTCGCTGTCCCCGGTATTTCCAGTGCTGCATGAGCGCCGCCACGCCATAGCCGGGGCCGGTTAAAAGGGGAATAGCGTCTATCCGCGACCGCACCTCCGCGCGGACGGTCTCATCCATGACACCATGCACAGTTTCCTGAATAAAAACATGATCTTCGGCACGCGCCGCCTCAATATCCGTTATCGTCCCGGTCAGGATGCCGTGCATAGTCTCAAGGTGCGCCAGTTCGGTTTCAAAGAGCGAAAGGTAGCTGGCGTATTCCTTGTCCAGGTTTGTGGCCTTGATGTTTTGTATCTCCTTCAGATCCCTCTGGCGAAAGATCTCCTGACGCAGGCCCGGAAACTGATTCCAGAAAGAAAGGGCCAGTCCATTGAAGGCCTCTGCCGCGGAGAGGGTATAGATGACCGGATCGGCGATATCGACCTTTCGGAGATGCCCCTGGAAATCCGAGTAGACCTGCCGCATCTCTTCGAATCCCTCTTCCGCGCTCTTACCGTCAAAGAACAGGTCCGCCTTGTTGACAGCAAAATAGAAGTTGTGCTGTGACTTCGGGACCAGTTTGAGAAATTCATAAAAACTGCCGTCGCCGTATTTTTCGGGAGAGGTCAGCCATACGAGGATATCTATATGCTCCATAAATTCGATGACCTGTCGCCTGTGGTCCGACAAGAGGCTGTCGTAATCGGGAAGGTCGCACAGTATGATCTGCCGCACGGCCTCGCTGGTATGGGTAAACTCCTGCCAGGCTGTCTCCGGATCGGGGGCAACGGGGAGGGGTGCATCGCTATGACGGTACATCAGGATCGCTTCGGTGTACGGCCTGCGGTGGCTCGCGGACGAGATGGGATCCCCGGCAAGGGCGTTTATAAGGGTTGACTTCCCCACGCCGGTTCCCCCCAGCAATCCAACCACCAGGTACCCCTGCGCCACGGCATCGAGCTTGTCGATGAGCACCTGAGCCTCTTCCACGACGCGCTCCCGCTCGTCCTTTGAAAGGCTGACGGGGTCCATCGTCCGGGCGATGTTTTGGGCCTCCAGGATGCTGCCTCGCAGCCGTGTGTAGGAATCGTTCATTCCCTAGTCCCCAGTTCTTCCTTCAGATCTTGCAGTCCTTTGATCGTTTTCTCCGGTATCAGGAACGGCTCCAGGCAGGACGCATATCGTTGTTTCTGTTCTTCCAGGATATCCAGAATACCCTTCCGGTATCCCGTATCCAGTTCACGGGCAATACCCTGAATTTCGTGATAAGCGAAGAGGTTGACGGAGCCTTTCGTTACCAGGGGAGCCAGAAACGAATCCAGCGCCGCCTCGATAAAGGTGATGCCGCCCCCGAGAACGACCTCAAACGACAGGATCAGTCCCCCCCACATAATAGCGGTGGAATAGATCCCCAGTTCCTTATACTTTGAAATCCCCTTGGCCAGTTCGCGAAACTTCCCTTCAAGCCACTCGATCAGCCGCTCCTGCAGCCGCCCGACTCTTTCCTGGATCTCTTTGTCGGAGAGGACGAGTGCTTCGCGGTGGAGCGCCTCGGAGAATGGGGAGCCCAGAGTCTCGAGGGAAAGGGTCTCGAGGACACGGCGGTTGGCCGCGCTCATGGCCGAAAGGATCGGCGTGATATCGGCCTGTTTCTGTATCTGTGCCAGGTCTTTTCTGTGCACGCGGTCCGCATCCCGGTCGCGAAGCCCGAGCAGTCGCAGGGGAGCGAGAACGAATTGCTTCACGTAGTGCCGCGGCTTCGAGAGGATATCATAGCGGCTGTAGATTCTCCTGATCTCCTGTTGGATATGACCTTGATTGTCTCTTTTAAAATGGGTTTCAAATTGATGAAAGAGGGCGCGGCCCTGCTCTTCAAAGAGGGCACCGAGCTGTTGCAGCCACCTGCCAGCGGCCGTATTCTCATGCTCTGCAAGGTCGAGAAAGAAATCAACGGAGCGCTTGAGCATCGCACGCCTGCGGTTTCTCTGATCGATCAGAAAATCACGGGAGGTCTCTTTCCGTACGGTCTCAGAGAAGCGCGCCGCGAAGCGGCCGAACTCTTCCTGTCCGGGAAGTGTCTGCAGTGAGGGGGCAGGCATATAGGGTATAAACCATACCCGTTTATCGTCAAGCGCCAACCCCCGCTTCCGGAAAAAATCGATTACTTCCTCCCGCGTGTTCGCGGGATCGGTCTTATTGAAGAGGAAGAAGTATGGCCTTCTCTCCTTTTCCACACGGCCGAGCGTCCGGGATGGGATCTCGTCCGCGTACTTTTCCTGGCTGGTCACAAAGATAATCAGGTCGGCCAGACGGTACAGATCTTCGGCTATCCGGCGATTCTCGATGTCGAGGCTGTCAAGATCGGGGGTGTCGACCACCGCGAGATGGTCCATCTCGTCCCGGTCATGCAGGGCGACGATCAGCCGTTTGCCCGCTCCGTGGTTGCTGGCCTCGGCGTCTTCTGGGCTCCTCGGAAAACCAGGAAAGGGAAAGTCTTCGCCCAGCGAATTCTTTGTGTGAATGTATACTACCGGGACATTCGTTGTCGGTCGTTCCATCCCGACCGTGCTGATCGAAGCGCCGCACACCGCGTTGAAGAGCGTCGACTTCCCCGTCCCGGTTCCCCCGACGAACACCACCCAGAGCAGGGGTTGTTTCTCCTTATACCGGAAAACGGCTATGTCTTTAGACAGGGCATCCCTCACGTCATGAAATTCCTTTGTCTCGATTGTCAGACTCGGAATTTCCACCCTTTCCAAGAGCCGGTTGTAAAAATCCATTGCCACCCCATTCATTGCCGCACCCGATTCTACGAACGGTGTCACGTCTGATGACGATACCGCGTATATCAAATATTCTTCGGCGGTTACTCCCTTGTTGGTACTGTACCAAAAGGGGTCAGAAACATCAATGGCATTGTCGAAGAGGGGTGGGGTCCGTATGATGTGAGGCCGGTCTTGTGTTTTCTTCGGCATGAAAGGCCTGGAGTTCGGCTCCGCTGTTTTTACGTTTTCCTGCGCGGCCAATTGTAGTAAGGTCTCCCCATGGATATTCTCTTCTCCGAAACGCAGGGAACTGAACAGGAAGCCATCGCGTCTCTAAAAGACCTGCTCGCGATGATGCGTCACCCCTTTCGCGAGGGTGATTCCGTCGGCGTGAAACTCCACTGGGGGGAGCGGGGAAACGACAGCTATCTGCCGCCGGTGTACGCGCGGGAGATTGTCAGATGGCTTCAAGACAGCGGGGCGCGCGCCTTCGTCTTCGACACAACGGTCCTCTATTCCGGCGGGCGCCGCAATGGAAGGGATTCCCTGGAGACGGCGGCGGGGCATTGGTACACAAAGGAGTTTCTCGGCTGTGAGGTCGTGATCGGGGACGGACTCGAAGGAAACGAGGTGGTTGATATCCCCTGCGGCCTGAGACACTTCCCCACCGTACAGGCAGGAGCTGTCATAGACAGGGCGGCGGGGTTCGTCATCTTCTCGCATTTCAAGGGGCACCTGGGATCGGGTTTCGGCGGGGCGATTAAGAACATCTCGATGGGGTTCGCCTCGCGGGCGCAGAAGCAGCGCATGCACGCGGACGCCTATCCGTCTCTCATGGAGGAGAGATGTACCCGCTGCGGCGTCTGCGTAGATGTGTGCCCCACCGGCGCCGCGCAGATCTCCGGGGACGCATTCCCCACGTACGACCTGGACCGGTGCATCGGTTGCGCGCAGTGCATCGGCCTGTGTCCCGTGATGGCGCTGGAGATCTTCTTCTCGGGCGATTCGAGCGTATTTCAGGAAAAGCTGGTAGAAACGGCGGCGGCGGTATGGAGGCATATCAGTAAGAAAACCGTCCTCATCAACGCCCTGGTCAAGATAACCGCCGACTGCGACTGCCTGCCGGGAAAGGCCCATATCATCTCCCCCGACAAGGGCTTCATCGGCGGATACCACCCGGTGAGTATCGATCACGAATCACTGCAACGGCTGGGAGAAGAGCTCATAACCCGAACCCACCCGCACGTCCCCTGGCAGCGACAGTTCGAGTTTGCCAGGGAAATAGAATTCTATCCTTCCGAAGAAGAGGGCTGATTATCCGCCAATCCGTTTGAGCAAATCTCCGATTGCCGCCATGTAGTCCTGGAATCCTCTCATGAATATCGTGTTGTGGTCTGCCCCGGGGATCATGAGGAGGCGCTTGTCTTCAGCCGCCGATGCCTCGTAGAGTGCCTCGCCGTCACTGAAGGGGATGATCTGATCGAATTGGGCATGGATGATCATGGTTGGCTTGTCAAAGGCTCTGATCTTTTGAATATTCTGGCAGCCATCCTCTTCGGAGATCCCCATCTTGAGGGGGGAGACACCGATCAACCGGAGGAGCGGCATGAGGTAGGCGAACCCGCTCTCAATGATGAGACCCGCGATCCGACCCCGGTAGTGCGCCGCGATCTCGAGGGCCGACGCGCTCCCCAGCGACCGCCCCATGACCACGAGGGGACCCGTATAGCCCCCATCAGCAAGCCAATCCAGGATGTATGCAAAGATGGTGTGACAGTCGCGCATCATCGCCGTGACCGTGGGGGTTCCGGTGGAGCGACCGTATCCCCGGTAATCGACGGGGAGAAAGTTGATCCCCTGTTGCACGTAGAGGGGGGCTATCTCATCGTAGTCGGCGACGATCTCGCCGTTTCCGTGGAAAAAAAGGATCGTGGGGGCCACTGTCTGCGCGTGGTGGAAACAGGCGCCGATGGTCACGTGCTCCTCCACCGGGATCTGCATGTCGCGGGCAGTGCCTCCGGGTCTGGAAGAATGATCCTCTCGGCGGGGGTAGAAGAGAAAGTTCAGGATTTCCGGTCGGTCGAGTACCCGGTAGTCAATCTGTGAGATATCCACCATGATCACACCTCCACATGTTATTTTACCACAACCATGCGGTTCTTTTCCAGTTAGCACTGATTTCGCCGGGGCACCCCTTTCCTGCCCTCTTCCAATTGTATTTTTTTCGCTTTGGTGGTAATGCTCTCCCAGCACTACAAATATAAATGAGAGGGATGATGATTATGGAGTATCAATGGATTGAAGTAACGACGGAGGACCACGTCGCGACGGTGGCGCTGAACAGGACGAAGAGTCTCAACGCCCTCAGCCTCGATTTCGCGAAGGAGATTGTCGAGGTATTTACCGAGCTCAGCACGATGAGCGATGTGTGGGTCATTATCCTGAAGAGCAATGCCAGGATCTTTACCGCCGGCCTTGATCTGAAGGATGCCATGTCGCGAGGTCTGATCGGGAAACCGAAAAACATGCTCAATATACCCATCGACGACAGTGTCCTGTTCGACTG
>Ga0307990_1001914_pt1 | contig 17110 bp, 16 predicted proteins | sample EllFjometagen129_FD_203168 | JGI IMG/M metagenome (GOLD analysis project Ga0307990, IMG submission 203168) | Marine microbial communities from Ellis Fjord, Antarctic Ocean - #129 | ecosystem: Environmental > Aquatic > Marine > Unclassified | place: Southern Ocean | collected 2014-10-08
TGTCTTTTGTCTTTTGTCTTTTGTCTTTTGTCTTTTGTCTTTTGTCTTTTGTCTTTTGTCTTTTGTCTTTTGTCTTTTGTCTTTTGTCTTTTGTCTTTTGTCTTTTGTCTTTTGTCTTTTGTCTTTTGTCTTTTAAAATAAATATCTTTTATCTTTCAGTTCTGCAATACTGGTTGATGAATAGTTACAAAATATTTTAATATCGTCTCTTTTTCAATAGTACAAATATACTAAATTAAATCTCACTCCCCCTAATATTTTCTTTGAACCGTTTTCATCTTAATATTTATTTATATTAGTTATCCTGAATTTAGAAATAAACAATAAAAATAATAAAAAATACTTTTATAACTAATTTTATAAATAATTAAGTATAAAAAACGAGTTGCTAATTACTTGTAAATCAAAATGATAAAAAAAATATTAAAATATATATATAAAAAATATTGTTTTTAATTAAATAAATATTTTCCTTTGCCTTTTTTTTAATTATTTTATTAATCTAATTTAGGAGAAAAAATATGTCAGATATTGAAAATAAAGTAAAATCTATAATAATAGAAAAACTTGGAGTAGATGAAAAAGAAGTTACTCCTGAAGCAAGTTTTACCAATGACTTAGGTGCTGATTCACTTGATACTGTTGAGTTAATTATGGAATTTGAAAAAGAATTTAATATTACAATTCCTGATGATCAAGCTGAAAAAATTAGCACTGTTGGCGAAGCTGTTTCTTATGTTGAAAATAATGTTAAAAAATAAATAATTTTTTAATAAAATGGAATTAAAAAGAGTAGTTGTAACAGGTATTGGTGCAATTACTCCATTAGGTAATACTGTTAAGGACTCTTGGAATGGTTTAATTAATGGAGTTAGTGGCGCTGATAATATTACGCATTTTGATGCATCAAAGTTTAAGACCAAATTTGCTTGTGAAGTAAAAAATTATAATGCACAAGATTATTTTAATCGCAAAGAAGCAAGGAAATTAGATTTTTTTTCGCAATATGCTTTAATTGCTTCAACAGAAGCTATAGAAGATTCTGGTATTGACTTATACAAAACTGACCTTGATAAAGCAGGTGTAATTTGGGGTTCGGGAATAGGAGGACTTTCTACTTTTGTTGAAGAGATATATAATTTTGCAAAAGGAGATGGAACTCCTCGTTTCAGCCCGTTTTTTATACCTAAAATGATTGCAAATATAGCTTCAAGTCATATATCTATAAAATTTGGACTTAAAGGGATAAATTTTACAACGACATCTGCATGTGCTTCTTCAGCACATGCTTTAGCAAATGCTTTTGACTATATCAGTTTAGGGAAAGCTAATATAATTGTTACAGGTGGTTCTGAAGGTGCGGTTAATCAGGCAGGTATTGGCGGTTTTAATGCTATGCATGCTATTTCAACAAGAAATGATGACCCTAAAACAGCTTCCCGCCCTTTTGATAAAGACAGAGATGGCTTTGTCTTAGGAGAAGGTGGTGCTGCTTTGGTTTTTGAAGAATTAGAACATGCTATTAACAGAAAAGCAAAAATTTATGCACAAGTAGCAGGAATAGGACTGTCTTCTGATGCTTATCATATGACAGCTCCACACCCTGAAGGACTCGGAGCAAAAAAAGCAATGAAGTATGCTTTGGAAGATGCTAATTTAAACATTAATCAAGTTGATTATATTAATACTCATGGAACATCTACTCCTGCAGGAGATACACCGGAAATAAAAGCTATAACAAGTCTTTTTGGTGAATATGCATACAAAATGAATATTAATTCTATAAAATCTATGATGGGACACTTGTTAGGCGCAGCAGGTGCAATTGAATCAATTTCAACAATACTTTCTATAAAACATAGTATCATACCACCAACAATAAATCATTTTACCGATGACCCTGAAATAGATAATAAACTTAATTTTACTTTTAATAAAGCACAAAAAAGAACTGTTAATGTAGCTATTAGTAATAATTTTGGATTTGGTGGACATAACGCTTCTATTATCTTTAAAAAATTTAAATAGATAATAAATTAATTTTGAAATTATTTAAAATAGTCAAAGCATATTTTAATGATAAAAATTTATTTCTATCAATTAAAAATATTTTTGGCTTCTATCCTGAAAATATTTTACTCTATAAACAAGCACTTCGTCATAAATCTGTTGCACAGGAATTTAAAAAAGGTGTGGATAATAGTAATGAGCGACTTGAATACCTTGGAGATGCTATTTTAAATTCTGTTGTAGCGGATTTTCTTTTCAAAAAATTCCCTTATAAAAATGAAGGTTTTTTGACACAAATGAGGTCTAAAATCGTTAGTAGAAATCAATTAAATGACTTATCAAAAAAAACAGGACTTGATAAATTTATTCAGTCAGATAAAGGATTAAATAATCATTGTAATTCAATAAAGGGAAACGCTTTTGAAGCTTTTATAGGTGCCTTATATATTGACAAAGGTTATAATATTTCTAAAAAAATAATAATAAATCATATTATAAAACATAATCTTGATATTGATGAATTGAAAAAAACAGAATATAATTTTAAAAGTAAAATTATTGAATGGTGCCAAAAAAATAAAAAAACAATTTCTTTTAATGTTGTTGATACAACAGGAAATGGCTATAATAAGAAATATATTGTAGAAGTATTGATAAACAATATTGTATCAGGAAGAGGACAAGATTTTTCAATAAAAAAAGCAGAACAAGATGCAGCAGAAAATGCCTGTAATAATAAAAATATAAAATAATTTTGTTAAGGGCTTAAGAAGAAACAAAATGGCTAAAAAATTAAAGTTACATATTAAAAATAAATACGATTATAAAGATAAATATAAAATTATTGGTATTTGTAGTCATTTAAAGGATTATAGAATCTGTTGGAATCTTAATAAAAAACTGGACTTTCGGTTTAAAAAAATAAAGGATATTAAATTTGAATTTGATAAAAAAATTAAAAATATTTTATTCTCTTTATATCATCAGGAAGAAAAAGATTTTATCACTTATTATCTTATCTCAAATCACAGATTAAATAAAATATTAATCCCGGAGCAAAGGCAATTAGATTATATTTTAATTATCAAAGGACCAATTAATACATTAAAAATTCAATCTATTATAAAAAAAATTAGACAAATCAATAACGTCTTAACCGCCTATAATATAGATATGTCATTAGTTAAAAAAACAGATGATATTTTGTTTGATTTGGAATTGCATATATTAAATGTTAAAGAGAAAAAGAAAAAATAATATTAGTAGTGTCAGACTAAATTTAATATTATTATAATTATCGTTTATTATTTATTTTGGTATATCAAGATGCCTGTCTATTTTTTCATTAAATATGTCTTTTATATAAATAAGTATTCCTGTTTCTTCTACATTTCCAAAGCCATAATTAATAGCAGTGCCAAAAGTTTTCATTGTTGAGGATAGGTTCATATAAGAATTTATCAAAGGAGGTATTCTTTCTTTTAATTTTTTAATATTTTGTAATAATATTTTATAATTTTCCTGATAATTGTTGCCATTAAAAATAGATTCCAATTTTTTAACATCTGTTTTAAAACCTAAAGGTTTGTAAGAATATACAAGATTTTCATTATCAGGAAAATATTTATGTAAAAAATATAATAACATATCTTTTGCATGTAAGTTATAGTTAGGATACATAGTAACTTTCCCGAAAAAATATTTAATATTATGATTATTTGTAATTATTGAACCTAATCCATCCCAGATATTATCTAAAACAAAGATTGTTTTTTTTTTGCTAATCAAGTTTTCAATACTTAACTGGTATGCAGGTTGTATAAAAGACCTACCAAGTTCAACAGTATATGGTAAATATTCCTGTATAAAATTTTCAGAAAACTCAAAAAGTTCTTTTGTCGCAATATGAATATCTTTAGAATTTTTGGCTATGATATCTTTACAATTTAAGAATCTGTATCCCCCTACTATTTCTTTATATTCGGGATTCCAAACTATAAGCTGTTTGTATGTTACATCATATTCATCAATATCTATTTCCTTTCCTGTTCCGCCACCTGCTCCTCTGAATGTTAGTTCTCTAAGCCTTCCTATTTCCCTCATCAAATTAGGAGAATCATGATAGGTAAAGATGTAAATTTTATTATTACTCTTCTTTGTATATCTCACAAATTTGTCTTTTGTAAGTTCTGATTCTAATTTTGACTTATCAACAGCTTCAATTATTTTTTGCATAATGCTACAAAAATAAAAAATTCTTTAAAATAACAAATTATTTTTTTTCCCAAGATCATAAATATTACCTTTTATCTTTTCTGCCCATTCTTTATCTTTCATAGTATTATTAAATGTATTATATGAAATTGGCTTGTCAAATATAATATTTATTGTTTTATTTTTTTGTTTATACATTTCATCAACAAGATATAACATTTCAATATTGGTTTTTATTCTTAAAAATTTACGCAGATTAGCCAGATTATAAAAGAAATTTGAATTCCTGCCGTCAATATAAGCTGGAATAATATCTCTGTGATGTTTTTTGGCCTGGGTAATAAAACTTTTTTGCCATTCTAAATCCACTATTTTCCCTCTGTTCTTACGCGAACATAATCCGGCAGGAAATGTTAAAATAGTATTATCTGAACTATAAATTTTTTCAAGCATTTTTAAAACCTCTTTCGGAGTACGACCACACTTATTGACAGGTATAAATAATTGGTCTAAATTCTTTATATTTAAAAGAAAGTTATTAACAATAAATTTTATGTCTTTTCTTTTCTTTCCCACAATATTTATCAAAGCCAAGCCATCTAAACCGCCAAGTGGATGATTGGATATAATGATATACTTACCGGTTGAAGGAATATTTTCCTCACCTTTTACAATAATATTTGCTTGAAATTCTTTAAGTATAGCATTAACAAAATCTAATCCGATTTTATCAGAATTCTTACTCATAGACGCATTTAGCTCTTTCTCATGAACAACTCGTTTTAAGTAATTCAAAATAAATACAGGAATCAACTTTAATAATTTAGCATTTCTGCTTGCTATTATCTCTTCAAGATTAATAAATTCTTTAGAGTAAGAACTGCCTTTTTTAGATTCCATGTTTTTGTTTGATGATTTTAATTAAATGCAAAAATAATTATTATTTGTAAAATTTCACAACTTTATTGTTTCAAAAAAAATAAATAGACATCTATACATCTTTCCTAACATGGACAAGCCAGAGCCAAACAGGTTATACCTTAAATTGACCTAATTGGTAATTAGTCCACCTTAGGCGGATGAGATTTTGATTAGAGCAATTAGAAATTATAAAAAAGTTCTATATAAAATATTCTGCAAAAAAAAGATTTTAAATCAGACATTTTTCTTTATTATATAATCATCTGTATATCAGTCAATTACACTCTTTGGTAAAAAAAAAGTTATTAACAATTTGAAAAAAGTGGTAAAAAGTGGTAGAAAGTGGGAAAAGTTTATATATATTTACGCTTTAAAATTATAAAAATAATGACAAATATTATCGGAGTATATGAATGTAAAGCAGATACAAAGTCAAGATTGATGTTTCCTGCTGCTTTAAAAAAACAATTATCAGCAGTTATCAATAATGGATTTGTTATTAAAAAGAGTGTATTTAATAAATGTCTGGAATTATATCCAGTGGCAGAGTGGAACAAAGAGATTGAAAAAATAAATAAACTAAATAGATTTATTAAAAAAAATAATGACTTCATAAGAATATTTATGGCAGGAGTAAGAATAGTAGAACTGGATATAAACGGAAGATTGTTAATACCAAAAGACCTTATAAAGTTTAGTGAAATTAAAAAGAATATTGTCTTGTCTTCTGCTGTCAATAGAATTGAGATATGGGATAAAGATAAATATGAAAAAATTGTTTTTGATAAATCTGTTGATTTTGGTGCATTAGCCGAAGAAGTTATGGGTGATGAAAGTAATTCGTAACTGTTTAAGTGTAAATATTTATTAACCTGAATAATTCATAAGTTTTCGTTATGAGAGTTGAAAGTGCCAATAGAATTGGAAAGCACAGGATTGAGCATCGGAGATGTAGCAGAGCTACATTGAGAAGCGAAATCCGAGCATTTTCAATTATAGCAGACAATTTCAACTCGTAATAGATAATTTATGAATTATTCAGGTTAAATCTTAATGCCTAAAATGAACTAAAATTTTAGTTCATTTTTAATTTGTTTGTAGTAATGTTAAAATGCTTAAATAAAAAAATTTGTGAATAGTTACAATAATTCTAATATTAAAAGTGATATATCATAAGTCAGTATTATTAAAAGAAAGCATACAGGGTTTGGCAATTAAACCTGACAAGACCTATGTAGATATTACATTTGGTGGAGGAGGGCATTCTAAAGAAATACTTAAAAAATTAACCACAGGAAAACTTATTGCTTTTGATAAGGATCAAGATGCTAAAAAAAATAAAATTGATGATAGTAGATTTATACTGTTAAAACAAGATTTTAGATATATAAAAAATTTTTTAAAGTTTTATAAAGCTGTTCCTGTTGATGGTATAATAGCAGATTTAGGCGTCTCTTCATATCAATTTGATACTCCCGAAAGAGGATTCTCTACAAGATTTGACGGAGACCTTGATATGAGAATGGATACAGATAAAAAACTTACAGCAATGAAAATTGTTAATGATTATACTTATAAAAAGTTAAAGACAATATTTTTTGAATTTGGAGAAATTAAAAACGCATCAAATCTTGCAAAAATTATTATAAATAATAGAAACAAAAAAAATATAAAGACAACAAGTCAACTTAAAACAATAATTGCTTCCTGTGTTAAAAAAGGAAAAGAGAACAAATATTATGCCAAGGTCTTTCAGGCATTAAGGATAGAAGTAAATGACGAATTAGATGCCTTAAAAGAAATGTTATTGCAAACAATTGATGTGCTAAACACTCACGGAAGATTAGTTGTCATTTCATACCATTCATTAGAAGATAGATTGGTAAAAAATTTTATTAAATCAGGAAATTTTGAAGGTATAATTAAAAAAGATTTTTTCGGAAATCCTCTAATACCATTTAAGAAAATAAGTAAGAAACCTATTGTCCCAAAACAAGATGAAATATCTGACAATAGCAGATGTAAAAGTGCAAAATTAAGGATAGCAGAAAAAATTTAATAAATAATGATAGACAATAAAAAAAATACAGTAGAGAGAAAAAATAAAAAAAGAACAGGATTAAAAAAAATTTTTCAAATGTTACTTGGCGGAACTATCTTATCACAAAAAAATGTTATAGAATTATTGCCATTTATTTTTTATTTGACTTTTCTCGCTATACTATATATAGGAAATACATATTATGCAGAAAAAATAATACGAAATACTTACACAGTAAAAAAACAACTTAAAGAATTAAGATATGAATATATAACTACAAAGTCAAATCTGATGTTCAAAAGCAAACAATCAGAAATAATAAAACAACTTGAACAGAAAGGAATTGATTTAAAAGAATCAAAAATTCCTCCTCATAAAATTTTTTTACATAATAATTAATAAGAATTAAAAAAACAGATATAGTCAGCCAAGGTAGATGAAAGATATAAAAAAAGATATATTATGGAGAATCTATTTAATATACCTGTGTGTATTAATATTTGCTTTTGTAATAATAGGTAAGGTTGTTAAGATACAGTTTGTTGAAGGTGAACAATGGCTCAATAAATCAAAAAATTCAACTTTAAGATATTCTGATATTAAAGCTAACAGAGGAAATATATATTCTGATGATGGAAATCTTCTTGCTACTTCTTTACCTTTTTTTGATGTAAGAATTGACTTAATATCAAATATTAAAGAAAAAGTTTTTAATAAACAAATTGATTCTTTATCCTATTGCTTATCAATGCTTTTTAAAGATAAAACTAAAAGTCAATATAAAAATATCCTTATAAATGCCAGAAAACAAGGTAATAAATATTTTTTAGTAAAAAGAAAAATAACTTATGACGAGCTAAAAAAAATGAGATCTTTTCCAATACTTAAATTCGGGAGATACAGAGGCGGAATGATTGTTATTAAAAAAGACAAACGAAAAAAACCTTTCGAAATGTTAGCTTCAAGAACAATTGGTTATGACAGACCGGGATATCATGTAGGATTAGAAGGAGCTTATAGAAAAATATTAAAAGGTGTTAACGGAAAAAGATTAGAGCGAAAAATATCCGGCGGAGTATGGATACCTGTTAATGATGAAAATCAAATAGAATCAAAAAATGGGAAAGATATATTTACAACTATTAATATAAATATACAAGATATAGCTGAAAATGCTTTACTGTTACAATTAAAAAAATATGATGCTGACCATGGAACAGTAGTCCTGATGGAAGTAAAAACAGGATATATTAAGGCAATAGCAAATATAGGAAAAAATAATAAAGGAGAATACCATGAATTATATAACTATGCTATAGGCGAAAAAACTGATCCAGGATCAACCTTTAAATTAGCTTCTTTGATGGCTGCTATTGAAGATGGATATGTTAATCTAACAGATAGTGTTGAAACAGGAAATGGAATCTATTATTTTTATGACCATAAAATGGAAGATGATAAATATGGCGGATATGGAAAGATTACAGTAAAAAAGGCATTTGAAGTATCTTCAAATATTGGAATATCAAAAATTATTACTAAATATTATTATGGAAAAGAACAAAAATTTGTTGATGCCCTTTGCAGAATGGGAATAAACAAAAAAACAGGAACTGAAATAAATGGTGAAGAACTTCCACTTATAAAACCAATATCAAAATGGTCTGGTGTTACTTTGCCACAAATGTCAATAGGTTATGAAATCAGATTAACACCTTTACAAATACTTACATTCTATAATGCTGTTGCTAATGATGGAGAAATGGTAAAACCCAGATTCGTTGAATCTGTTCAATATCATGGCAAAACTATCAAATCCTATTATACACAAGTAATTAATCCTTCAATATGCTCAAAAAAAACTATTGAAAAAGTAAAAAAAATGCTTGAAGGTGTTGTGCAAAAAGGAACTGCGAAAAATATTAAAAATGACAACTTTAAAATTGCAGGAAAAACAGGAACAGTACAAATTCTTAATAAAAAATATGGATATAAATATAAACATAATAAAATATATCAGGCATCATTTGTAGGATATTTCCCTGCTGATAATCCAGAATATTCATGTATCGTAGTTATTAATAATCCTACTCAAAATGGATATTACGGAAGTATTGTAGCTGCTCCTGTCTTTAAAAAAATAGCTGAAAAAGTATATGCAACACTATGCACACACAAACAACCTGTTAATAATACTGATAAAATATCTACTTCTATTACTAAAGTTGGTAACAACAATGATTTTAATGTTATCTATAAAACGCTTGGATTATCTCCTGATATTCCTGATATTAATTCCGAATGGATTATAGAAAAAAATGACCCATTTAATAAAACAAAATTTTATAAAAAAAATATTGATTATAACCTGGTGCCTGATCTTAGAGGAATGAAACTAAAAGATGCTGTTTATATATTGGAAAATCAGGGATTATTTGTTGAAATAAACGGAAAAGGAACTGTAAGAAGACAATCAATAAAATATGGAACCAAAATTATTAAAAATGAAAAAATTGTTCTGTATTTATCTTGAAAATTTAGAACAAAATTAAATATACTGTTATGTCAATAATAAAGCTTTGTATAAAGCCAAACTCTGACAGGTCTGGCGACTCTGTCAGGTTTTATGTCTGCGATATTTAGACATTGCTTGACCTGTCAGAGTTCGGCAACTGCCGAACCTGACAGAGTCAATCCGTCTTAGGCGGAACGACATTATAAATTTGACAAGACAATACACAAATAACAGAAATACAGATAAAAATTAATGTATAAATAAAATTGAAATTACTAAAAAACATACTTCGCAATATTAAAACAATCAAAATTACAGGACCAGTAAATATTGAAATCAGTTCTGTAAATTTTGATTCAAGAAAAATTGCTGATAAATCACTGTTCATTGCTGTTAGAGGAACAAAAACAGATGGACATAATTTTATAAGTCAGGCAATTAAAAATGGTGCCATTGCTATTGTATGTGAAAATTTACCAGAAAATCTGAAAAATAATATAACATATATTAAAGTTAAAAATACAAGTTTAGCACTTGCTTATATAGCATCAAATTTTTATGATAATCCTTCATATAAAATAAAATTAATTGGCGTTACCGGCACAAATGGAAAAACAACAATAGTAACTTTATTATACAATTTGTTTCGCTCACTTGGTTATAATACAGGATTGATTTCAACAATAAACAACAAAATCAATGATAAAGAGATAAAATCAACTTTAACTACTCCCGATGCTTTGCAATTAAATACTTTGATAGAAGAGATGGTAACTAATAATTGTTCTTATTGCTTTATGGAAATAAGCTCACATTCTATTTCTCAAAACAGAATTGCAGGACTTAATTTTACAGGAGGAATTTTTACAAATATTACTCACGACCACCTTGACTTTCATAAGACATTTGATAATTATCTGAAAACTAAAAAAATGTTCTTTGATAATCTTCCAAATATAGCTTTTGCCCTGACAAACATAGATGATAAAAATGGAAATATAATATTGCAAAATACAAAAGCCAAAAAATATACTTATAGCTTAACACATATCGCAGATTTTAAAACTAAAATTATTGAAAATCAAATTTCTGGATTACATCTGAATATTGATGGAAATGATATATGGTGCAAATTAGTCGGAAGATTTAATGCTTACAACTTATTGGCAATTTATGCAACTGCTGCTATTCTTGGCAAAAATAAACTTGATGTCTTAACAGCTATTAGTAATCTTAATCATGTTCAAGGTAGATTTGATTTTATAAAAACTCCGGATAATATTATTGCAATTGTTGATTATGCTCATACTCCCGATGCATTAAAAAATGTCTTAAACACTATTTGTGAAATAAAAAATAAAAACACACAAATAATATCTGTTGTAGGAGCAGGAGGAGACAGAGATAAAACAAAACGTCCTGTAATGGCTAAAATAGCTTATGAAAAAAGTGATAAACTTATCCTTACTTCTGATAATCCACGCTCTGAAAATCCTGAAACTATTATTAATGATATGGAAAAAGGAATAAAAGATAATCAGGACAATAATAAAGTAATATCTATTACTAATAGAAAACAGGCAATTAAAACAGCTTGCGCTTTGGCACAATCAGGAGATATTATCTTAATAGCAGGAAAAGGACACGAAAAATATCAGGAAATAAATGGTGTTAAATATCCTTTTGATGATAAACAAATTTTAAAAGATATTTTATTAAATAATAAAGACAAAAAAAAAATCTCCTAAAAAAAGTATGTTAAGAGGATTGATTGAAATTATAAATTCTAAACTTTGTACTTCGTGCTTGGAACTTGGAACTTTGAACTTGAAACTTGAAACTTTATAACTAATATGTTTTATTACTTATTTAATTATTTAGACACGGAATTTAGCTTGCCGGGTGCAGGAATGTTTCAATATATATCATTTCGTGCTGCTCTTTCTGTTATAACTTCATTGGTTATTACAATTTTATTCGGAAAAAAATTAATTACTTTCTTAAAAAGAAAACAGGTAAGAGAAACTGTCAGAGATTTAGGACTAAAAGGACAAAAAGAGAAACAAGGCACTCCTACAATGGGTGGATTAATTATCCTCGGAGCTATTTTAATACCTGCTTTACTTTTTACAAAACTAGATAATATATATATAATTTTAATAATTATCTCAACTGTTTGGCTTGGAATAGTTGGATTTATTGACGACTATATTAAAGTATTTAAAAAAGACAAAAAAGGATTAGCAGCTAAATTTAAAATACTAGGACAAATAGGACTTGGTTTAATAATAGGTATAACTATGTATTTTAGTGATTCAATTGTCATCAAAGAAAAACATATTGAACTAAAAAGCACTTATCAGAAACAGACAAAAGAAATCATAAATAATAATGATAAATCTTTTAAAGCAATGTTCAAAGAACCAACAAAATCAATGAAAACAACTATACCTTTTATTAAAAATAATGAATTTGATTATTCTTCTTTATTATCATGGCTCGGGGATGATTATAAAAGGTTTACATGGATAATATTTATACCTATAGTTATATTAATAGTATGTGCTGTATCAAACAGTGTTAATATTACTGATGGCTTGGATGGATTAGCTACCAGCTCTTCTGCTATTATCGGTGCTACATTAGGAATACTGGCTTGGGTATCAGGCAATACTATATTTGCTGATTATCTTAATATAATGTATATACCTGATATAGGAGAACTAACTGTATTTGTCAGTGCTTTTATAGGAGCATGCATCGGCTTTATGTGGTATAATTCTTATCCGGCTCAAATTTTTATGGGAGATACAGGAAGTTTATCTATAGGCGGTATTATAGCTGTATTTGCAATAATGATACGTAAAGAATTTTTACTGCCTATACTATGCGGAGTTCTTCTTATAGAAAGTATGTCTGTAATAATTCAAGTAAGCTATTTTAAATATACCAAGAAAAAATATAAACAAGGAAAAAGATTTTATCTCATGGCTCCTTTGCATCATCATTATCAAAAAAAAGGATATCCCGAACCTAAAATAGTAAATAGATTTATGATTGTTGGAATATTTCTCGCTGTCTTAACTATTATAACATTGAAAATCAGATAAAAAATTATTGGAAACTGGAACTTGGAACTTGAAACTTTAAATTAGAAACTAAAAAAATGATTCCTGTAAATAAAAATTAAAATTAATTAAAAATAATGTCAATAGAAAGTTTAGCATTGCAAGGAAAACAAAATAAAAATATGGCAGAAGCAATACCTTCTAAAATATTTAATATCAGAAAACAAACTATTAAAGAATGTCTTTCTGATTTTAAAAATATTGAACATAAACAGGAATTTGTTACAAATGTTCATGGTATTGAATTTATAAATGATTCAAAATCAACAAATGTAAACTCAACATGGTTTGCTTTTAAAAATATGACAAGACCTGTAATATGGATTGCCGGCGGACAAGATAAAAATACTAATTATTTTATGCTCAAAGATGTTGTAAAAGAAAAAGTGAAAGCAATAGTTTATATTGGAATTGATAATAGAAAATTACATGATGCTTTTGCTGATAAAGTAGAATTTATAATTAATACAAAATCAATAGCCGAAGCTGTTAGCTTTGCTTATTATCTTGGAAAATCAGGAGATGTAGTTCTGCTATCACCAGCATGCGCAAGTTTTAATTTATTTAAAGATTATGAAGACCGCGGACGACAATTTAAACAAATAGTTAGAAATCTGTAAAAAAATGATTAAATGATGAGTCAACTACGAAAAAGGAAAATTCTGTTTTTTATACTGGACGAAAGCGTGCAACCACTCGTTAAACAAGGCATAATAAAAACACTTTTAGTTTGATAACAAACAAAATACTTTTTTCAGAGTAGATTCAATGATTAAAATATTGAAAAATTGAAATAATTGGAAAATTTATGGCTAAAAGGACTTGTAAAAAAATAATCTTTACAATTATTTCAATCATTACAATTTTTTTAATATTTATTAGCAATACCGATTAATGAACATAATCTAAAAAGTAATATTTTATAAATAAATTCAAATGCTGAATATATTAAATAAATTAAGAGGCGATAAAGTTATATGGACAGTAGTAATCATATTGTCTGTCTTTTCTATATTAGCAGTATATAGCTCTACCGGCACTTTGGCATATAAAAAACAAGGAGGAAATACGGAATTTTATCTAATCAGACACTTTTTTATTATATTATTAGGATTTATTTTTATCTATTTAGCTCATCTGGTTAAACATACTTATTATTCACGAATATCACAAATAGCACTTATTATATCTATTCCTCTTCTATTATTAACACTTATTATTGGAACCAATTATCAGGCAAGCCGTTGGCTGACTTTACCCGGTATTAATGTTAGTTTTCAGACATCGGACTTTGCTAAACTTGCTCTTATAATGTATCTGTCAAGAGTATTATCTAAAAAACAAGGACAAATTACAAATTTTAAATCTGTCTTCTTAACAATAATGCTTCCTATACTAATTGTGTGTGGATTAATACTGCCTGCAAACTTTTCAACATCTGCTATGCTTTTTATTATCTGCATTATAATTATGTTTATAGGAAGAGTTAATATTAAATATATTTTATATTTAGTAACTATTAGTGCTGCATCATTTTTCCTTTATGTAACAATATTAAGTAATTTATCCGAAGGAAAACAAGACCGTTTACCAACATGGGAAAGTCGTTGGCAGTCCTTTAAAAATAAAAGTAATGAACCAGGTGGTCAGGTAGAACAAGCAAAGATAGCCATTGCCACAGGCGGATTATTCGGCAAATCTCCGGGAAAAAGTACTCAAAGAAATTTCTTATCTTGTGCTTATTCTGACTTTATCTTTGCCATAATAATTGAAGAATATGGACTTATTGGTGGAATTGTATTAATATTAATGTATCTTATTTTGCTCTTTAGAGGAATAAAAATAGCAACAAAAACCCCAAGATATTTTGGCACTTTTTTAACTATGGGATGTTGCTTTAGCTTAGTATTCCAAGCTTTTATAAATGTGGCTGTAGCTGTTAATATATTACCTGTTACAGGACAAACATTGCCTTTTGTAAGTATGGGCGGAACTTCAATATTGTTTATGAGCATTACTGTTGGTATAATGTTAAGCGTTAGTAAAGAAACTGAAAAAAAATTAAAACCTGCTATTATCAATGAAATCTCTAAGTCCAAAGACAATTAAGAGTTTAGAGTTAATTGGGATACACAAGTGAATAATTCCGACTTGTCGGAATGAAATTAAAAACTATATATTAAAAATGCCTAAAATAACTATTGACTAAATACCTAATGACTATTAATGACGGCAAAGCCAAATGACTATGAATGACTAAAATATAAAAACCCTAGGATATTATCCAATGGTATTAACTAATGAAGCAAAATAAATTTAAAATAATTATTAGCGGAGGTGGCTCAGGAGGTCATATATTTCCTGCTATTGCTATAGCAAATGCTCTGAAAAAAAATAATAATAATATTGAAATACTTTTTGTAGGTGCTAAAAATAAAATGGAAATGAACAAGGTGCCTGCTGCCGGATATAATATTAAAGGTCTGTGGATTAGTGGATTACAAAGACGATTGTCATTAAAAAATCTGTCTTTCCCTTTTAAAGTGTTATTAAGTATGATTAAAGCAAAAAAAATAATAAAAAATTTTAAACCAGATGCTGTCATCGGCACAGGAGGATATGCCAGTGGTCCTATACTTAAAATTGCTACAAACAAAAAAATACCAACGCTTATACAGGAACAAAATTCTTTTCCAGGTATTACAAACAGATTACTTGCCAAGCATGTAAATAAAATATGCGTTGCTTATAATAATATGGATAATTTTTTTCCAAAATCAAAAATTGTCCTTACAGGAAATCCTATAAGACAGGAATTTGTAAACTTTGAACATAAAAAAGAAAAAGCTCTTGAATATTTTAATTTATCAAAACACAAAAAAACATTGCTTGTAATAGGTGGAAGCTTAGGTGCTAAAACAATTAATGAAAGTATTCATAAAAATTTAATGGCTTTTATTCATAATGATATCCAAATATTATGGCAAACAGGAAACTCTTATTTTGATATTGCAAAACAATATGCTCAAAATATTGATGATAATATGATAAAAGTTTATGAATTTATTACAAAAATGGATTATGCTTATGCCAGTGCTGACATTATTGTGTCAAGAGCAGGAGCAATTGCTGTATCAGAACTATGTGCATTGGGTAAACCTGCTATACTCATTCCTTCGCCTAATGTGGCAGAAGACCATCAAACAAAAAATGCTATGGCTCTGGTAAACAAAAATGCAGCTATTATAATTAAAGATAATGAAGCCAAAAAAAAATTAAACAAAACAATAATTGATTTATTAAATAATCAAAAACAACAAACAGAACTACAAAATAATATTTCAAAAATGGCTTTTAAAAATTCTGCTGACTTAATAGCTGAAGAAATAATAAATATGATAGGGCAACACATAAATGAGCCCACTCCAAAAAGACAAAATTATGTCATTCCGAATTTATTTCGGAATCTCTAATTTCAATAATATCAATAGATTCTGAAACAAGTTCAGAATGACAAATAGACAAATATCTGCTTTTCGGAGTGGGTTCATAAATGTATAGATAAATCATTTATGAATAATAGATAAACTGATACATAATTATTAACACTTTGTTGAAAAGATTAAATTATTACAATTATTACAATCTTTACAATTTTAAAAAAAATGGCAACAAAAATTAAATACTTTGAAGATTTAGAAATATGGCAAAAAGCAACAGATGCTGCTGTAGCAATTTTTGAGATTAGTGAAAAAGGAAAGTTGGGTAGGGATTATGGCTCACGTGATCAGATCAGAAGGGCTGTTTTTTCTATTTCGAATAATATTGCTGAAGGATTTGAATATAATAATAATACAGAATTTCTAAGGTTCCTGAAATATGCAAAAGGTTCGTGTGGCGAAGTCAGAAATCAATTGTTTATTTTAAAACGTGTTGAATACCTTTCAGAAGATTTTTATATGAAAATGTATTCTCAATTAATAGAATTATCACAACAAATTGCCAATTTTATGAAATACCTGAAGATTTTTGAAAGCAGAAAAAAGAAAAAATAATCTTTACAATTATTACAATTATTACAATTTTTTCAATCTAATTAGCAAAACCGATTAATAAACATAATATAAATTGAACATAAATAACTTACATAGAATTTATTTTTTAGGAATAGGCGGCATAGGAATGAGTGCCTTGGCAAGATATTTTAAAGCAAAAAATGTTGATGTTATGGGCTATGATAAAACAAATACTATATTAATTCAGCAACTTATAAAAGAAAAA
>Ga0307990_1001915_pt1 | contig 17108 bp, 10 predicted proteins | sample EllFjometagen129_FD_203168 | JGI IMG/M metagenome (GOLD analysis project Ga0307990, IMG submission 203168) | Marine microbial communities from Ellis Fjord, Antarctic Ocean - #129 | ecosystem: Environmental > Aquatic > Marine > Unclassified | place: Southern Ocean | collected 2014-10-08
TTTTCCTGGCCAAATGTACCCGGTTGCCCTTCTCCCCCAAATCAGACCTAACCGAGTACATCTATTTTGTAACTCACTTTAACCGACCACGTCGACTCCTTTTTCCCCTGTTCGTGTCCGTATATACTCACAAAGGTTCTGCACAAAGATCTTTCCATCCCAATATTACCAGAACGTGCGCTTTCGACAATTGCGTCAACGGTCGCTTTAACGAACTCATTATTGACGGCAAAAACAACAGCACACAAAACGATTCCGATGAATGTTCCGAACTTTTTCATCTACACCCTCCTTTGTTGGACAATCTCTTCAACAGCTCCTTATGACGGATTTTTCCAACCATTAAAAAACCCGCCGTCACCCCTCCTTCGCTAAAGTTCCGGTGAACACAGCAAGGCGTTGGCGGGCAAACAAAAAGCGCCCCGCAGATGCGGGGCGCCTCTCGTTTCGTCTGTGCCGAGATTAACCGACTGCATCCTCCCCTTTTTCTCCCGTACGAATGCGAATACATTCGACGAGATCCTGAATGAAGATTTTCCCATCCCCAATATTCCCGGAACGAGCCCCGGAAATGATCGCCTCGACAGTCGCATCAACATACTCGGAGTTCACAGCGACCTCCAAACGAACCTTTTTGAGCAGGTTCACTTCGATGTCTGCTCCGCGATAGGTTTCGTGATAACCCTTCTGCTGCCCGCAACCCAGCGCGTTAGTGACCGACATTTTAAATATTTCTTTTTCGTACAGCGCCTGCTTCACCGCAGTGAGTTTCTCAGGCTGTATGTATGCAATAATCAGTTTCATGATTTTCCTTTCGTTTTAACTATTCGTGAAGAACTGGAATCCGCTATAGGCCTCCATGCCGTGCTCACCGATATCCAGACCCTTGAGCTCCTCTTCTTCGCTAACGCGAATACCGATAGTTTTCTTCAATACGAACATAATAATGAAAGCCGCAGGGAAGCAAAACGCACCGTAGACCAGTACACCGAGAGCCTGCACACCGAGAGTATAATCAGGGCTGAGTGCAACAAACAGCGTTCCGAGAATCCCGCAGACAAGATGGACCGTGGTGGCACCCACCGGGTCATCGATTTTCAGTTTGTCAAACATCAGGACCGAGACCACAGCAATCGAACCGCAGAAAAAACCAACCCATATTGCCTGCATGACAGTGAGCGCATCCGCGCCGGCAGTGATTCCGACCAGACCGGCCAGGCAGCCGTTAAGCACCATGGTGAGATCCGGTTTTTTCTGAATCGACCATGTGGCAATCATCGAGCCGATGATACCGGCGGCGGCAGCCATGGAGGTGGTAACGAGCACGTAAGAAACGGCACCCGGATCCCCAGAAAGAACCGATCCACCATTAAAACCGAACCAACCGAGCCACAGCAAGAACACCCCGATGGCGACTAGCGGCATGTTGTGACCCATAATGGCCCGGGTTTTTCCATTCACATATTTTCCCAGCCGCGGGCCGAGCAGAATGATGGACGCCAGCGCGCCCCAGCCACCGACCGAATGGACGAGCGTGGAACCGGCAAAATCGTGGAAGTTCATTTCCGCGAGCCAGCCGCCGCCCCAAACCCAGGAACCGACGAACGGGTAGACAACCGCAACATAGATCGCAGAGAAGATCAGGAACGAGGGAAGTTTGATCCGTTCTGCAACCGCACCGGAAACGATCGTTGCCGCTGTGGCCGCGAACATGCCCTGGAACAGGAAATCGGTCCAATAAGAATAAGCACCGCCAGCGTAGTCGATCAAACCGGCCGCACCTTCCGGAGCCACTACACCAAATCCGTCAAACCCGAAAATACCGGAAATTATAAACGTATCCGGATACATCAGATTAAAACCGACCAGCGCGTAGGTCAGCAAACCGATCGCAACAATCGCGGTGTTTTTGAACAGAATATTGACGGTATTTTTCGCACGGGTCAGCCCCGTCTCCACCGTGGCAAACCCCAGATGCATAGTGAACACCAGGAAGATGGAAACCATCATCCAGATATTATTCGCTGTAAACATGGCGTCTGCAGCTGTAATAGCCGGCGCAGCTTCATCCGCATAAACCCCTGCACCCAAAGCCAGAACGACCATCACGATCAGAGCTTTTTTCCACCTTCTCATAACTTTTCCTTTCGAGTTAAACATCCAAAAACGCCGCTGTCACCGGCAATAGGGTGTCTCTTTAAAGCAAAAATCGCGCCAAAACGAGTTATTCAAAAGCAAAGCGATCTCAAGCATTTGCTAATTAACGACTTATGAGGTCTGTAAATTCCGAAAGGTGGTCTACATAAATGTAACTAGGCCTCGTTTGTCAACATTTATGTATTATTTAAAAATGATTCTACCTCGGAGATCCGACTCAACTCCAGCATCTGACGGGCGGCATAAACCGCCTTTTCCATGCTGACCGTCTCCACCGCCTGCTGAATCTCAACCATCTGGCGCGGAGAAAGACTGATCTTCCGGATTCCAACTCCCAACAGGAAAGGAATCATTTTTGGATCGCGGGCAATATCGCCGCAGATCGACACATCGATGCGATGACTGCGCGCCACTGAGGCCACACGATCAATCGCCCGCAAAATGGCCGGGTGATAAGACAAATAGAGCTTGGAAACCATCTCATTGGTCCGGTCAACTGCCAGCATATACTGAATCAGATCGTTGGTTCCAATCGACATAAAGTCAACCTCATGAGCTAGATCCTCCACCAGCACCACCGCCGACGGCAACTCAATCATCACACCCAAACGAGTATCACGATTGTATTCCTCCCCACGCCCGTCCAACTCACACATGCACTGTTTTACCAGCTCACGTGCTTCAATAAATTCATCCACCGAAGAAATCAGCGGGAACATAATTCGCGTATTGCCACCCGATCCGGCACGAAGCATCGCACGGATCTGTTCAGCGAACACCTCTTTATTACGCAACAGAAACCGAATGCCGCGCAGACCGAGAAACGGATTAGCCTCCTCCATCTCATCCTGATAGGACAGCATCTTGTCGCCACCAATATCCAGCGCCCGGAAGGTCACTTCCCGACTCCCCATCGACGCCACAATCCGGCGGTACACCCGGCACTGCTCCTCTTCCGACGGAAAATTATTGCGAATAATAAACGGAAATTCACTGCGGTAGAGACCAACCCCTTCGGCATTAAACTGATTAGCCAGTTTCAGATCACTCAGCAGATTGATATTGGCGAACAGATGAATGCGTGTGCCATCCGTCGTGTAACTCTCCGTCTTCATCGGAGAATCCGCCTCCATCGCGTCGGCCCGGCGTTGATGCTTGGCGTACTCCTTGAGCACATCGTCCGACGGCTGGATATACACCGTACCGGCAGAGCCATCCATTAGCAGCTCGCACGATTCATCGAAAAGATCGAACTGCTGCGCATCCACCATCACCATCGGCTTCTGTAATGAACGGCAGATAATCGCAATGTGCGAGGTCATCCCGCCCTGAACAATAAATCCTTCTGCATTTTCCGTAGCCAGCTTCAACACATCGGACGGCAGCAATACATCCGCCAAAATAATGTGCCCGCTGTAATCGCCGGGCGCCCGGTTCCCGCCAACCAGATTTTCCATCAGGCGATGCCCGAGGTCTTTCAGATCGTGCACCTTTTCCTGCAGGCGCGGATTCGGGCTCGCCTGAAAAATATCAATATAGCGGTTCACCACCTCCACCAGCGCATCCGCAGGATGAGCTCCCTCCTCAATCTGCCGGCGAATCGTTCCAGAAAACTCATCATCCGCCAGAATCAACAGATGCGCGCTGAAAATCAGCTGAGCCACATCGGACAAATCCTCGGCCGCCTCGCGCTGCAGATCAGACAATTGCTGCTCACTGGCCTTCAGTGCGCGATCAAAATCCTTCAGCGTCAGATCCTCCGGCGTGGACTCTCTTTTACGGAACTGTCCACTGCGGCCCGACACCGTCGTCAAACTGCCAACCCCCCTCGCCACACCACTACTGCCCGGACGCCCTGTAATCATCTTGCCAACTAGCGACGTCTCGGCAGGCTTCTGCTCCTCCTGCCGGTGCAACGCCATCAGCAGATCCGCGTTTTCAATCACCGTAGCCAACTGAGCCGCAATCGCCTTCAACGCCTGCTCATCCGCCTCATCAAAATAATCCGCCTGCGTATCCTGCACCGTCAGCACACCGACCCGCTTCAACTGACGCCGAATCGGCACCGCCAAAAAAGCCTCATACTTCTCTTCGCCAATCCCGTCCACCGGCTGGAAACTCGAGCTATTGGCCGCACATCCCGTACAAATCGAGCGCAATTCCTTCAGCGCCAGCCCGGCGATCCCCTGCCCGAGACGCAACTGAACCTTACCGACCGCATCCGGGCTGAGACCCTGCGTCGCGCGCAGCGTCAGCATCCGGGCCGAATCATCATAAATATAGATTGAACAGACCGCCGCCTGCATATGATACGCCACCGTACTCACAGCCGACTGTAAAAAATCATCCAGCCCACTACTCTTCTCGAACAGAGAAGTCAGTTCAGCCACATCACAAATCATATTGACATTAGTTTTTCCCATAAGAATAGATTCTTACCCCATTTTTCCAACCATTGGAAGGTCTATTACATCCTCCTTCACTAAAGGTCGTCGTTCCTTTCAGTCACTGATTTTACACGCTCAAACCTCGCTACGCGTCGGCAGATAAGTCGCGAATACAGGGTTTTATTTCAACGTTTTGAAGTTTACAGATGCTTTCTGCATTCAAATCGGCAATTATTAATATTATGAATAATCTCAATATCATTATCACCTTTGCCGCCTACCTGATTTTCATGTTAGCTGTCGGCACACACTTCTGTAAACGCAACGAATCGCTTTCCGACTATCTAATCGGCGGCCGCCAGCTCAATAAATGGGTCACCTCCATGAGCGCGCAAGCCTCCGATATGAGCGGCTGGTTACTGCTCGGCCTCCCCGGCTATGCCTATCTTCAGGGAATGGAAGCCTTCTGGATTGCCTTCGGCCTCGCCGGCGGCACCTACCTGAACTGGAGATTTGTCGCCCTCCGGCTGCGGCGCTATACCGAAATCGCCGACGACGCCATTACCCTGCCCGACTACTTTGCCAACCGTTTTGAAGACCACAACCGGCACCTGCGGGTATTGTCCGCGCTGTTCATCCTCGTCTTCTTTCTCATCTACACCGCCTCCGGATTCGTCGCCGGCGCCAAACTGTTCGAGTCCGTCTTCGGCCTGCCCTACCACAGCTCGCTAATCATCGGCGTAGTCGTCATCATCTCCTACACCGCCCTCGGCGGCTTCATGGCCGTCAGCTGGACCGACTTCTTTCAGGGCATCATCATGTTCTTCGCCATCATCACCGTCCCCATGCTTGGAATCCATGCAGCCGGAGGCTTTACTGAATCTGCCAATGCTTGGAGAAACGTCAGCCCCGGCTTCCTCGACATCTTCACCAACGGAGCCGGCGACCCGCTCACCATCACCGCCATTATTTCACTGATGGCCTGGGGCATCGGCTATTTCGGCCAACCCCATATCCTCACCCGCTTTATGGCTGTGCGCTCGCCCGATCAACTCAAGCCCGCCCGCCGCATCGCCATGACCTGGGTCCTCGTCAGCCTTACCTGCGCCGTACTCGTCGGCCTCATCGGACGGATCATCCTGCCCGAAATGCTTTCAGACGCCGACTCCGAAAAGGTCTTCATGATCCTCGTCGACCAACTGACCCACCCGCTCATCGGAGGCATCCTGCTCGCTGCAGTTCTCGCCGCGATCATGAGCACCGCCGACTCACAGTTGCTCGTCACCTCCTCCGCACTCACCGAAGATCTCTACCGCGTCATCATCCGACCGCAGGCCTCCAACAAAGAACTCGTCTGGATCAGCCGCGGAACCGTCATCGGCGTCGCCGTACTCGCCTGCGCCATTGCACTCAAACCCAACAGTTCCGTACTCGGCCTCGTCTCCTACGCCTGGGCCGGCTTTGGCGCCACCTTCGGGCCGCTGGTGCTGATGTCGCTCTACTGGAAACGAATGACCCGCAACGGAGCCATCGCAGGCATCATTGGCGGCGGCATCACGGTGCTGGTCTGGAAACACCTCTCCGGCGGACTCTTCGACCTTTACGAAATCGTCCCCGGCTTCATCGTCTCCGTACTCTTGATTATCCTCTTCAGCCGTCTCGACAAACAACCCTCCGAAACCATCACCGCCCGATTCGACGAAGCTGCGAAAAAGTGAAATCGACTAATCGGATCACCAAAAGTTAAACACATGATAAACAAACAAGTTACTTCATTTAAATGGGATTTCTGGGTTTACATCACTGCGGCAGTGGCTTCTGGAATCCTCGCTGTTTTTCTAGCGCACAAAACTCAGATCAAAATGGCGGTCATGATGGGAATCCTAACGGCTGTAAACTGCGCAAGCGCCTACGGGGCCCACATAAAATCAAAAAAATCCGAAACCAAATTAAATAAGCCCACGAAATAAGCGCCCGCCGCCAAAAGCAACTCGACCAACAACCCTCCGAAACCATCACCACCCGCTTCGCCCAAGCTACAGAGAAATAACAACCACGCTGAAAGCGTAGCGATAAATAATTTTTAGAGAAAATAGTAACTGTAAAAAACGGTTATGTTGCGACATGCGACATTACTTCCATTTTCAGAGGGAACTTCTTGAAACTCGCAACAGTTCACATTTGTCAGATCCGCATCTCTGCTGCCAAAATATTAACCAGCTGGATCATTTTTTGACCGCAAAGGCGCGAAGACGCAAAGGGAGAAAAAAACAACCAAAACAATAGAGAGACAGAAGGAACGAGTTGAAGTTCACAAAAAAACCCCGGAAAATGCTGGTGAAATTTCCTGAGTTCCTTTCGGGAAACGGGCTAAAATGAACTTTTCATTCTCAACATGGCATTTCTTTGCGTCTTTGCGGTCAACATTTTCCTGACAAGGCTGAAGTCCCTCGCACAAGTAGGAGCACACACGCTCCCGAATACGGGAAGCGCGTCCTACAAGTTTACCGATAACGAACTGTTGCGAAGTCCGCTCAAATATTGAGATTCATTCTGGAAACGCAGATATCGCAACATAATAAGCCACGCAACATAACCACTCCCTGCGGTCATTATTTTCTACGGAAATTATTTACCGCTACGCTTTCAGCGCGGTTACAAGCAATAGTCGATTAGTGCTGATAGTGAAGATTAGTGGATAGTCTCTTAGCGTCGGGGTTTGCGGCGGGCGTGGGGACGAAGTTGTTTCATCTGGGTGCGGCGTTCGGCTAGGCCGCGGATGACCGGAACCGGCTCGCCGGTTTCGTAGTCGAGTCCGGTATAGTAGGTGGTTGCGGCAGCAGTCATCGGCAACGGAATAAAATCCTGCACCTGCTGTAACTTCCAGTCCTCTTCCTTAACAAACTGCTCAACCGCCTTCATCTCCTTCTCCGTCGAACCGGGGAAGTTGGAAATAAAATACGGCACGATGTACTGCTTTTTGCCCGCCGCACGGCTTTCTTTCTCGAACGCTTTCTGGAAGTCGCGAAAACACTCCGGACCCGGTTTGTGCATTTTTTTAAGCACCTCGGCGTGCATGTGCTCCGGCGCAACTTTCAGATGGCCCGACACATGATATTTCGCCAGCTCGCGGATATATTCCGGATTGCGCAGCGCCACATCCATCCGGATGCCCGACTGCACAAACACGTGCTTCACATTTTCGAGTTCGCGCACCCGCCGCATCAAGTGGATGGCCGATGAGGCATCGATCTCCAAATTTGGACAAATCTTTGGATAGAGACAACTCGATCGCTTACAGGTTTTACACGCTTTGCAGACGCCGTTGATACATCCGTATAAATTGGCCGTCGGCCCGCCAATATCCGTCACCGTGCCGTGGAACCACGGCTGATCCGTTAGATTTTTCACCTCGCGCACCACCGACTCTTCGGAACGGCTGGTTAAAAACCGACCCTGATGCAGCCCCAGTCCGCAGAAGGTACAACCGCCGCCGCAACCGCGCACCACGGTCACCGATTCCTTGATCATCGTGTAGGCCGGCACCGCCTCTTTATAGGAAGGATGCGGAAGCTTCAAATACGGCAGTTCATAGACGCGATCCATCTCTTCGGTTGAAAGCGGCTCGGCGGGCGGCTCGATGAACACCGCGCGCGCGCTGTGCATCTGCACCAGCGACTTGCCGGAAAACGGATTCTGCTCCCGCTCCGTCAAACGCGTCAGCTCCAGCACCGCCTTTTTATCCGCCTTGCACGCCTCAAACGACGGCAGAACCACACATTGAGACAAATCGAGGGCGGCGGTTTCCCTGCCACCGAGGAAACGCGCCGTGCCGGGAATGCCGCTCAAGTCAACAAGACCCACCCCGCCCTTCGGGCACCCCTCCGCCGGAGGGGATGATAAAAGTTTCCCTCCAGGGGAGGGTTGGCCGGAGCAAAGCGACGGGCGGGGTGGGCTCCCAAGCCGCTGCGCAATCTCACGAATTGCGCGTTCGCCCATGCCATAGACCAGAATATCCGCCTTGGCGTCGGCCAGAATGGAGGGACGCAGCTTGTCCTGCCAAAAGTCGTAATGGACAGTCCGTCGCATACTGACCTCCAGACCGCCCAGCACCGTCGTCACGCCGGGAAAAACTTTTTTGGCCAGTTGAGTATAAACGATCGACGCAAAATTGGGCCGTTTGTCGAGCACGCCGCCGGGCGTGTAGGAATCCTCCTTGCGCTTGCGGCGCGCGGCGGTGTAGTGCGCCAGCATCGAATCGATGTTGCCAGCCGTGATCCCGCAAAAAAGCCGAGGGCGACCCATTGCGGTCAGCGAGTCCGGATTCGTCCAGTCCGGCTGAGCAATGATGCCAACGCGCCATCCGTCGGCTTCGAGCACGCGACCAATCACCGCCGCACCAAAGGCCGGATGATCCACATAAGCATCACCGGTAATGACTAGCACATCGAGCTCGTCCCACCCGCGCGCATCCATTTCGCGACGCGACATAGGTAAAGGCAACGCCTCTTTTTCTTTTGGCTTCTTCATCATCGAGTGTCCAGGGTTTGGAGAGATTTTATGGGCCGCCATGCTATGGCGTCTAGATCATTAAAAAAAACGGTCTCACATTTTCCAATCATTGGAAAGCCACGGCATTACGGCACCTCTATTTTCCAAAGGCCGGGAACCCCGTCTCCCCGGAGAGGATTCGATTTATAAAGTGTTCTCAATTAGGAGTTTAATCATTACATTTCAGACAATAGAAATTACTAAAACCAGGCTGGACATCCCCTGAAACGAGGACTAAAACCGCTTTCGCCGGGAGAGATAAGAGGAGACGCATGAAGATTTAAAATCCAAACGTCCGCAAGGACAAGGGAGAACCCATGAAAAAGCTGCTCATTCTAACTATAATCTTGTGCAGTGCATCCGCGCTCGCCGGACCCGCCCGTCCAATCGGTTCAAGTAATTTTACGGTTCAAACGCCCTGCGGCCCAGCTCATGATGCGTTCGCCCTGCAAGGTCAATGGTTTATCGACAGCACCAGCGGTTCCACCAACGTCAATATATGGGAATATCATGACGATGACGATTCGGGAACGATCGCCGGGGTTGTTCAAAACATTAACTACAGCACTCCCGGAGACCCAAACTCCAACATTTTGGGGTTCAGCATTCTGGCGACGGTGTCCAACAGTCTACCCGCCGACTATCAGGGCGGCAGTGCCTCCAACAGCCACAGCGAAGTTCAGACTTCTGCCGGAGTAACCAGCAGCCCGGACCAGATGGAAAAGGTTCGTATTACGGCCGAGTTTGCTTTGGCAAACATCAATCTGCTGCCCAACGGCAACCCGCCCTACTGGCCCGACCCACTCTCTGCCGGACAGTACTACATTGTCGCAACCAACGAAGATGAGTTGGCATGGTATTGCTGGGCCCCGAGTCAGACGCAATATCAACCGACAGGGGCTTATCAGGTCCCAACGTGGAAACTGAGTCCATTCAATATCCCATCGGGCGGAACCGCATCCGTGCTGATGCAATTTACTGTCTCCGGTACAGGTATGCCACTCAGCGACTACCGCCACAGTGTGATTCGAGTCAGCCAGCAAATGGGGTTGGACGTGCTTTACAACCGCCACACCTCGCTGAAGATCAGCCACTGGATCGATACCCTGCTGGTTGATAACGGAGCGATCACCACTCCAAACCCTCCGTGGTGGGAAGGAGAAGAGGAGTTTTATGTTTACGCATCCGATGCCTCGGTGTTTTACAGCGGGGAAGAGGAGGTCGTGTCGCACAAAATGCATTGGCCGCAGCTACCCGACCCCAACGGCTGGGATGTTCGTGCCTGCTACGGCGGCGACCTGCCGGAGGGCGACGGACTACAGAAGATACTGGCCGATGACTTCCTATGCACCTCCAACGGACCGATCACCAAGATTACCTTTTGGGGCTCTTTCAAAAATGATTTCTACAACTTCGAAGACGAGATGTTTCAAGGAATTACCAATTTTCACCTGAGCCTGCACAAAGACATCCCCGATCCGGACGGCCCAGACGAAGAATACAGCAAGCCGCTTATACCGGCAGAATGGAGATGGGATCTCAACCCGACGAATCTACCCAGTGGCTGGGAAATTGCAGTTATTCCGGAAGTCCCCTCCTCACAAGGATGGTATGATCCCAATAAAGAATACTTCGAGCTCGAAAACCATACCGAATACTTCCGCTATGAAGTGACCATTCCGGCTGACGATGCGTTCGTACAGACCGAAGGTGAAATCTACTGGCTCGATATCTCCGTGAAAACAGACGCCGAATTTATATCGTGGGGCTGGAAAACCACCACCAACCATTGGAACGATGATGCTGTATGGGCCGACATACCCATCGACGATGCCTCCCAATGGAACGAACTGCGCGATCCTATTGAACAGATTTCGCTCGACCTTGCTTTTGTCATCGATGGCGAAACGCCTTCGGTGGAACTCGATTTCGGCGATCTCCCCGACAGCTTTAATACCCTGCTTGCCAATAGCGGCGCCAACCACACCGTCGTGCAGGGAATCTGTCTTGGATCCGCCATCGATTCCGAACCCGATGGACAGCCCACTGCTGCCGCCGATGGCGACGATCTCAACGGGGCAACCCCGGACGATGAAGACGGCGTAGTATTCCTCACGCCCTTCGTTCCCGGCCTGATCGGCGGCGGGACCATACAGGTGACAGCCTCGATTAGCGGAACCCTCGAAATATGGATGGATGTCGACAACAGCGGCAACTGGAACGCCGGCGATAACCTCTCCAGCAGAATCATCATCCCGGGTCCCAACATTTTTCCGATAAACATTCCTTCCACCACCGTTCCCGGACCTAATGTCATGCGCTTCCGGTTCAACACCCTCGCCCCGCTCGGAACTCCAACCGGCCCGGCCATTAATGGAGAAGTCGAAGACTATCTCGTCACCATCGAAGAAACCGACTGGGGCGATGCCCGCGACGCAGTGGTCCCCACCGACTACCCAACGCTAGACGTTAATAACGGCGCGCGCCATATTATCGCAGGCGGAACCAACCTCGCGCTGCGCCTGGGTCCATCGATCGATGCAGAAACCGATGGCCAACCTGCCAATCAAGCCGATGGCGACGACCTGTTCGACGGCAACGACGATGAAGACGGCGTATTCTTCCCCACTCCGTTCATTCCCGGTACATGGGCACAAATCACCGTAGATGTCAGTGTAGGCGGGGGCACCTCCGGCAACGCCTACCTCCAAGGGTGGATTGACTACAACGCCGACGGCGACTGGACGGATCCGGGTGAGCAAATTCTCACCGACTACTCTGTCGCCTTCACCGGAATGGGCAACCTTTACACCCTCAGCATCCCGATTCCCTCCTCCGCCTCCAACGGCACCACCTTTGCGCGGTTCCGCCTAAGTACGTACACCGGACTGGGTATCTCCGGAATTGCACTGGACGGCGAGGTGGAAGACCATAAAATCAATATTCTGGAAGCCATGGATATCGACTGGGGCGATGCGTACGACAACTGGAACACCCCGGTCTTCCCGACCCTCTACCTCAATAACGGAGCCAGTCATGTCATCAACTCCGGCCTGTACCTCGGCTCAGGGATCGATGCGGATCTCGACGGACAACCCGCTGCATTCGCCGATGGGGACGACAAGAACTTCGTCTATTCCGGCATTTCCTATCCGCCCGGCGACGAAGACGGCGTCACTTTCACCACACAACTCCAGCCCGGCGGTTACGCCGGCGTGGACGTGACAGCCTCCCTGCCGGGGGCGCTCGATGCATGGATCGACTTCAACAACGATGGCGACTGGGCCGATACCGGCGAACGCATCTTCACCGCCAAGGCACTTTCGGCGGGAACCAACGCCCTCGTCTTCGGGGTTCCGATCAACTCCGTTACCGGCATAACGGCGGTCGCCCGCTTCCGCTATTCCTCCAGCGGCGTGGCTTCCTACACCGGCCTGGCAATGGACGGCGAAGTGGAAGACCACCTCGTAGATATCGAACCCATCGAACAACAAGGGGCGCAGGATTGGGGCGATGCCCCGAGTCCTTTCCCAACGCTTCATGCTTCCGGAGGGGCCCGGCACACCATCGTCCCCGGCATCGTACTTGGCGCAACGATTGATGCCGAAGCCGATGGACAACCCTCCGCAACCGCCGACGGCGACGACAACAACCTCGTCTTCTCCGGCATTGTTAACGACGAAGACGGCGTTACCTTTGCAACCAAATTCGTGGCTGGCGCCAGCGCCACCATCGATGTGATTGCAGGCGTTACTCCCGGAACCGTCCTCGATGCCTGGGTTGACTTCAACGGCGATGGGATCTGGGCGCATCCCGGCGAACACCTGTTTGGCGGAACCCCGTTCCCGCTGGCTCCCGGACTCAACGCAGGAATCGCCACAATCACGGTTCCTTCGCCACCCAACTTGACGTTGGGCGCGTCGGTCGCCCGTTTCCGTATCTCCGTAAACGCCGCTGGCCTGCCTCCGTCCGGGTTGGCCACAAATGGTGAAGTGGAAGACTATTTGGTAACCCTCTACCAGCCGCAGACCTCTACCAACGTTGTCATCACAAACATTATCGTTTCCGTTTCCAACTTCATGGCGACCGTTGAATGGAACGCCGAAAACAACATTATCTATCAAGTGCAGAGTTCAACCAACCTGCTTACCAACATCTGGACCGATGTGGGCGGATTACTGATCGGCCCGATCAATTGGCAGACCAACTCTGCGACACCCACACCGCAGTATTACCGCATCACCGCACCGTGGACCGAATAGCTCAGCCCTATTCTGGGAGTCACAGCACCGCCGGCCGCTTCTGCGGCCGGCGGTTTCTTTATAAACCAACCCTCAGTCAGCCTTAAAATATATTCGACCTGACCGCAGAGCCTGCCTAGAATGCCCTTTTTAATAAAACGAACCGATTTTATGCAAAAGACAGACATTCCCCTCTTTCTTGATATTTACCGCCACATGCTTGCATCGCGCAAGGCTGACTCCGTTCAGTCGGACGCCGCTCAGCGCGGTGAAGCTTTTTTCTATATTCCGGCATCCGGGCACGAGGCAATCGCTGCGCTGGCCCCGCATCTAACGAAGAACGACTGGCTGCACTGTCACTACCGCGACCGCGCACTCATGCTCGCCCGCGGAGTTTCCCTGCCCGACATTCTGCTCGAATTGCTAGGCCGAACCGGCTCCCCGTCCGAAGGCCGCCGCATGCCCGGCTTTGCCTGCAGCCGCGAACTGAACCTTCTCAGTGCCCCAACCAGCGTCGCCGCCAATGCCTTGCAAGCGGTGGGAGTTGCGCAGGCTGTAAAAGAAAAAGGCGAAATCGTCTACTGCGGTATCGGAGACGGCGGAACCCAGGAAGGCGAGTTTTTCGAAGCAATTGCCGAAGCGGTCCGCTCACAACTTCCCATTCTGTTCGTGGTTCAAAACAACAAATTTGCTCTCTCGACGCCAACGAAAGGCCGCACCTTCTTCTCACTGCCCGACGGTGAGGCCACCGAGTTTTACGGAATTCCAATTCTGCGCGCCGACGGAACCGATGCAATCGACACGCACAAGGTATTCGGCGAAGCGGTTTCCAAGGTTCGGAAAACCCGCAGCCCGCAAATTGTGGTGATGAATATCGAACGGCTCATGAGCCACACCAACGCCGACGACCACACCCTCTACCGCTCCGAAGAGGAAATCCGCGACATGCGTGCTAACGCCGATCCGGTGATTAATCTGGCCGAAAAACTGATGAAAGCCGGAATTCCAGAAGAAGACCTCAAACAGATCGAACACGAGATCAACCACGAGATCGACCTCGCCTTTAATGTGGCCCGCAAAGCGCAAAATGCCGTCACTGAATTTTCCGCAAAAAAACCGCTGTCCGCAGAATTTGCAGCAAAAAGTGAACAGCGCGACGACGGCGATGCACTTACCATGATCGAAGCCATGCGGGCCGTCATCCGCGCCCGCCTCGGCGCGAACTCAGACGCTTATTTGTACGGCGAAGACCTCGAAGACCCCAAAGGCGATGTGTTCGGCCTTACCCGTGGCGTCGGCAACGACTTCCCCAACCAGGTTGTCAACGCCCCGCTCAGCGAAGCCACCATCGTCGGTGCGGCGATCGGACAGGCGCTGACCGGCAAAAAACCGGTCGCCTGCATTCAGTTCTCCGACTTCATGCTGCCCGCCTTCAACCAGATTGCCTCCGAGCTCGGCGCCATGTGGTGGCGCACCAACGGCCAGTGGGAGTGCCCGGTCATCATGATGGCGATTTGCGGTGCGTACCGCCCCGGCCTCGGCCCGTACCACGCGCAGACTTTCGACTCCACCTTTGCGCACATCCCCGGCCTCGATGTCTTTATGCCGTCGACCGCCGCCGATGCCGCCGGTCTACTCAACGCCTCGTTCAACTCCGGCCGCCCAACCGTTTTCCTCTTCCCGAAGAATCTGATTAACGACCGCTCCGTCACCTGCGCTGAAAATGCGGCTGAGCAGTTTGTTCCGATCGGTAAAGCGCGCCTATCACGCCCCGGCAAAGACATCACGATTGTCAGCTGGGGCTCAACCATGCCGCTATGCGAAAAAGTCGCCGACGCCCTACAGGAAGCCAATGCCTCCGCCGAAGTAATCGACCTGCGCTCGCTTTCCCCATGGGACGAAAAAACTGTCATCGCCTCCGCGCAAAAAACCGGTCGCCTGCTGGTCGTCCACGAAGACAACCACACCTGCGGACTCGGCGGCGAAATTCTCGCCACCGTAGCTGAAAAAGCAGTTGGGGGAATACAAATGGCGCGCGTCACACGGGCCGACACCTACATTCCCTTCCTCTACGAAACCCAGATGGAAGTACTGCCCTCTTTCAAAAGCATTCTTGGCAAAGCCGCCAACCTGCTCGACTACTCTCTCACCTGGCAGAAACCGGCTGAAGAGGCCGAAGGCTCTGTCATCGTTAACGCCATCGGCTCCAGCCCGTCCGATAAAACAGTCACCATCACTGAACTGCAGATGGAGGTCGGCCAAACCGTCAAAGCCGGCGACATTCTCGCTTCCGTCGAAGCCGATAAAGCCACCATGGAAATTTCCACACCCGTTGACGGCATCGTCAAAGAGGTGCTGTTGGCCGAAGGCGACGCCGTGGATGTCGGCACACCGCTGGCGCGCATTAAGACCGACGAAACGGAGATGATCAAAAAACCGGTCACCTCCGAAAACCCCGGCACACCGATTCTTGAGAAAATCCGCACGACGGCTCCCGTTACTAAAGCGACGATCGCCACCGAACAGAAACCGGTCATTCTTTCGTCTATCGCCACCGTGCTCGGCGCGCGAAAAGTGATGAATGACGAACTGGTAAAACCCGGCGACGAGTGGGACTCCGAAGCCATCCGTAAACGGACCGGCATCACCACCCGCTACTGGATTGACGGCGGTCAGGACGTCACATCCATGGCCATTCAGGCGATGCACGACCTGCTTGAAAAAGAAAACCTGCAGCCGGATGATATCGACGCACTGATCTGCTCGACCGGTACGCCTACTGCGATGACCCCATCACTCGCCTGTCGTGTCCTGCGCGAATTCAGTCCAGAAAAAGGCGAACTGCTGATGCAGGCGCACGACGTAAACGCCGCCTGCTCGGGCTACATGTACTCCCTGCAGAACGCCTTTGATATTCTACACAACGACCCGTCCAAAAAAGTGGTCGTCATCACCGCCGAAACCCTTTCCCCAATGATCAATCACGACGATCCGAAAACGAGTGTGCTGTTCGGCGACGCGGCAACCGCCTCGCTTCTTTCCTGTGAACAACGTGGCGGAGACATCAACGCGCTGATCAACCGCCCGGTTCTCTCCGCCAAAGGCGTCGCAGACAACGTGCTCTATGTCCCTAATATGGGCAGCCAGGAAACCATCGCCATGGAAGGGCTAACCGTTTTCAAAATCGCAGTGAAGAAAATGATCAACATGCTCGAAAAAGCCTGCGTACACCGCGGTATTAGCGTAGACGACCTCGACATGATTGTTCCGCATCAGGCCAACGAGCGAATTATTGAAGCCATCCGAAAAACCATCCATTGCCCGCCGGAGAAAATGTTCAACCACATCCGCAAATACGCCAACACCTCATCGAACACGATTCCATTCGCGCTGACCGAACTGATGCCCGAAACCAAACCCGGGGCTAAAATCGGCCTGACCGCTTTTGGCGGCGGCTTCACTTTTGGCTCAGCGGTGGTCGAAAAACAGTGAGCCGCGTCCTTGAACTGGTTCAACCTTTTGTGACCCGTTGCGGAGAGTGGCTGGATCTGCCTGCAAATGCAATGGGTGTGCTTTCGGGAGCCGTTATTGGGATGGTGATTAATTTTTTCACCTCCGGCAAAACACAATTCAAAACAAACAAAGTCTAAAGGCAATACGCTCTACACCCGCTTGCTCTCACCACATCGCTCTGCTACAAGTTCCCGCATGAAATCACTGATTATCAAAGAACTTCGTCACCACGGCCCCTTCACCCTGTTCGGCGCGCTCG
>Ga0307990_1001917_pt1 | contig 17079 bp, 14 predicted proteins | sample EllFjometagen129_FD_203168 | JGI IMG/M metagenome (GOLD analysis project Ga0307990, IMG submission 203168) | Marine microbial communities from Ellis Fjord, Antarctic Ocean - #129 | ecosystem: Environmental > Aquatic > Marine > Unclassified | place: Southern Ocean | collected 2014-10-08
ATGATGTAAAATCTTTATACCATTTACTAACTGTGGATCTAGATATATTATACTCTACTGAAACATCTTTAGATGATTTACCATTTTTCATTAATTCTACAATTTGTCGTTTAAATGAAACGGTATATCTTTTTGATTTATTGGGATTATATGACATATTTTCTCCTTGTGCCTATTTTATTGTACGACTCTTTTTTGTCTAAAAATAGGTTACCGATCCATGGTTAGGCGGTATCGACTTAGCACATGATCCTTTGGACATGTGCCAAATCTCGTGAAACTTGTCCTAAGTTCCGGTAGGAATCTTGGGATAAGTTGACACAATGGATGAAAGATATATTAGCTCAAAACAAAAAGCCCTGCTCGCTATGCGAAACAGGGCTTTCCTTTTAGGGAGGAGCTATTTGATTACCGGTTCTACCGGCAAGATCATCAAGTAATTTTCACCATCTAATTTTTTCATCTTTGTGCCAAAATCCCAAACTGTTTTTAAACCATCTGGAATTAATGATGAAGTTTTCATGCCAATTTTAATCGAATTATCAGCATCATCACCTTCGAATTCCACAAGTTTGATTTCATGTTTAAGTTCTGCCATTTTTTTCATTTCTTTAACAGCCAGGTCCATCCCACCAAGAGCGTCAACAAGTCCACGCTGGAAAGCCTGTTTTCCAGTCCAAACTCTACCTTGTGCAATCTTGTGAACATCATCCTTTGGCATGTTACGTCCTTCTGCTACAATAGATATAAATCTATCATAGAAGTGATGAATTGCATCTTCAGAGATCTTCTTCTCTTCATCAGTTGGTTGTCTGTGAGTTGAATATAAATCTGCATGTTCACCTTTTTTTACTGTATCCCAGTTTACATGTATTTTCTCGTACAATCTTTCAAATACTGGGAATATTCCAATAACTCCAATTGATCCTGTAATCGTGGTTGGATGTGCAATAATTTTATCTGCTTTAGCAGCTATATAATATCCACCACTAGCTGCAACACCGCCCATAGAAACTATCACAGGTTTCGCATTTTTTCCGGTTTTGCAAAGTTCCACTTCTCTGGCAATAACATCACTAGCGAGAGCAGAACCGCCACCACTATCTACTCGGATAATAATACCCTTAACAGATCTATCTTCTCGTGCTTGCTTAATTGCTTTCGCTGTAGTAACTGAACCAATAGATTTACCGGGAATTCCTTCACCAGAATGAATACTTCCAATTGCATAGATAATTGCAATTTTGTCTTCTCTAGGTTTGCTCCATTTAGTTGTAGCACTTACCTTATTGTATTTTTTTACAATTTTGGCAGATTGATAATTATCTTTGATCATATCCTCAAGTTGATCTTCATAGATCACACCATCTATAAGACCAAGTTCAAGTGCAAGCTCAGCATCCCAATAAGGTCCTTCATCAATTAACTGCTCAACAGATTTTGTTAACTTGTCGCCTCTACCCTCTTGTATCATCATTACCATCTCTTCAAAGAGATCATCAAGAAGTGCTTCATAAGTTTCTCTTTCTGCATCTGTCATATTACTTTCACTAATGGAATTTCCAGCAGTTTTATAATCATGACTTTTCAAATTAACTACATCAATTCCTAATGTATCAAGTAGATCCTTAAAATAAGGCATTTTCACTGAAATACCTTTTAGATCGATAGACCCAATCGGATTTAAGTAGATCTCATCTGCAATAGAAGCTGCAAAAGCGTAGTTTGCACCGCTAATTCCTTCATAATAGAATACAATCTTTTTCCCTGTTGATTTGAAATCTAAAAATGCTTTTTTTAGTTCTGTTCGTTGAGCAAATCTAGCACTGAAATTACTCGATTTGAAAACAAGACCTTTTACATTGTCGTCTTCTTTTAATTTCTCGATCTCTTCTATTACCTCTGATAAAGTCTTTCCTTTAGACATTACAAATTTGAATGGTCCAAACTTATGAACGGGATTTTTTTCTTTTATTTCTCCACTAAGTTTATAATCTAGGAAATAATTTTTCTGTTTGCCAATAATGGTTCTAAAAGCTTTTTCTGATGCATTTAGATAATATTGTCCATAAGAGAATTCGTTTTCTGTGTCAGCGTTTATTGTACTGCCGATTTCAAAATTTCCAAACGATATTCCAAAATCTATTCCTACAGTTTCACTTTCCATGTCATAAGATCCACCAAGTTTGATCCCATCTAAGATCTCTGTCTGGAATCCAACAACAGGTTTGGAAAAATCTTCACGATCATAGTTTGTATCTGCGCTAATAGTTATTCTATCTTTCCAATTGCTGTCAAAGAATAATGGTCTAACAGCTACACCGAAATCATAAGTTGTTTTCTCGTCGAAAAAGCCTTTTACAACAGCACCCATTGAGAGATAATCGGTAGGTCGAATCAAAATAGATTCTTCAATATCACCCTTCTTAAAGTGCCTATTCTTCCAATCCCAGGATAAACCCAGATATAAATTTGGGAGAAAATCCGATTTAAAGCTGCTCATTGCCAATCGATGATAATTATCATCCCCAACTCTATCCAGTACGTATCCAAAATTATCTCCTCCGAGTATTACTGAATAGAAATCCTCATAAAATCCATCTTCATCATAATTCCCAATGAAAGATATTCCGTTGGCATTCCCAAATCCTATCGCAGCAGGATTGACTTTTGGTGCCATAAAATTATCTGTTGTTGCTACTGAAGTTTGCGCACTTAAGGTAAGTGTAAGTGCAAATAATACTATTAACATTAGTCCTTTTTTCATTTTATTTTCTCCTTACATATTTATTCTTGCAGGACGTATCATTCTGATGCGTCCGTAACATTTCGATTCAATCTACTCCGATAAATCGGAGAATCTGCAACCATAGAAAGAATATTCGCAAAGTCAATTTAGCAAAAGGTTTTTAAGTATCTATTTTTTAGATAGAACTCAGATAGACACTTATTAACCTTTTTTGCAAATACTCTCAATTTTGCTAATTTCATTGTTACTTCTCCAGTTTGTAAAACTTTATACTTCCATTACTTGTTTCAGCCGTGATCTTCTTTCCACCTTTATTTATCTTACCATAAATGCTATCTTTAGATAATTCGGAAGTTGTTATTTCAATGCCATTAAGGTCTATACGTGCATTAGAAGTTGAAGCATTTATATTCATGTTTAGTGATGGATTCAAGCCTATAACGATGGAGCCATTGGAAGTTCGCATGCTGATATCGTCTCTTAATTTATGATCAATTTCAACCGTGATTTTTCCATTGGAAGTGATCGCTTCTTTAAGATTGGAGACACCTGTAACCACAATTGCGCCATTTGAAGTATAAGCTTTCGCTTCTCCTTTCAGATTTTCAAACTCAATTCTTCCATTGCTTGTATTAGCAATAAAACTGCCCGTTGAGTTCTCAACCTCTATTCCGCCATTGCTTGTTTTCAGGTTCATTTCACCTTCACAATCACTAATCTCTATCATTCCATTACTTGAATTTATGTTGCTTATCATTACTCCATTCGGTACTTTTATTTGGTAATGAACACTTACTCTAGGATTTTTCTTTAGATTTGTTGTTTTTATCGTACAACCATCTTCATCTCGAACTTCTATTTCAATTTTATCGAACTCTTCTTCAGATCTTCTAGTTTCTAAAATTGCTGAAATATCAATAAAATCTTTTTCCCAGTTTTCTACTTCTACTGAGCCATTCATATTATGAACATTAAGGTTACAACCACGTTTTGACTGAAAAGTTTCATGAAACTTCTTTGTGATCTTGTCTCCATCATCAGAACCAAAATTCACCATAACTCCTCCTTCATAATCACCATCATTAACAATATGTTTGATAATAAATCCGGGGTTATTTCCAATCCAGCCAATTGAATGTTTAGTTATAAAATTTATTGCTCCACCCAGAAGTTGACCCCAAAATCCGATTATTTGCTGTTGTTCATCGGCAGTATCCACAATAATTCCACGTGAACTGATTTCTACGTACTCATCTTCATCATTCACAATAATTCCATCAGCACTGATCTCAACAGTTTCTTCATCATCAGTAACAAAAAGTCCTCCATCACGAAACTCAACAACAGTTTTTTCGCCATCAGTTATGGTAACTCTGTTTTCATTAAATTCAATTTTACCTTCATCATCAAATAATAAATATGTTTTATCCATTGGTAATTCAAGTTCAATTTTAGCAACTTCTTCCGATTTGATAATCAATTTGCCTTTTTCGTGAATAATTTCAATATCAGCATTTTTGGCAGATTCGATCTCAATTACATTACCTTCAACAAATTCAATTTCTTTGATGTGAATATTTTCAAATTCTAAAGTTATGCTCTTTTCCTTAATAAGAACATCCTGCGTAACTGCAGACAGCGTTAACACTGCCGTTACCATAATCATAACTAAAATAGATTTCATCATTTTTCCCCCTCTTGATCTTATTTAATCTCTCTACTTTTGTAGATGAGCGTTGCTGTTACAAATAGAACTCCGCTAACACCAATTTGTAACAAAGTATTCCAATTAATTACAATTCTCATCCATGCTTCTCTAATGTAGTAAACAATGTTTTCGTTTACAAGCTCGTTATCCATTCCAGATGGAGTAGCAACATTGATCAACTTGATTATATAGTTAAGTGGAAGTGGCAAATGCCATTGCATAAGCGCATTTAAAATTATGAAAAGGAATTGCACTCCAACAATAATTGCTAACCCTTGCAAAAAAGCCTTATCTTTGAATATTGCTGAGCAGAAAAATGTTAAACTTCCAATAATAATTCCAGTTTTCATAAATGATACAACAGATTGAGCCATTCCTGAAATTGCTAAGCCAAAAATGAATTTATCAGTTACAGCCAATATTATTGCAATTACTATAAAATTAAATATTGCAATTGTAAAAAGTGCAAGCCAGTTTCCAGCAATTCCTACAATATATCTGGAAGCTGATTGATACCAGATCGAAACAGGTTGAGAACGGTGAAATAGCTCGCTGTTGTTTCTTATATTCTCATTTAATGCACCTTGAGTAAGAATTATAATGAAGATCAAACTTATAAGTCCTGGAAATACCATTATTATCTCAGAAGGTGGTGTCCCCTGAATATTACCAAGATCGAAATTTAAATCTCCACTGAAGTAAGCAACAGCTGAAATTAAGAGGATAAGCAGGTAAAATCCAGCTGTTATCCACAATGGAATCATAAGTGTTTTTTTGTTGATCTGAAGATCTTTTATTAGTAGAGCTTTAAATTTTTTCATTTGATCCTCCTACCATCTCTAAGAACAAATCAGAAAGAGTTGGCCTGCTAACTTGTGCCTCAGCAATCTCAACTTTACTATCTAACACGGCACTAACCTTACCTAAAGTATTGCTAATGATCTTTGGATTATGCTGCTCTAGTTTTTCTCTTTGATCTGAAGGCACAGTGAAAATTGAATATTGTTTCTTTAATTCATCAATATCCTCTTGTAAAATTATCTTTCCCTCATCAATGAAAATTATGTCTTGTAATATTTGTTCAACTTCTTCCACTTGATGTGTGGAAATTATGATTGTTTTGTTTTCATCATAGAATTCACCCAGAATTGTATTAAAAAATTCTTTCCGGAAAACAATATCTAAACCTAGTGTTGGCTCATCCAAAAGCAAAACCGTAACATCCAGTGAAAGCGTAATAAGAAGATAGAGTTTTGTTTTCATTCCTTTGGAAAGGTTTGCCACCTTTTGCTGTGGTTTTAAATCACTGCTGGCAAGTAATTCCATTGCTTTTGTATTATTCCAAGAACTATTTATAGCAGAAATATAATCCATTGTCTGTTTTACAGTTAATCTGTCATCTAAACTGTTTACATCCGGGATAAAAGCTATATTTTCGTGAACTGATTCTTGATGTCTTCTTATTGGATTTCCCAATATTTCAATCTCACCCTTGTGCTTCAAAAAGCCAAGAATGCATCTCATAAAAGTAGATTTTCCTGCTCCGTTTTTCCCGAGTAACCCAATAATTCTACCAGCTGGGATCTCAATTTCAACATTATCAAGTGCCTTGAATTTCCCATAATATTTTGTTAGATTACTCACTTTAATTACATTTTTCTGTATCACTTCTCCCCTCCTTCATCATAGGAATTTTCAATAAGTTTTAACAAATCAAGCTTGGAAATACCAAGTGACCTGCTTTTTGATATCACCTTTTTTAAATCTTCTTCTATGAATTCATCATAGGTTTTTGCTTTTAATTTCTTCTGCGCACCTTTTTCTACAAACATACCGATCCCTCGCTTCTTAAATAGGATCCCTTCATTAAGAAGCTCGTTAATAGCATTGGAAATTGTCTGCGGATTTAACCTGTATTGTTTCGCCATAATGCGAATAGAAGGCACCGCTTCTTCTTCTTCTAAAGATCCGTAGATGATCGCTTTTTCTATCTCGCTTTTTATCTGTAGATAGATTGGAGTACTTTCATCAAACTTCATTTTACCTCCTTCTGTTTTGCTGTATTGGTCTAGTGGTACACCATAAGTCTAAATGTCAAGAACTTTTTTTCTTTCAAGCAAAAAAGCCCTGATAATTCAGAGCTTTTTTTTGAGCTAATTCTTTTAGTATTAAATATTTGGGCTATTTTAGTAACTCTTTAATAATTTTTTTTGAAGCTTCACCATTTCCGTATAAATTGATATTGTAGTCAGTTTGAATTTGGATCATTTTTCTAAATCCTGAGATAATTTTATTTTCATCAGCTCCAACAATTTTGTTAAATCCGTTTTCAACTAGTTCAACCCATTCGGTTTCATCCCGCAAGGTTACACACGGCTTTTCAAAGAAAAATGCTTCTTTCTGCAATCCCCCACTGTCAGTCATCACTAATGAGCAATTTTGTAACAGATAGATCATCTCTAAATAACCGATTGGTTCAATAAAGATAAGTTGTGAGTTGTGAGTTGTGAGTTGTGAGTTGGAAATTATCTTCTTTGTGCGTGGATGAAGTGGAAGAATGATCGGGATCTCATTAGAGATTTCAGTGAGAGCATTAAATATAGAAGCCAAACGTTTGGGATCATCAGTGTTTTCTGCCCTATGAATTGTTGCTAAAATGAATTGTTCGGGCAAATCAAGTTCCGGTTTTTGTGATAGATCAGAATAGAAAATCGCCGCATCCTGCATCACATCACCGCATTTAATCACCTGCGCAAGAGAGTTTTTCCCGATTCCTTCATTCTGTAAGTTTTGTACTGCAGTGTCTGTTGGGCAAAATAATAGATCACTGATCTTATCTGTAAGTATTCTGTTAATTTCTTCCGGCATTTTACGATTGAATGAGCGTAAACCAGCTTCTACATGAGCAACTTTAATATGGAGCTTTTTAGCAGCCAGAGAACCGGCAATAGTTGAGTTTGTATCTCCATAAACCAGTACCCAATCAGGTTGCTCTTTCAGTAACACTTCTTCTATACCTTCTATCATCCTACCTGTCATTGCACCATGTGAGAGACTATTAATCTCCAGATTGTAATCAGGTTTTGGAATTTGCATCTGTTCAAAGAATATCTGGCTCATATTTGCATCAAAGTGCTGCCCGGTATGTACAATAATTTCGTTAATGTTTTCGTGTTTTGCAATTTCCCTACTAACTGCTGCTGCTTTTATAAATTGAGGCCTAGCACCGATTATAGTTATTAGTTTCATTAAAATTATCTATATAGATTTGATCAATTTCTGCAAACCATCTTTAAAATTGAATTTAACTTCATATCCCAAAATCGCTTTACATTTAGTAATATCTGCCAATGAGTGTTTTACATCACCAACACGTTTAGATGCAAACAATGGTTTAACATTGGTTCCAAGGATAAGATTTATGGAATTTACCAAATCTATAAGTGTATAGCTTTCACCACAGGCAATATTAAGTACCTGCCCTGCAGCACCTTCGGATTTGCAACTTAGAAGATTTGCTTCAACATTATTTGAAACAAAAGTGAAATCTCTAGATTGAGATCCATCACCATATATTGTTGGTTGTACACCTTTGGAAATTAATCTGATAAATTTTGGAATTACAGCACTATACTGTGAAGTCGGATCCTGATTTGGACCAAAAACGTTAAAATACCTAAGACAAACTGTTTCTAAACCATAAATGTTATTATAAATCTGACAGTACCTTTCAGCTGTGTATTTAGAGAGAGCATAAGGAGACAACGGTTTCACCGGCATAGTTTCAACTTTAGGCATAGTTTCACTATCTCCATAAACAGATGATGAAGATGCATATACGACACGTTTAACTCCAAGTTCTTTCGAAGCTTCTAAAATATTTAACGTTCCAAGAATATTTACATCGTTTGTAGTAATTGGATCGTTTATTGATCTAGGAACAGATGGCAATGCACCTTGATGTAGAACATAATCCACACCTTCTACAGCATTTCTGACGATATGAAAACTTCGCAAATCTCCTTCGATCAATTCAAAATCCGGATTTTCTCTAAATGGAAAAAGATTTTCTCTTTTCCCTGTAGCAAAATTATCTAACACAACTACTTGTTCTCCACGTCTCAATAGTTCTTCAACAATATTTGAGCCTATGAAACCGGCCCCTCCAGTTATCAGATATTTCATTCTTTTCCCCTGTCACAACATTCATTATACAAATTCTCCATATCATTAATCAATCGATTGTATGAGAATTTTTCTATTGCCTTTTTATTTGCGACTGATTTTATTTCAATATATTTTTCTTCATTATTCATCCAGGAATTAATTTCTTCGACAAATAAGTCAGATTTCCCTTTCGGAAAATAAAAGCCATTTATTCCATTATCAATAAAATCTTCTACTCCACCCACTCGGGTTGACATCACTAACTTTCCGCAAGCCATTGCCTCGATGAGGGCTACAGGCGTTCCTTCGTTATTTGAAGTTAATAAAACCAGATCAAGATCAGCATATACTGGTTTCAAATTTTTGATAAATCCTGTTATAAATACACGGTCACTCAGTTTCTGCGTCAAAATCTCTTTTTCTATATTTCCCCGTAATTCTCCATCACCAATAATTGAAAAATATACGTTAGTATGTTTTTTTATTATCTTTTCTGCAATTTCTAAAAATAATTGGTGATTCTTTATCGGCACAAGTCTTCCAATAATACCAATAAGTTTTGCATCTTTAGGGATAGAATGCATTTCTCTGAATTTGCCTTTATCAGTTTTACTTGGAATAACATTTTCAAACTGAAAACCCAGATTGATAATTTCAATTTTACTTTCTTTCACAACTCCCAAGTTGATAAGTTCATTTTTCTGCTGCCTACTTATAGTAATAATCCTTGTGGAAAACCTCGCCAGTATTTTCTCAACCCAAATAAAAAATTTAGTCTTGATTCTCCCAAAATAACCATTGAAAACATTGCCATGAAAAGTGTGAATAATTATAGGAACTTTTGTCATTATAGCTGCCATTCTTCCCAGCAATCCAGCCTTTGCAGTATGAGTATGAACAATATCCGGCTTTATTTTTTTTATGATTTTAAAGATTTCTCTTAATGCGATGAAATCTTTTATGAACCTAATTTCCCGACTCATTGAATTTATATATATTGGTGTAATACTATATTTATCAGCAAAATAAGCCATATCAGATTCATTGGATTCAATTGTTCCAGCTAATAAGTACGATTCATATCTTTCAGAGTCCATTTTCGCATTTAAGAGAACGGTATGAATTGTTGGACCACCGATGTTTAATCGTGTAATTATTCTAAGGATCTTAATTTTTTTCATTTTTCTTCTTTAATCCCATATAAAATTTTTCTAATATTCTCGTTGTATTAACGATAGAATATTTTTTCACAAAATTAAATGCATCAGTTTTCAGTTGCATTCTTATTTCTGGATTTTCAAACAAGTAAAGAATGGCTTTGGTCATTTCTTCTTCATTAAACTTTTGGACTAGTAAGCCTGTTTTATTATGTTTTACTAATTCAGGTATAGCATCTGTCTTAAAAGCCACAACAGGTGTTTTCATATACATCGCTTCCAAAATTGAAACTCCAAACGACTCTGAAATTGATGGCTGAATAAAGATATCCATGATATTTAAATAATCAGAAATATTATTTTTGACGCCAACAAATCGAACGTGGCTAGATACACCTGATTTTTGAGAAAGATTTTTGATACTATTAAAAAGGTATCCATGTCCAACTAATATAAAATAAATATTTGAATAACAAGAAACTATTTTTTTTGCAATTTCAATAATGTATTTATGCCCTTTCTGTTTTTTAAAAGAACCAATATGACCAATGATAAAGGCTTTCTCGGGAATATTTAAATTATTGTAGATTTCGCCTTTATTTTCTTTTGAATTATTAAATTTCGAAAAATCAATTCCCAAGGGGATAATACTAATTTTTTCATTCTTAACATAATTATATTTGAGTAAAAACTTTTTTGTAAATTCTGAGTTTGCAACGTAATGATAGTTCCATTTAGCTGTGAGTCTATCAATTTTATGGTATAGATTATTAATGTATTTCACTGAATGTTGAGTAGTTACAATTTTTGCTTTTATCACTTTATTGCACAGTCTTGAATAAATCCCAGCAATTGGTAGATGCGTATGAATAATATCTGGTTTTTCTTGTTTCAATGCTAAAAGTAATTTGGGAAGAATTCTAATATCATATCGAGACAAACAATTCAAATTTATCAGCTTTATACTCGATAATGTTTCAAACTCCTTTTCTAATATATCGCCCTTCCAGAATGTAATAATCGTTATATCAAAAAGATCTGTATTTATACTTTTACAGATATCAAATAAACTTGTTTCTGCTCCTCCGTACTTTAAGCTCTGGATTACGAATACAATAGATATTTTACTTTTCTTCATTATAATCACAATCACTAAGTTCTTGAGCTATTTTCTCTGCTCTTTTCTCCCAGGTGTTATCGCTTTTTACTTTTTTTAAATTTATTACTATTTCTTTATACTCATCTTTTGATGGTAGCTGGTTCAAGAATTCTTTTAATGAACTATCATCATACTTTAGAGAATATCCAATTTTATTTTCTTCAATAAATCCACTTGCAGCCGTATTTCTAGAAGCTATTATTGGTTTTTCATAACTGATGTATTCAAACAACTTAAATGGTATTGCAAACTTTCGATATTCTTTTGGCTCGTAAAACATAATTGTATAAGAAACTTTCTGATAAGTTTCTTTGATATCATCTGCATTTAGATGTATTACTTCAATATTATCTGAAAGAAATTCTTTATAATATTCTGAATATTCATTCCATTCATTAAGTCGACAGCAAAATTTTAGTTTAGCTCCTGATTTCTTAAAAGCTTCTAACATTTTTGAAACATCATATATATGTGGTTTGATACCTCCAACATATAAGAAATCATTAGAATTATTTAATGCGGAAGTAATATTATCACCTCCTGGCATCAAATTTTTATATTGAATATTTCTTTTTAATAAGGATACTTTTTCCCTCATTTTTATGCTTGGGAAATATATGATATCCAATAATTTATTATAAAATAGTATATCATATAGATGAAAAAATTTTGTATAATAGAACTTCAGTCCTCTAAATCTGTCAATATCATTAGAATTCCAATGAATATCACGATAAAATAAACCGATCGAGATTTTGTTTTTTTTACAAAATCTGAAGAAAGAAAAATCCAAGCAAGGAGAAGTCGGAAAATGATGAGGTTCCGTTAAAAGTGTAGGTAAAGTTGAAGACTCCGAATACATGAAATCAAATTTCATGCCATTTTTTACAAGGAGCTTGATTCTATTTATATGTTTTCTTCTTTCTTTGGATCTACCCCATATAATCTCAACATTATAGCCGATTGCTTTCAATGCATTACAAATTTTTATCGGTCTAATATCAGATGCTACTATTAGTTTATCATCTAATTTCCATGGTATATGAAAGATACAGTTTCTGTTCATCATGCCTTCATTATTCATTTGGAGTATTTCGTGCCAGATAATTTCTATGATTAGAATTGATGTTATCTGGGATTCTATATGCTGCAACAATTAAGCCAATACTCATCCAAAATGAAATATTCAATCCTAAGTGTCCGCTCAAGTTTGCATTAATAAAAGTTGAAATAAATAATCCTACGATTATGCAAAACATATTTAAATCTATCTTATTAAAAGATAAAAAAATTCTTTTACAAATTATAATTAAAATTATAAAAAACATAACGAATCCTATCAATCCTGTCTCAGATAACAACTCACTAAATATGTTATGTGGATATACATTTGTAAGAAATTTGAAGCTACCAAAACCGATTCCCATTAGCTTGTGTTCTAAAAAAATATTAAATGCCTCAATATTAAGCATGACTCGAACCACATTTGTATATAATGATGAATCATCTTTACCCAGGAGACGCATGAAAACATCCTTCGGTAAAAAAGTCATAGTTAAGTTAAATGCAATTAGCAAAATTAAAAAGTAAATAATGATATTGGAAAATTTTAATCTAATCTTTAGCATAAATATAACAAGTAACGAAATTAATAATCCGACTAAAGGTCCTCTTGATGCAGTGAGAAGTAAAAAAAAAGCTTGAGAGAGAATTAAAATTATTAAAAGTACGATTTTTCCAATATGCTGCAAAGATGTTTCAAAGAATTTAAAGACAAAATATAACTCACCAATAATACAAAATGATAATGTTCTAGCTAACCAAATTGGATTAAATCCAAGTGAAGTGAACCTAAAAGCATAACTATTCCCGATCTCACGCCATAGATTCAAATAACTAACCAAATTAAATATAAAAATAAATATTCCAAAAACAACAATTGCTTTAAAGAACTTCTCAATATCAATTATTTTTTTTATCATCAATACAATAAGAAAGGCTGAGAAAATAGAATAAAGGAAGAATCTCATTTTTTTTAGACCAAACGCTAAATCATCTGATATATAAATCGTTGAAAAAGATAAATACAAGATGAATAGAAGAAAAAGTTTTTCTTCTATTCCAAATGAAATACTTCTTTTTACACCAATTACTACATTTTCATAAACTAATCCAAAGATTATTATTAAATAAAATGCAACGAAAAGCAATCCAATTTCCTTATTCAATGCAACTGTAAGACTTCTATATAATAGTGGCAGGGCAATAAGAATAAAAAAAGTTCCTTGCTCAATGTCTCGAATTAAATACACTAAACATATTATAAACAGCAATAACACAATTGAATAAAATATATTATTTGAGAATAAATAAATAAAACAAATAATTAAAATTAAAGAAATTATGAAAAACTTTTTAGAAGGATTGTTTATCTGAGTATTCATAACATTAAGCCATAATAGCATCTCTAATTTTATGAAAAAGAAAAAATAATTTTTTCTTCTGAAAAGTGAAATTCAGTAAAATGAAAATTGATATAGATATTGCTATACTCAATATTTTGTTGTTATATAAAGCAAACAAAGTAAACATACTAAAACCTAATACACTAGAAAATATTAAGTTGTTTTTGATATGCAAAATTAACTCAAAACCTGATAAATCAATTAACTTACAATCAAAAATAAACAATCTTAAAAACCTTACAAGAACTTCTCCAAAACAGTAGAAAATTACAACACCTATGAAGCCATAGAAACGGTAACCCAAATAAATTGCAAGAAGTTTTATTGTTAATAAGCTGATTGAGTAAAGAAAATTTATTTGAGGTTTTCGTTTTATTGGTGCTAAATGAGTAAATGGGTTATTAATAACATTTGCAAAAATCGCTATTGGTAATATTTTCAACGCCAAAATCGCATTTCCCCAACTTCTATCAAATAAAAGTGAAACTATCTCAGAAGAGAAAAAAGAAATACAGATCAATATTGGTAAAACAATCAATGTAATGATAAATTCTATCGAAAGCAATGTTTCTTTAATCTTAAGATTATCTTGAATATTTGAAAAATATGGAAACAGAACTTTTGAGAATGAAATCATTATTAGAGAAGCAGGAACGCTAACAGCATATAGTGGTAACTGAAATTCTGGAGCTAATTCTTCTCCAAGAATAATAACTAAAAAAATGATTGGAAATTGTATTGCAAAACTATTTATCAATTTATCTCCACCACTAAAAAAAATAAACTTTCGTGACTTACTATCAATCTTAAGGTTGTTCATATTAAATTTTGGAAATAACTTCAATTTACTTCTACGCGAATAGATCAACAAAATTATCATTTCCAGAATTTCAGAAATTATGACTGCTAAAATTAAAATTTCTATAGTTGGAAAAAAGAAAGCAGAGCTAATTATTATAAAATTCAAAATAAATTTATTCACAAAAATTGCAGTTGAAATCTCTTTGAAATTCATAAGACTGGTAAATTTAATAATATAAATTACTTTTAAAAACTCAATTAGTGGAAAAATTGCAAATAAAATTCTCTTCTGGTAATTAATTTCTGATTTCAACAAAAAAGATGAGAATGATTCATTAAACATGAAAATTATTGAAATAATAAAAGCAATCAAAAATGATGCCCAAAAAAACAATTCCCAATAATTTTCTCTTTTTTCTTTGTTAGTACTAATGTATAAAATATCCGTTCCAAGTGGTATAATCGTTATAAGTATCAAAGTAATTGCTTGGAATGATTTAAAAATTGCTATATCGCTTTTCAAATAATATTTAACTAAAAAAGGATATGAAATAAGACTTAAAAGTCTCATGGACACGCTTGCAGATAAGCTCCAAATGCTTGATTTTACAAATTTACTCATTTAGTTAAAAAAACCTGAGAAGCTGCATTATTTCTTGTATCTTCTTATCCCTACCAGATTCTTTTAATTTATACCTAACATAAACGACAAAAGATGATAAAATAAACACTAGCAAAAATGAAAATATGCATATCTTTGCTCTACTTGGTTTACTTCTCTTTCCTGCAGGAACTGCTTTATCAATTATCTCTAACGTAGGAAGATCTTTTAGTTCATCAATTTTTGCTGCTTCATATTGAGGATACAAATATTCAAAAATAGTCTTTTGGATTTCTAAATTAAGCATTATTTGAGAATATTTTAAGGAGATATCTGAAATATCATCTATTGATAATATATATTGGGGCTTTAAATTCCCTGATTTTTTTTCCAGTTCTTCTATTTTTTTATTAAGAATTTTATTTTTAACTTCTAAATTTTCTATTTTAAGATTAGCTTTAGAAAAAAATTGCTTTGAAAATTCTAATTCGATTTCGTTTGTTATCTTTTCTGAAACCAGCTCTGAATAAAGTGAAATAACTGATTTGGCCTGTTCTTCTAAATCTATTGTCTTGTATTTTTTTTGAAATTCATTTAAGGTATTGGATGAAATATCAATAGCTTCTTTTACATCAATTAAACGTTTTTCAATAAATTCTCTTTGTTGCTTTCCTTTTGTCATTTTAACTGATTTATTATATTCATCGAGTTTTAACCAATAGTAATTTGCAATATCTGTTGAAAGATACTTATCTTTTGTTTCAATGCTGATATGTATTAGTCCATTTTCCTCATTAATGCCAATGTTTCTTATTTTCTCTGTAAAACCTTTTAATACTTTTTCCTTTACAACTAAAGAATCTTCATGTTCAATCTCCATATATTCCACTAGATTAAATTTTTCAATTACATCTTCAGAAAAGGTTCTACTATTCATTATTATCAGTAAATCTAGACCATTTGCTTGTAATGATCCACCTAATAGTGAAGAACCTATCCCAAGTAAAGAAGAACTACCTAATGATAATTGATCTTTTTGATCTTGAACAGGTAGAATTGTAGCAGTCGAAACCCAATATTGAGGGACAACCAGAACATAAACCACCGCTGCAATACTAACAATTAGTACTGTAAAAAAAATAAATCTCTTATGTTTAGCTAATATCAATAATACATCTAGAATATCAATCTGTTTATTTTCCATATATAATCCTTATCATTAATTTTTGTTTATATTTTTCAATATTGTTTCTCTGTCAATTGAAAACATCATTACTTGCTATACTTAGTCTTAACTCCTACCCTTTCGCATTCATCATAAATTGTACAAGTAGAACATTTCGGATTTAGTGGTGTGCAATGATTCTGACCAAACGCGACAAGATATGAATTGATATTGATCCAATACTTTTTAGGTAATTTCTCACGTAAAGTCATCTCAGTTTCAAATGGTGTTTTCGTATTAATATAACCGATTCTATTAGAAATTCTATGAACGTGAACATCTACACAGATCGCAGGTTTTTTAAAAGCTATTGCCCGGACCAGATTTGCAGTCTTCCTTCCAACACCAGGTAATTTAATTAGATCTTCTATCTCATCAGGAATACTATCATTGAATTCCTTTTGAAGTACTCTTGGAAGTTCTTTTAAATATTTTGCTTTATTTCTAAAAAATCCTACTGGATAGATTAAATCTTCTAATTCTTCAACAGAATATTTATTTATATCTTCAGGTTTATCAACAAACCCGAACAATCTATGAGCAACTTCTGATGTTGTTTGATCTTTAGTCCTTGCACTGAGCATTGTTGTTACTAATATCTTAAATGGATCTTTGGTTTGAGCTTCAATTAAATCAACAACAGGAGTAGGATAACTATTGAATTGCTTTTCTAAGATTCTATAAATTTTTTCAATATTCATTTTTTTCCTTTTATTATATAGTAATTTGGTCGGGATGATCCCGATTTATCGGGACGCCCTTTCGCCCGTAAGATCGGATATCCATCACTATTAACACATTAACTCCAACATTGTATATTATATTTGGTCGGGATGATCCCGATTTATCGGGACGCCCTTTCGCCCGTAAGATCGGATATCCATCACTATTAACACATTAACTCCGACATTGTATATTATATTTGGTCGGGATGAGAGGATTTGAACCTCCGACCTTTCGGCCCCCAGCCGAACGCGCTAACCGAGCTGCGCTACATCCCGACGGTGGACATCTTTGAAATCTCACTATTAGCTGACAAGTATTTTC
>Ga0307990_1001919_pt1 | contig 17060 bp, 18 predicted proteins | sample EllFjometagen129_FD_203168 | JGI IMG/M metagenome (GOLD analysis project Ga0307990, IMG submission 203168) | Marine microbial communities from Ellis Fjord, Antarctic Ocean - #129 | ecosystem: Environmental > Aquatic > Marine > Unclassified | place: Southern Ocean | collected 2014-10-08
ATTACGGCAAACGTAACAAGGGACGAATTCTCATCCTTGGGATTTCGCAGGGCAAGCTCCCATTTCTCATTGTCCGGCTTTCCGCCGAAGGCACCGATATCACCACCGGCGTCGATCAACGCGTGCTCGATCCCCTGTTGGCGCAGGACCTCGAGCCCGCGGTCAACTGCGTATCCCTTGGCGATTCCACCGAGCGTGATCTTCATCCCCGGATCGAGGACGATCGACTTGTCGGGAGAGGTGATCATCTGGATGCGATCGGCGCCGAGGAGCGTCATTGCCTGCGCGATTCTCTCCTGCTGCATTTCGGGATCGAGCTCCCAAAACTGCACATCAGCCCCTTCTTTGTAGCGCCATAGGTCGAGGAGCGGCTCCACCGTAATGTCGAACGTCCCATCGGTGATGGAGTAGTCGGAAATTGCTGCGGTGATGATTTCCCATAGATCGTTTGATGGATTCTCCAATCGTCCTTGTTCATTCAGACGATATGCCTCTGCCTGCGGGTCGAAGATCGAGGCCTCGTGCTCGACCTGCGCCATGCGCGAGAACGCAGCGTCGATCGCTGCTTCCGCCTTCTTGCGGCTGCGATCGTAGACGGTGATCGTCACCCAAGTGTCCATCATCTCGCGCCGATCCTGAAACGCGCTCATCGGTGGAGGGAAGAATGCCTTCTCCAGAGCGAATACCGCTGCCAATGCGATCAAGAGCAAGACAGGAAATACGAGGCGCATTCGACGTGATCCTACACTGCCTTGTGATTGTGGTGACACGCGCCCTCCCCGGAGAACATAAGTCAATGCCAGTCCCGCATTGTAGCGACCGCAGCAGATATTGGCAACTCAACGGGCGTCGCTGAGAAGCAGCGGATTATGGAATCAGTAACTCGCTCTCCCAGGGTGGGTCGGCCCCAAGGCGCGTACAGGTGATAGCCGCTACACGTGTCGCGTAGGTGAGCGCGGCACGGAGTTCGGCTCGCGAAAGGTCGGGAAGGCACTTGCGGTCAAGGTGCTCACTCTTACAGAGCCAAGCAAGAAGACCCGCGGTGAATGCATCTCCCGCTCCCACCGAATCAACGAGGTCAACACTGCCACCCGATACCTCCACTCTTGCAGAACGATTGCACGCTGTTGCTCCGTGAGGCCCATCTGTTATGACGATCAGGCGTGGCCCGAGAGAGAGCCAGTTCTTGGCGACAGCATCAGGTGACATCTCCGGATACAAGTAGTCGATGTCGGAGGTACTCGCTTTGACAAGGTCTGCGAGACTCAACCAGTGCCGCAGCTTCGCAAGGTAGTCATCACGATCCTCGATCTGGTCTGGACGAATGTTTGGATCGAGCGAGATCAACCGCTTTCCGTACTCTCGTTCCATCAGCAAAGTTAGACTTGATCCAATTGGTTGTCGAATCATCGCCAAGGAACCGAAGTGGATCGCTTGGATATCAGCCGACAACGACTCAGGCAGAAGATCTGAAGTGATTTGAACATCGGCCGTATTCTCTCCGTAGAATCCGAAGCCAGGCCCATTTTTTCCATTATCGACTTGAACGAAAGAGATTGCGCTTTGCTGGTTCGCTCTACTCAGATAGGTTAGGTCTACATGGCTTTCTTCTAGGTGCGTCTTAAGGATGCCACCGAATTGATCTCTTGAAATCCGCGTCAAGAAGGCTACAGGTATTCCCAGGCGGCCCAGCCCTACTGCAACGTTGCATGGAGAGCCTCCAGGAATAGGGATGAATCCTGCTTTATCACCGCATTGGACGGGGAAGAAGTCAATCAATGCCTCCCCGGTTACAAGAATCGCCACGTTCGCTCCTTTGTCCCTTTCTGCCAAGAAAGATGTTCTGGAATACAGTATGTTAAGACACTGATCCTGTTTCTGGTATACGGTCCTCTAAATTGCGTGTCTGACTAATCGAGGACACTTCTATTCCTTACCCTTCTTCCCCAACATCAATCCCACCCAAGCTTGGCTCTGATCACTTTCGCAACTGTTGTACCCAGCTTCTGATGCTCTTTTGTTTCCAGGTGAATTCCATCCAGCTGACTTGACTTAACTATTTTATCAGCATCAAGAAAGAAACAGCCCCGTTCACTTGCAACCCGGTGGAACGCCGCTCCAAGCCGTAACGACTTTTCTCGGGCACCTTTAAATGCTTCAGCGAAGACTACCTCTGAGCCCTCATACACCGACGGAGGCGCGATTAACAAGACATTAGGGGGGCGGCCATCTCGACCGGCCCCAGACTTCAAGACGAGGTCGACTAGCACCGCCCCACCTGCGGCGATGTCATAAACTGTAAGTGAAAAGCGGGCCTTCAGGTCGTTCGTGCCGAGCATGATAATGACTAAGTCGAGGGGGCGGTGAGATTCCAAACAGGGAATAAGGTAGTCTTTGCCGTTCCTATACCCCCGAGAGAGGGGGTCCTGCCATACGGTCGTACGACCGCCTAGTCCTTCTTCGATCACCCGGTAGTCTTGTCCCAGCTCCTTCCTAAGCACACCCGGCCATCTGGTATCCTCAGGATACCGTCCTTCCGTCTGAGGAATACAACCCCACGTAATCGGATCACCGTAACAGAGTATCCTATGCATTATGACTCCCCAATGTGCATTTATGACTTATATGAATTGTACATCTTTAAGGCAATCTCCTATATACAAATCGTATATGAAACACGTCTAGTTCCTTTTGTTACCACCTCTAAGACATTCTTAAGCCCACTTTTGTGGAGTGAGTTAGAAGAACTTTTACCACTGTGCAAGCTTCTTTTCCCGTGTTCATCAGCGTATATTGGCCAACGGAAGCAGGTATTAGAACAGTCTCAAAGCAATCCATATGTGTTTTTGTTATTCTATCCCCTGTAATTTCCATAGAAGTCCCTCCAACTAACGCTAACACATGACATCCTTTATTTGTATTGTCTTCGAAATTCCTTTTAAACTCCATCCGATGAACTTCCCAAGGGATTTCCTCCAATCTCCCCAAAAGGTACTCTATCCATCCATTGCCTTTTCGCAAAATTACGGGCTTCTGCAAAAGGTTTTTCTCAACCCACTTAGTTCTCCTATCTGCCTTCAGGGCTCTAAAGGCGTGCTCTAAATGTATTGGACGAAGATTACCGCCCAGGTCCGGCCTTAGGTAATCATACACATGGAAAGTATATCCCCAACCTATGCCTATCTCTAAACAAACCTGGTTGTTCCCAAGAGCATGAATTGTGCCTGCAGGTATTAAGAACAGGTCTCCCACCTTACTTGGAAAACTGTTTACGTACTTATCATAATCAAGGGGAATTTCCTCAGTTTCAGCACTTTTAGCAGCTGTATAGAACTCTTTTAGGTCTACCCCTTCCTTTAATCCTAGATGAACTTTGGATCCCGGCTTAGAATCGACGATATAATAAGCTTCATGTTGCCCTGTAGATTCGTTGAAGTGTTTCTTTGCATACTCTAGATCCGGATGAACTTGAAGAGCCATGTTCCCGCCATCCCAGCTATCATCGTAATGAAGCCGTACTGGGAAAGAGCCGTTGAACTTTTTGGAGGCTGACTCTCCTAAGATGTCCTCTCCTTTAAGCGCTATAAGAGGAGATCCCGGTAACTCGCATTCTACTCTTCCGATATTCACTTTTACACTCATTTCCGGAGGGATTACTTCAAACTTCCAGGCACAGTTGGCATAGTCTTCATCCGATAAGCCGTCTTTTGCTTTAATCCGTTGCCCCCCCCATGGGCTTGGGACATAAATGGGATTGAATTTAATCGGAGAACTGGCAAGCGAAGACAATATATAACGAAAATCTTCAGCAGAAAGGATCTTTGGCTCATCATCTACGTTTGCATCTATATAAAAATCTAGATCTCGCAGCACGTTCTGCCGATGCTTTTCGAAGACCGAGGGAAATACGTACTGCGATAGTTTAAACGATTGAACGGACAACCCAACATCTGCCACTTGCGCCCCAAAATCTGCATCTTGAGGGACAAACCAAAGAGGCTCCTTTGTAATTCTCTCCAGCACTTTTCGCTTTGCGATATCTAAAAAGAACGTATAGTCATACAGATCTCTCAAAGCACCGATAAGGATCCCACAACCGAAACATATTATAGCATCGTACCTGTGTTCCTTCAGTTCACTAAGATACTTCCTGAAGTGTTGGACTTCTTTATCCTCAAGAACATCTTTTAAAGAGCCGTCAAAGACACGACCAAAAGATTCATCTAAAGTCACATAAGGACATATAAGTTTCCATATATCAGCGGGAGATTTGTAAATGGAAAAGCAATCAATTACTTTAATCGTCAATCCTTTTCTCTGCATTCCCTCCTTGAGTGCAGATATTACACCCCATCCAACACCTGGGAAGCCGTCAAAAGCCAAAATCGGGCAGACTTCCTGTTGTACAATCCTTGCAACAAGCTCTACACCCTCCTCCAATCCACTGGTTACCAATCCGCCTAAATATGCAGGTATTTTTATTCGCTTAGTCCTCATTCGAGTACCACCTAATTTTATCGCAGTCTAGCACCGGGGGAACGTAGGAAGATCCCAAGAAAACGATTTTCGCAGCTCCCCAAATCGGGCTAAGATCTATATGAGCTCCTTGTGTGACCTTTTTCACAGTAGGGACGGATGAAAGCCCCGCGAGAATAGGGGAAGAAAACAGGCCAAATGATTTGGATATTCCCCCTCCAAAAACCATGCATTCCGCTTTGAATGCATCAGCGTGGGGGGCTAAAATTTCACCGAGTACATGCCCTAATTCACTAAACACACGTAATGAATCTTTATCCTTATTTAATAAAGCTCGCTTTGCTATTTCCTCAACTTCAAGAGTTTGGCCTCCTATTTCTTTATACCTAGCGATAATCCCTCGTCGGGAGACCTTATCCTCAACAGTTCCGCCATTGTAAGGCAACGCCCCTATCCATGTATGCGGGGGTATCCCTGGCCCGTTCTCTACCATGTGGTCTCCAGCCATGAAAGCCGAACCAAGACCAGTTCCTAGTGTAACACCGATTACACGATCATAGCCTTGTGCAGCACCTAACCACATTTCCCCTCTCGTGAAATACCAAGAGTCAGGCCCGAACCTAATAGTGAAATCTCTTGGTAACGCCAGTCGCTTCCTAATGTCATAGTTGAGATCTATGCCATAAAGCGCAGCAAATTTGTGCTTCATTCGGCTGATTCCTCTTGTATAATCGAATGGTCCTGGCATACCAATGCCTATACCTAGTACCTGTTTTAACTCTACTTTCCCCAATAAAACACTTATTGCACAGCAGAAAGTATTTAATATGTTGTCCGCCGTATCTTGGTTATTAACTAACGTTTTATTGAAGCTGTTTCCCATCATTGAACCAGTAGAATCCACTAAAGCGGATTTTAGAGAGGTGCCACCAACGTCCAGGCCTATCACATATGTGTTCATCACTTACTACTATCACTAACTGACTTGGGAAGTAATCCAAACGGTTGTATGCCTCTACCAGCTATGTTCACACAGCCACGGGCTTTCTCAAATTGAAGTGGTCGCGCATTTCCCTCTAGCAGAGAGACTAAGACTGCCAATTTTGAAAACATACATGGAAACAACACTGTTGGTTGCTGCTCAGATTCAGAAAGGTTCTGTAAACCGAGGATAATACTATTATTATCTCGAGCAAGTTTCATGGTTATGAAAAGGTATTCTCCCTCCATCTTTACAAGCATACCTTTCCCCGACCCAAGCGGAACATACCTTCTAAGGACTATTGGCGGAATGTAAGATTCGGCTCCAAGGCCGTCCCACTTCTTCCAGATCACAGGGACTCTCGTGGGCAGTGAGCCAATAGCACAGCGACATTCTTCCGCCTCGGCTGGCTCTGAAGTTACTAACCAGTGGCTATTTAGAGGCCAGGAGAGTACTGCTGGATCTTCCAGCCTCATATCTCCATTCCACCGACCGGTAGTAACACCGCCAATCTGAACCGATAGAATGTCTATCGCAGCCATCATCCCTCCATGTGTATCATCACATACGTTGGCTTAACGCTGGATAGGGTAATTATAGGCATCCCAGGAAGTTGCTCATCCCTGGGAACCCTTCCCAGCTCCTCATATTCCAACACTTTTAGAACTCTATCTGTAATCATATTGCTCTCTATGTATAAGCTTATTATGCAGCACTCACGATCCGTACTAAAATCTCAGCAAGACGAAAAATGGGATCCTATGTACGCTTAATAGTTGTAATTATTTCATAACAAGCGCTTACAACATGATAGTCTGTTTTGCCTGGAATCGATTTTTTATTACTTAACGGGTGCCCTTTCTTATCTACTACTCTATACCAACCGCCATACTCTTCATCAATCAGATTCCTAAGGGCGTAATCCCAGAATTCTTCATACCACTTTAGATAATAGGAATTACCGGTCCTACTAGCGAGAAGGTAGGCACTCGCAATTCCTTCACCGTGGGGCCAATAATACCGGTTAGTGTCTAAAACTTTCCCCGAGAAGTCAAAGGTATAGTTGAACCCTCCAGTTTCCTTGTCCCATCCATAAAGTATCGCTTGATCAAACAGATTACACGCCGTTTCAAGCTGCCAAGTTGCGGGTTTATACCTTTCTAAAATAACTAATAATTTGGCCCACTCCAGAAAATGACCAGGAAGAAAACCATAAGGCCTATAAATATCCTCTGGGCGGTCTTTGTTGTAGTTCGGATCTATTACCCAGTTGCTATTGTAATGCTCCCAAATCAAGCCATTGCTTTGCTTTGGAAGCACCTGAGTTATTTTATAGGCCATCTGGAAAGCTCGTTCCAAATAGTCACTTTCACCTGTAACTTCGTAAGCAGTTAGTAGGGCTTCCGTCATATGCATATTGCTATTTTGACCCCGATAAGGAAATATCTTGGAAAAATCAGATGAGGCCTCTGCTGCGTAGAGGCCGTGTTCATTTTCCCATAATGATTTCTCCAGCAATTCGTAAAGTTCCTCAATAAGAGGCCCTACTCCCGCCACTCCTACTCTCAAAGCATTGCAGAGGGCAGCAAGAACAAAAGCATGACCATAAGCGGTTTTGGGCTTTTCAGTAGCGGGATTAATTCCATCTATTAATTGATAATAACCCCCATGTTCCTCATCTCTATGTGTGTTAATCAAGAATTTTAGCCCATGGGCTATATAGCCAGAATATCTATCAGACTCAGATAGCAAGTTGCCTAGAGCGAAATCGATAATAAAGCGGGCGGTTCCAATCAGATCCTTTGTCTTAGTATCATAGACGGTTCCGTCATCGTAATAACCCATATAGAAACCACCATGATTGTCATCCATGCACTGCGGGACGTAAAAATCTATGGCTTTTAAAGCATGTTCCCGAATGAGACTAGGGTCCGTAAATCTTACCTGTTCAAAATCATTCATTAATGTCACCCCCAACAACAGTGATCCACATTATTTTCCAGTTCGACAGATACCATGGCATAAGACACTTGTAGAAACAATGGTGAACACACATTTGCCACCACGTTAAGTGGGGGGAAACCACCTAGTGTCTCACCACTAACTAAGATCACAGCTTAAAACTCCTTATGACGTTGTTTTCTCGATTATCATTCGCGACAAATCCTCGGGTGAAGTTTCTTCTTTTCTCTTCTCTGTTCCTAGGTCATACTAAGTCAATCCTGGGTTAGACGTGCACAGCTTCGTCGACCGGAGCATATGAAATCAGCGTATTTGATTCACATCACCGCCACATCAAGACCTAGCGGCACACAATCCTACTGTACCTGCAGCAATCACTTGACACAGGGCAAATCTTACTGTATAGTGATGGAAAAGTAAAGGTTTACGTAATCGTTTCAAGCAAGTGTTAGAAATGATTTAGTGGACCGGTGAAGATCTCTCTGCATAGGGGTATGAGCGGAAAGCGGGAGAGACAAATCCGGCCCGCCAAATACACTGGGGGTGAGAGCAGGAAAAAAGAGGCTAAGAAGCGTTGGGTTAGCGTTAGTTGGGTATGTAATACGGAGGTGCAATATGCGTATGAAGATGGTCGTTACAGTTGTGATGGCAGTCTTACTGCTTAGCATTGGTGTCGTCAGTGTTGTTGCAGCAGATACCACTCATCATTATGGGATGGTAGTCTTCTTGAAGGGATCAGAATTCTTTAATTGGGCCTATGGTGGAATGCAGGATGCGGCAAATGCACTTGGTATTGACATTGATGTTGAGTTACGTGGGCCAGCAACATGGGACGCTTCAGAAGAGGCTCGTGCGATTGAACAGTTAATCGCACGAGGTATCGACGGAATCCTGGTCACGGCGGGCGATGCTGTTGCGTTAAACCCTGCGATCGATAAGGCTATTGCCAAGGGCATTCCTGTGGTAACGTTTGACTCGGATGCACCAGCAAGTAACAGGCTTTGCTTTGTCGGGACGGACAATTACCAAGCGGGCTATGCAGCTGGCAAGGCAATGGTCGAGTGGCTAAATGGTGATGGCGAAGTAGGCATCTCAACTTTCCCTGGCCCTGCACACTTGGTGCAAAGGATAAACGGATTCAAGGCAGCTTTGGAAGGTAGCAATGTCACAGTAGTTGCAACCGACAATGATGAGGGTGAAGTAGCTAAGGCTGAATCTGCGATTACTGCTATGCTGCAGGCACACCCCGAGATTGATGCTGTCTTCTGTGCACATGGGAATCCTGGGCCAGGAGCAGTCGCCGCAGTGAAAAACGTTGGCAGAGAGGGTCAGATTCAAATCATGGGATTTGACTTCGGCATGCCCGTTGTTGAAGGCATTGAAAATGGTGAAATTCGGGCCACAGTCGGTCAGAACCCTTATCTGATGGGATACCTTGGCATGATGATGCTGTGGAGTGCGAATCAAGAGGCCAGAGTGGCAGGGTCAAACCCTCCCTTTGGCTACTATGCACCCACGGGCATCAATACAGGTGTCAACATTCTGTACAAGGATGATATAGGTATGTATCTTACCCCGCCCGCGTTTGTGAGCGGTGGGAAGTAAGAGGAGAAACGAGAATACCCTATATTGGGTTACGCGTTGTGAAGAAGAGCTGAGAGGAGAATCCTTTCAGCTCTTCGCTTTTCTGCTAGGCACAGACGCGCCAACGAGATTGAGCGAGGAAAAGACGATGACCATCGTGGGGCGTAATAACTGAAACTGTCACAACTGCGAGGAGGCAAGATCGGAAGGGGAGCAGGCTCAGCTGAGAAGCTATTAGAAGGAGAGGCTGGATATCTATCTTCGGGTGGGGTCGTTGCTAACACGAAGAACACGTCACGAAGAATCGGGTTTGCACTCCTAACTCTCTTGCAAGTTAACTCGGCGCCGAGGAGGTATTTCAAGCAGGGGAGCAAAGGATGGAACTTGGTGAACAAGATCAGCACCCGGAGGCATTTGAGGTATTGTACACCGACTTCACAGAGATTCGGTATGACGGAGGGAAGAAGAAGGCGTACTTGATACTGCTCCTTGATCACAAGACGAAACTGGTTGTTGGCTGGGGAGTAGCCGAGCGCAAGAACACAGTATTGGCATTGGAAGCATTAAGCATGGCACATGAGAACCTGGCAGGACACGGTGTACACGGGATACAGATGGTTGCAGGCGGTGTTGATCAAGGAGAAGGCGAAGATCTCCTTCTCGGAGAACGGGAGCGCGAGGGAACACGTACATGGAGTCGTTCAACGGGCACTTCAAGGGAGAGAGCGGCAGTCTGTTCTTCGATACGAGGAACATGTGGAAGTTGAGAAGAGCGACTGCTGAACAGATTGAATACTACAATGTAACGAGGAGACATTCGGCGTTGGGATACCTGCCGCCATGGACGTACATCAAACAAGAGGTGACCTTGCCAGATCGAACCCTTGACTTAGCACAAACTAGCTCCTAGACTGGTGCAGGTTTCCCACCGCATGTCCCTCCGCGATCACAATTGCGAACGAGACGAGGCTGGTAGCGCGAGAGCACTGTGAAGATGTGTGCACGGTTGTCGCATTTTATGTGGAAGTGGAATGGGGCAATGGTCGGTCGTAGGGCGATCGCCGTTACGTTGTTGGCGTTTTGTCTGTAACACCCATCATCAAGCTAATTATGTCACTTTCAGTTGTTTCCGAAAGTGTCGCTTGCCCTGTAACTTGTCCATTGCATAAGACCACAGCTCGTGTTGCTACTTCAAAGGCATAGTCAAGATTATGTGTAATAAGGATAACTGCTACCTTGTGGCCTAGATCCTTGATTAGCTCAAGCACCTCGCGACTTTCCGTAATACCAAGCCCAGCTGAGGGTTCATCCATTATGATAAGCCGAGGCTGATGGCCGATATAGACTCCTCGGCCTATTGCGACAGCATGTTGTTGCCCGCCCGACAGTGAACGTACTTCTTGTCGAAGTGACTTGACCGTCGTCTTCATGCCTTTGAGAAGCTCAGAGGCTTCCCTATCCATCCTCTTTCTCTGGATGAAGCCCCACCGAGTGTATTCGGCGCCTGCGAAGAAGTTGGAAGTTACGTCGAGGATTCCGAAGAGAGCGAGATCCTGATAGACCGTCTTTATCCCGATCCTCCGAGCGTAATCAGGACTTGTGATTTGCGTCTTCTTGCCGTCAAAGAGTATCTCGCCCGAGTCTGGCGTATAAGCCCCGGAGATGATCTTGATCAGAGTAGACTTGCCAGCTCCATTATCACCCAATAATGCCAGTACTTCTTTGTCATATACATCAAGGTCGACATCTTGAAGCGCCTGAATGCCTCCGAACCGTTTGGAAATCCCTCGTGCCTTCAAGATAGGTTTCCGAGTTGCATCATTGCTCGGTGGTGTAATGTTCACATTGCTACCCTCCTAAGAAGAATCAACGGGCATCAGAAAAGAGCACTGCTGCTCCCCCTATGCGCCCACCTCTCCAGTGTCTATCTGAGACGCTAGAACAATCACTGTTATGCTATGAGTTATAGCTCCTCTCAACCATCTCAAGAATCTCGTCTCTGGTAGCAACGCGCGGGTTTACTGTGTAGTCTGGAAGCGCTACGGAATCATCTGCGATCAAAGGAAGCTCCTCTCTTGGAATCCCTAGCTTCTTAAGATTTGAATGCATTCCAATTCGCTCTAAGAAGATCTGCATTAGATCGCAAGATTTCGCGGCAGCAAAATCATCTGACTCACTTTCTAGACGTGGGTCAAGGATTCTTCCCAAAGCGGCGAACCTTGCTACCGCGGATACATAAGTATAACGCATGAATTCTGGATATATCGCCGCAAGAGCTTCGCCGTGCATGACGCCAGGGGCATGTCCTCCTATTGCCATCCCAATTCCATGAGGAAGGGTGGTCCCCGCATTAGCAATGCATAATCCAGCCATAGTATCGGCCCAGGCCATCTCGGATCTTGCCACTCTATCTGACCCATTGACTAGTACCTTTGGCAGGTAGGAAACAACGAGCTTCATGGCTGCTAAGGCAAGGAGATCTGTAAAGCTTGAAGCATTGGAATGAATGTAACTCTCAAAAGCATGCGCAAAGGCATCAAATCCAGTGGACATCGAAATGTGCTCAGGAACGGTTAGCATCAACTCAGGATCTACTATGGCTGCTCTGGGAAACAGATTTTTGTCGGCCAGAGCAAACTTACTCTTCTGCTGTGGATTTGTGAGAACGGCAAAAGGGGTAACTTGCGAGCCGGTTCCTGAAGTAGTGCTTACAGCCAAGATTGGTAAGCTCTTCGATGAAATCTTCTTGTGGGAGAAAAGCCGATAATCCCATGCCGTCCCCTCATGAGTGGCCCCAACAGCAATGGCCTTTGCGGTATCCATACTGGAGCCGCCGCCTACGCCAATCACAAAATCAACCTTCTCCCGCAAGGCGAGCTGTGCTCCAGCATCAATACTAAGAGTCGTTGGGTTTGGCACAACCTTGTCAAAGTGAGAAACCAAGATGTCATTTTCCTTAAGCGCCAAGCTTATTCGTTCATAGAGGGAACCCAATGCACTAGAACGAGGGCCAGTTACGAGCAAGGCATGTTTGCCTAATGGCATAGCAGTTTCAGCTATTTCTGAAATACGGCCCCACCCAAATTTAATCTCCGTAGGCTGGTAATAATCGAATGAGTTCATGCTGCTACCTCCGGTTCTTGTACATCTATGATAACTTTCATGACTGCTCCTTTTGCCTTGTCAATGTACTTGTACGCCGTCAAGTAGTCCCGGAAGGAAAAGTGGTTGGTAATCAGAGATGAAAGATCAATCTTATTACTTGATGCAAGATTTATCGCATCCCTGAAATCACTCTCCTGATACATAAGGGAGCCTACTAAGCGAAGTTCATTGTTTTGCACTAACCCCAAGTCCAGCGTTGGCTTCTCTCCAAAGACCCCTACAACCACAATGGCAGTTCCTTTGCGCGCATTCTGTATCGCTTGGCTTATTGCCGCGGGGCTCCCTGCACATTCCAGAATCAGGTCTGCACCATCTACTCCAAAGTTGTCAAGAATCTCTTCCCTGAGGGCGTGCTGGGTGGAATTGACACAGTAGTCTACTCCACACTTGTTGGCAATGTGTAGCCGAAAATCATTGATATCAACTATCATGACAGTACATGCGCCCATCGCCTGTGCTGCTTGTGCAACGAGATTTCCGACTGGCCCGGCACCTATGACAAGTACCTTCTTACCTTGGACATCCCCGCTTCTCCGCAAGGCATGAACCGCAACAGCTAGTGGTTCTATTAGCGTGCCCTGATCATAACTAATAGTATCAGGAAGCTTCAGAACATTATCTGCTTTGACTGCAAAGAATTCCGCACCCCCTCCGTCTGTCTGGAACCCCATGACCTTAAGGTTCTCACAGAGATGCGATTGTCCATGCTTGCACTGGTAGCACGTGCCGCAGACAACTTGAGGCCGTATGGTGACGCGGTCGCCTTTCTCCAGTCCATGAACATCAGCACTAATGGCAGCAACACGTCCTGCTACCTCATGGCCCTGTATTACCGGATACGAAGTATACGGATGAGTACCATGATACACGTGTATGTCCGACCCACATACCCCAATGCGCATGATCTGTACTAGAACGTGACCAAACCGAACAGCGGGAATTGATCGCTCATCAAACTCAATGCATCCAGGTTTAACCATGACAGCTGTCAACATGCGTGTCCCCTCCTTATGTGCGCTGCGCTTGAGATTGATAAGCTGAAGTAGCAACAGCTATAGCAAGTATCAAGCCAATTACGACCTTCTGCCAGTAGATGGAAACGTCCAAGAGTGCTAGTCCATTTGTTGTTAAAGCGATGAGCAATACACCCAAGAAGGTTCCCCAGACGCTTCCTTGTCCTCCAAACATGCTTGCTCCACCCAGGACTGCTGCTGCAATGGCTGTGAGCTCCATCCCTGTTCCAAACTGCGCATACCCCATGGCAAGGTGAGAAGTCATGAAAAGAGACGACAGTCCTGCAAAGAATCCGCTGAGCATGAAGCCCACAATGATCATGCGAGATGTGTGAATGCCAAAAAGAGTAGCATTATCTGGGTGGGACCCTACATAAAAAGCCGTGTGTAGGGGGTGCCAACGCCTCAACAGGAAATCGAAGGATACAACAAGAGCCACGGAGGCAATCACAGGAATAGGAATCCCAAAGAGATCCCCTCGACCTATTAGGAGAAAAGTGTTTGGCAACCTGGTCACAAAAAAGCCAGAAGTAAGTACCCTGGCGACCCCCCTTGCGATGGACAGCATTCCCAAAGTCACAATAAACGGATTGATCTTAAATTTCGTAATGACCATACCGTTTATAAATCCGATCGAAGTTGCCAGGACTAGTCCGATAACGACAACAATCGGTGTTGAGATGTCAGTATTCCTGAGCAGCAATGCCATCACAACACTCGTCAATGCAAGATTTGACCCAACTGAGAGATCTATCCCACCCAGAATTAGAACGACCGTCATCCCTAAACCAACCAAGAGGCTATACGTCATTCCCATAGCCAGCGCCTTAAGGTTGCTGGCAGTCAAGAAAGCGGAGGATGAGAACGAAAGGAATAGCACGATAGAAATGATAACAACTAGTAATTGCCCCTCTCGTGCCCTAAGAATTCTCATAACACCTCCTGTGTGTGCGCAGTAGTACAGGTCAACACGGCCCCGATGGTTGTCCTAGCCCGTGCCGCCCCCACTGGCCAGAATATCTCGCCATGAAACTCTACTAGGACTTCGCTTATGGACGGTGTATTGATCAACTAGTACAGCGATGAGTAATAGGCTGCCATACGAAACCTTCTCCCAGTAAGTCGGTAAATTAGCTTGAACAAAGGCATTATTAATGAGGGCTAGCAAGAGTGAGCCGAGGACCGTCCGTCCTATTGTCCCCCTACCGCCGCTTAGGCTTGCACCGCCAATGAATACAGCGGTAATCACTCGTAATTCCGCATTAAGGCCAAAGCCAGGGCTTGCACTTATGTATTGGGATGCTGTTATGATCCCGGCTATTCCTGCAAGAAAAGCGCTAAGCCCATACGTTATTATCCTGAAGCGATTGACTTTGATGCCACATAGATGAGCTGCTTGCGGATTGCTGCCTATAAAGTAGGCATTGTGAAGGAATCGGTTTTTCTGCAGGAGAAGTCCTAAGCTAAGCGCTAGGATGAAATAAAGCAAGATAGGAAATGGGAACCCCAAGACACGCCCCTGACCAAAGAAGGAAAACTCTTCGGGGAATCCTGCTATTGTACCACCTTGAGTGAGGACGAAAGTTATGCCTTGTAAGAGTGTCATCGCAACCAAGGTAACGATAAATGGATGTGCTCGAAGCTTGTTGATCATGAAACCATTAATAAAGCCAATAAGTGTAGCTATTGCTAGAGTTGCTACGACAGCAAAGAACACATTGACATGGGCAGTTAGGAGCAGACCAACGATGGTCGCCGTGCAGCCAAGCAGAGCCCCTACGGATAGGTCAATGCCTCCTGCTATGATGATAACAGTCATACCTAGAGCCATAATGGCTTCTTGGATGAATCCCATGGCCACAACTTCGAGATTAAGAAATGTACAAAAATACGGGGAAACAAAACTCATGATAATAAACACCACAACACTGGCAAGCAGTATAGGCATATTGCTACGAATAGAAGGCCTGAGATTATACTTTATTAACATGTAGACGTTCCTCATCCAATACACGCTGTGCTGGCAATCCTGCAAGCTTAGCAGTGTCCAGAGTCATGAACTCCATAGCAGTTCCGCTCAGAGAATACCTATAAAGGTTTTTCATGCTGCGCCGTCGATTCATGTACCCATCCTCGGTATGGATGTTGACTCCCGAATGATCAACTGTGTTGGAAGGCTAAGAGTCTTTGGGGCAGGAGTCCCTTGGCTGCTAGCCAGTTGTTCAAAGAGAATCTGGCCTGCCTGATATCCCATTTCATAGGGCTTCTGCTCTACAAGGGTGAGTCTTGGAGTTACTAAAGTAGCCCACTCACTATCATCATATCCGACGACTGAAAGCTCCTCTGGATACTTAATCCCAGCTTTCGTGATGTAGCTCAAGGCACCGATTGTCATCTTGTTGTTGGTGCAAAAGAGCGCTGAAATCTTCTGTTTGGTAACCAGAAACTCTGCAGCTGCATAGCTCTCCTCAGTCTCCGAGAAACCAGAAGCTATCAGCTCTGGGTTCAGAGGGAGACTAAACGCACTTAGAGCTCTCTCAATCCCCAACAAGCGCTCGCGAGTAGTACTAAGGTCAGCCAACCCTGACAGTATTCCGATTCTTTTGTGACCAAGCTGCAACAGATGCGCCATTGCCTGAAATCCTCCTTCTTCATTATCTGATACTACTTGAGAAACCCTAAGGCCGTCGAGTTTTCTATCAACTAGTACAAGAGGAACGTCAGTGCTGGCAAGCTCTCTTAGGTTTGTAGCACCGTCTTCAGTCGAAGCAACTATGAAGCCATCAGCTCTTTTCTGTGCAAAAAGACCTATGTAGAATTTTTCCAGCTCAGGCTCCTCATTTGTATTACAATACAGAAGGCTATAGCCATGCATTCGAGCTTGCTCTTCTACACCTCGCGCAATCTTATGAAAGAACATATTGCTTTGGTCAGGGAGAACTAATGCAATCATGTCGCTCTGGTCTTTCCTTAAACTGCGTCCCCATGGGTTTGGCTGGTATCCTAGTAGTTTTATAGCTTCGGAAACCCGAGACCGCAGATCGTCGCTAACATAGCGACTGTTGTTAATCACATGTGACACAGTAGCTATCGATACCTTGGCTTCCCTTGCTACATCCTTAATAGTTATTGCCATAACAGCTCCAGTGAAACGTTTACGTAATCCTTTACCAATCTACAATATACTACTCTAGCCAAACGATCCTGTCAAGCGCATATCCGTCTCAAGCAAGATGACCGTGGAGTGGCAGTCCACGTTTCATGAAAGAAGCGTGGAAGAACAGATACATACTTTATTTACATCCTAGTTGCGACCTTCAATTGATAGTCATCATGATTAGCATCAGCTGTCAGAATCATTCGAGGTAATGTCACATGCTGGGTGTGGAACAGCATATACGCGCGAACAATACTCGTAACAAATCCGGCAAGATCTCCAACTCCAAGAATACACAATGCCTGCTACTCAGACACTTCCACCTCTTTCAGGTACCGTGCGGCGTCCTCCGGTGGTACGGGGTTGATGTAGAAGCCGGTTCCCCACTCGAAGCCAGCCACGGTGGTCAAGCGGGGGATGATGCTTATCCGCCAGTGGTAGTCATACTGCAGCGTCGCCCAGTGGCCAGGCTTTCCCGGTCGCGGAACCGGGTTGGGCGAGTTGTGCAATACCAGGTTGTACGGCGGGTCTCCCAGGAGTTGCTTCAGACGATAGAGGGTTCTCTTCAGGATGCTGGCAAGTCCGCGCCTCTGTTCGTCACAGATATCGGCAAAATCGTGCGCGTGCTTCTTCGGCATGATGGTAATCTCGAATGGGAAGCGCGATGCGTACGGGGTGTACGCGACGTATTCGTCGATCTCTTCGATGATCCGTTTTCCGG
>Ga0307990_1001920_pt1 | contig 17053 bp, 9 predicted proteins | sample EllFjometagen129_FD_203168 | JGI IMG/M metagenome (GOLD analysis project Ga0307990, IMG submission 203168) | Marine microbial communities from Ellis Fjord, Antarctic Ocean - #129 | ecosystem: Environmental > Aquatic > Marine > Unclassified | place: Southern Ocean | collected 2014-10-08
CGGCACATGGTTTTCGTTCGGGGCATAGTAGAGGAAGAACGGATTATCTTTATTCGCACGAATGAACTCTTCGGCCTTGGCGAGATAGGTATCCGCCATGTCTTCGTCCTTAAAACGCGCACTGTTTCCGCCGCTCATATAGCCGATGCGGCTGATGCCGTTGATAATGGTTTTCCCATGTTGCTCGTCGGCCTGCAGTTTAAGCAGATGCGGATGGGTGATACCAGTCGGGTCGATTCCAACCTGTTCCTGATAATTGACCTCGATCGGATCGGAAGGATCAAGATTCACTACGCGGCCATCTTGGATGAAAACCGAAGGAACACGGTCGGCGGTGGCCGCCATATGGAAGGACTGCTGGAATCCAACTTCTTTAGGGCCGGGCGTAATCTCGCTGTTCCAGTCGAGCGGCGTGGTCGGCGAACCGAGACCCAAATGCCACTTTCCGGACAACATGGTTTTGTACCCGTTATCACGCAGGAAGGCCGCAACGGTCGGCCGCGATGGATCAATGATCAGTGGAGCATTGCCCGGCAGAATTTGGGCCGCCTTATTGCGAAAGGCATATTCACCGGTCAACAAAGAATAACGCGAGGGTGTACAGGTGGCGGCTGTGCAGTAGCCGCTGGTGAAACGGACTCCCTCTTCCGCAAGGGTATCGATTGCGGCGGTGTCCACTTCGCCGCCGTAACAACTGAAATCGCCATAGCCGATATCATCGCCATAGATGAAAATGATATTGGGCCGGTCCGCCGCGAATGCGGAAGCCGCCAGCGCGAGCAATGCGGTAATGAGTGATAACTTCATGGGGTTCTCCTTCTGATTTTAACGAACTGAAAAACGATAGATGGTTTGGGTTTTGTATACTTCGCCGGGGCGCAAGATGGTGCTTGGAAACTCGGGCTTGTTCGGACTATCGGCAAAATGCTGCGTTTCCAGACAAAGCGCACTGCGACGGGCATAGGGACGGCCAGATTTTCCGGCCAGGGTTCCGTTTAGGAAATTTGCTGTATAAAGGCTGAGCCCTGGCTGGTCGGTCAGCACGTCCATCACACGTCCGCTGGCCGGATCGTATAGCGTTGCCGCGATCCCGCTCTCAGTCAACACAAAGTTATGATCGTAGCCGCTTCCGTTTTTCAGCTGCTCATTCTCTTGATCGATATCGCGGCCGACCGGTTTGGAAGAACGGAAATCAAACGGAGTTCCAGCCACTGGAACGATGGCTCCCGTTGGAACCGATGTGTTATCGATGGGAGTCATGGCGTCGGCATTGATGTTCAGTTCATGATCGAGCACCGTCGGGGATCCTTCACCTGCGAGATTGAAGTAGGAATGATTGGAAAGATTGACCGGCGTGGCTTTGTCGGTCGTGGCACAATAGTCGATTTGCAGTTCGTTTTCATCTGTCAGCGTATAGGTAACTGCAACGTCCAGATTCCCAAGATAGCCCTCTTCGCCATCCGGCGATCGCCGGCTGAACCGAACCCCGTTTTTGATTTTTTCGGCCGCCCATTCCACCTTGTCGAAACCAATCATACCGCCATGGTTATGATTTGGACCGTTGTTGCAGGCCAGCTTATAATCGATGCCATCCAGTGAAAATTGTCCCTTGGCGATACGGCCTGCATTTCGACCGAGCGTTGCGCCGAAATACGGTTTCTTCGCCGCCGTTTTGTAGGATTCAATCTTATCATATCCCAATACCACATCGGCAAACTGACCCTCCCGATCCGGCACCTTAATGGAAGTGATGCGGGCGCCATAGGTTGCCAACCGCACTTCCATGCCATTGTGGTTTTTAAGCGAGCACTGCCCCTCCGAGCTGAACTCTGAAACAGTACCCGTCGAACATCCCGCTAAGAGCCCGACACACAACAAACCTGCGATTTGTTTAACCACGTTATTCCCCCACCAAAATTAATTCATCACATAAGCCGCTAAAAGACAGTTTTCCAGAGTATGGAATTATGATTGAACTGCGAGCTTCTAATTCCTAAACACCGTCTTTTCCAAACGTTGGAACCCGTCCTGTCTCTTCAGTTTTTGCCCAACTGCGACCGGATGATCCGCCTGAACATCCACGGTAATTCCCGGCCACTCCACGGGAACCTTCGCTCCGGGAACAACCCGAACCGCCTTTCCCCGTTTGATAAAATTCATTTTCCCTCGTTTGAACTCGCGACGTTGTTCGTCCCGGCACAGGATACGTTGGAAATACTGAACGCCTGATGATGGGCAGTCCAGAATCCTTCTGCTTCTACCAGTCACAGACGAAAAAGTTCTCACATATCGATCGACTGTGTCTAGTGGCCATCCGGCCACCAAACTGATCTCTTCAAAAAAAAAACGGCAGAGAATAACTCAACAGCTTGGTGTCGAGTCGCATGTCCATTTTTCATCGAGCCATTGATCCTCGTCCATTCTCATTGAAAATGCGCCGGTTTAGCGCATCGGCTTCGCTTCGAAAAGGGTCGCGGAAGATGGCCAGCTGGCTTGGTTTTTCTTGGCAAGATGGCTGATCAGCCAGTTGACTTTGGAGACGCTCTGCTTCATAGCTAAATAAGAAATAACTAATTGTATTTTGTGGAGATTTTATAATGAAAACAGAACTGAACAGATGGTTGATTTTAGCATTTTTGGCGGGAACTTTTTCAATGGTTTTTGCCCAAGAAGAGCCGTTACCCGGCTCTCGTGAGCCGATAAAATATGGGTTTCGGCCGGACAGCATAAATCAGACGGAAATGCAGGAAATCTATCGCAACGGATGGGTCGATTTTAATAAAAACGGTAAAAGAGATCCTTATGAGGATCCGGCGGTAGATATTGAAATGCGAATTGACGATTTGATTGCGAAGATGACCGTCAATGAAAAAACCTGCCAGCTCGTGACGCTGTATGGCTATCCGCAAGTGTTGAAGGACGATCTACCCACTAAGCAATGGGAAAACGAGATTTGGAAAGATGGGCTAGCAAATATTGACCAGCATTTATCAAGGGAAACGCCATATCTGTGGCCGCCTTCGAACCATTCGCGGGCTAAGAACGAAGCGCAACGTTTTTTCGTTGAAGAGACCCGATTGGGGATTCCGGTGGACTTTACGGTCGAGGGGACTCATGGCTTGAAATATGAAAACTGCACGAATTTCCCCGAACCACTGGCGGTGGGTGCGAGCTGGGACCCCGCCGTGGCACGCGAAATTGCCCGGGTGACCGCGCGCGAGGCTAAAGCGGTTGGGTATAGCAATGTCTATTCACCGATCCTTGACCTGTGCCGTGATCCACGTTGGGGGCGTGTTTGCGAATGTTATTCCGAAGATCCGTTCCTGGTCGGAACGATGGGCGTTGCGACGGTGAAGGGAATGCAGGGCGAAGGCGTTGCCGCCACGGCCAAACATTTTGCGGTGTATGGTATTCCAAAGGGCGGTCGTGATTCTGGAGTCCGTAAGGATCCGCAGATTGGCCGGCGGGAAATGCAGATGCTACATCTAGAACCGTTTCGTATGGTGACGCAGGCCGGCATTCTCGGCATGATGACTTCGCATAACGATTATGACGGCGTACCGATCAACGCCAGCCATGAGTTTTTGACAGAAATTCTGCGCGACCAGTGGGGCTTCCATGGCTATCTGGTTTCCGACAGCGGTGCTGTATTGCGCACGCACTATGAGCACCGAACAGCGGAAACCTATAAGCAAGCCATTGGTATGGCGGTGAATGCGGGGCTGAATGTGCGGACTGATTTCACGCAACCGAGTTTGTATGTGGAGCCGATGCGCACATTGGTGGCGGAAGGAAAAATTCCGATGGAACAATTGGATCGGCTGGTGCGTGACGTGTTGCGCGTCAAATTTATGTTAGGACTGTTCAATAATCCGTATGTTGCCGATCCCGATGAAGCCGATCTGTTGGTTCACAACCAAGCGCATCAAAACAGTGCTCTACTCACCGCCCGCAAATGCATGGTGTTGTTAAAAAACGAAGGGGACCTGCTACCGATTGATACAGACAAGTATAAGCGCATTCTAGTTGCCGGCCCCGTGGCCAAAGATAGCGTTTACGGCGTCGGGGGCTACGGTCCGTCAGGTACGCCGAAGGTTACGATGTATGACGGATTAAAGGCAATCCTGCCGGAGGGCAGTTCGCTGGATTATAGCCTGGGCTGCAACTTCACCGATTCTCGTTATCCGATTTCAGACGTTATTCCTGAAGATCCTTCCGGCAAAGAACTGGAAATGATTCAGAAGGCAGCCCAAAAGGCGGCAGGCGCGGACCTGGCGATTGTCATGGTGGGCGACAGCAAGGATACCATTGGTGAGTCGAGGACTCGTCTCTCGCTCGATCTGCCTGGATATCAGGAGGAGTTGATTAAAGCGATTCAAAAGACTGGCACCCCGACCATCGTGGTGCTGCGGCTGGGGCGTCCGGCCTCCATCAACTGGACGGCGCATAACGTTCCGGCCATTCTCTGCGGTTGGGCAATGGGGGAAGCCACGGGCACGGCGATGGCCGAGGCTTTGTTGGGGGAAATCAACCCGGGCGGCAAACTGCCGTTCACCGTTCCGCAGTCGGTGGGGCAAATTCCGCTCGCATTTCCATCGCGCCCCGGTTCCAACGGGGGGCATGCGCTTGATAAAAAGTGGCTGAAGAAAGGGTTTAAAGCCGGAAAGAACCGTTTGATGGGACCACTGTATCCGTTGGGCTTCGGCTTGAGCTACACGGAATTTACGTATGCAAATGCCGCCGTCAAACCGCTGCCCGATTGTAAAGTTGAAGTTTCGGTCGATATTACGAACTGTGGAAAAGTTGCCGGCGACGAAGTGGTGCAGTGCTATCTGCGAGACGATTATACCTCCGTCGCCTGTTATGAAATTATGCTCAAAGGATTTAAACGCCTAACACTGAAACCCGGAGAAACAAAAACCGCAACATTCGTGCTCGACCGTGAATCCATGCAGATGGTCGATGCGAACCAAAAATGGGTTGTCGAGCCGGGTAGGTTCACCGTTATGATTGGCCGCGACAGCGAGCGTATGGAAGCGCGTATTCCGTTCGAGGTTTACGGCACCCACGGCAGACTGCAAACACGATTGCCGAAGGTTGTACAAAACAACACAACGCTGGCTGCCCCGGCAAATCGTCACAAAAGAATTTATCAGGGCGAATTGCACAAAGATGAAAACCGTGTCGATACCGCACGGAATGCAGGAGATTAGATTAACGGCCAAAGGGGCAGAGGTGCCTCTTGGGTCGCAAGCGATCTTCTCTCATGCTTGCCATTGCGGTTCTTCACGAAAGTTCCGGATGTAGCGGCGGATTATTTCGGGACTATGCCGTGTTTCGCGGCTGACTTGGCTGACGTTTTTTCAGAAGCGCTCTCTGCATTCAGCGGAATAATCACCGTGCGCACTGCCGACAAAACGGTGGTGTTACGAAACCGAGGTCCGGAAAGACCTCGGACATATCAAACGGCAACTCACCCTATCAGGGCGTCGCGTATTCCGGCGGAGTCGGAGCCCGCACAAGGCCAGCGGGACCGCCTGGAACACGTCCTGTCACCACGTACTCGAATTCCCGCACGATGTAGAACTTATTTGTCGCAATTAATACCTTTTTACCCATCCTGAGGAGGTATGCGTCGCAATCATACTCGGGCCCATTTAACAGGTCGTATATCTCCGTAATATGAGAGGGGTTATTCCCCCAACCCGATTGATCATCAATCAGCCCGCCAACCGAACCCTCTCCCTCGATAATCGCGGCAATAAACTGGGGGTTGTAAACCTCTGGAGCCCATTGGGTCGGATGGTCCGGGTCACGAGGAAGACCTTCATTAAAGGTCATATAGATGTTTGTATTCCACGAGACCGGCGCATAGGGAACGTCCCAGGGAAGATCTTTCAAAATAATCCGTTTGTCGGTGGAAGAAACAATGGTCAGCAATCCTTTTTCTTCCATTTGCTGCGCACACCACAACGCCCGCACATTCTGGGAACCGCGGACCGCGATGGCGAATTTATCGCCGTCTGTCGTCGCGTTAGCGCAGCTTCCTTCCGCATACAAATAGCCCAGCAGTCGGGCCCGGGTCCGAATATCCACCTGCGCCAGACCGCTCGTGTTGGTAGCCGCCGCGGCTGCGACAAGACAAAAGCCACTCGCTGCGGCGACCAAGATTCCCAGACCGAACATGGTCCGTTTTTCATACGCCCTCTTCATAACCGTCTCCTTAACAAATCGTCAAAACAGCTTCTTGATATCCGAGGTCCGGAAAGACTTCGAAAATATCAAACGGGAAATCACCCCATCAGGGCGTCGCGTATTCCGGCGGCGTCGAAGCCCGCACAAGGCCGTCGGAGCCGCCGGGAACCCGCCCGGTGGCCACATATTCAAACTCTCGCACAACGCAAAATGTATTAGCGGGGATCCACACACTATTGCCGTTATCGCCCAAATATGCATCACAGGCATATTCTGACTCATTCAGCAAATCGCATAACTCGGTAATATGAGGAGTATAAGTCCCCCACCCTGCCTGATCATCAATTTGCCCATCAATCGAACCTTCGCATTCAATGATCGCGGCAATAAACTGAGGGTTGTAAACCTCCGGAGCCCACTGCCCTGCATTATCAGGATCATGAGGAAGGCCTTCATTAAAGGTCATATAACGGTTTGTATTCCACGAGACCGATGCATAGGGCACTTCCCAGGGAAGATCTTTCAACACAATCTGCGTGTCGGAAGATGAAACGATTGACAGCAATCCTTTTTCTTCCATCTGTTGCGCACACCACAACGCCCGCACATTCTTGGAATTTTCGACCACTATGGCGAATTTATCGCCGTCGGTCGTCGGGTTAACGCAGATTCCATCACCAAACAAATAGCCCAGCAGTCGGGCGCGGGTGCGAATGTCTACTGTGACATTCGAATTTATTGTCTGACCCCAAATAACTCGATAAAACATCTGTGGTTCAACGACCTCGTTCGTAATAGACTGAGCTCCGCTAATCCCAGAAATATTCTCCACGATATTGCTCCAAGAACCTTCAACCAGATCCGGCCTGCTCTGGAGAGAATACACGGCCGCGGAATCACTCTGCCAACTCACCAAACTGTTCGTTTCATTCAGCATCGCCAGCGATATGCCGCCGACCTCAACTGGAGGATTCGTCATGCCAGTTAATAATACCCACACCGTTGTTTTTCCAGTATTCAGCGTATCATAATCTGCGTAAAGAACACCGGTGTCGTTCGTCCAACTGGCCGCATACGTCTCTGAAAGCATTGCCTGCCCGTTGGTCCAACTGATGTCCCCCAATGCAACCAGAGCGGAAAAATCAGCAACATGGTCGCCGTCCCAGACCAGCGTCCCCGCGTCAATCAGCACGCTACCGTTATCCACAGTAAAATCACCTGTTACATTCAGTGTGCCGCCCAGAAGGTTCAGTGCTCCCGTTCCTTCCTGACCGACAACGGATAGATCACCAATCTCGAGATTTAAAAATACAGCGCTGGACGAATCGTCCATCGTGAACGTCCCCTCGCCCAATCGTTTTCCAACAACCGTGTCGCCGGATAGCACACTCAATGTCCCGTCACCGGAAAGAGAAAGAACTCCGTTTCCGTTTCGGGTGTCTGTTCCCCCGTCGCCACCCAACCAAAGGTACGAACTGAAGGTTGCCGTGCCGCCGGATATTTCCAAATTTCCATGACTCTCATGACCCAGAGTAACCGCACCCGCCGAATTGAACGCTCCGCTCTTCAGTTGAACCGTGCTCGTGCCTGCATCAACATCGCCTCCCAGACCAATTTTTGAAACTCCCTGCACATCGAACGTTCCGCCATCGATCACCGTCAGACAGTTTGCGTTCGCCGTGTTCCCGTCGGCATAAATAGATGACACCGTTAAGGTACCACTATCCATTTCGTACCCGCCCCCGTTTCTCGATCCTCCAGTAAACTTAGTAATCGTCTGATCGGAATCAATGACGATCAGATCCGTCATACCTGTTCTGGTTTTCGCCTCATCCAACGCCCCTGGGACAACGCCTCCCGCCCAGTTCGCCGCCGTGCTGAACAGCAAATCCGTGCCGCCGTCCCACAGAATCTGCGTGGCCGTAGCGTGCATCACCAAACCGGCCATCGCCCATAGGATTACTACCCCTGATAATTTTCTCATGCATTTTCCCTTACTTATTTTTTTACCCCGTCAAGGGTATCTGCCCGATACAATGCCATATCCATCGACACTCTGAGCCCCGACCGGAGGAGACTCCCCCGACCCTATGCTTAGCAGACAAAGAAAGCACTGTTGCGTTGTTGTAAAGATAGAGTCTCGCGGCTTTGACGCGCTTAAATTCCAGATTAGGGTGCTCCCGTCGGTGTCGACAACGACGACTCCTTCCCTTCTACCAAACACAGTCGAGAAGTTCTCACACATCGACCATTTCCGTCTAGTGGCCATTCGGCCACGACCCGTATAGCCCCGGACAAACTCGGCTTTTATCTACATTTATTATCCGCTATTTTCCCGCATTTCAAAATGGCCTAAAGCCGCATATCCATGGCGCTAACCCGCCTCATATGATGCCCAAGCGCAATGCCTTGGCAACAGCGCCAGCTTGGGAAGGCACCTGGAGTTTTTCATAGATTTTCGAAAGGTGAAAACGAGCCGTGCGATGGCCTATATCCAGCGCATCGGCAATCTCCTTGACGGACAGCCCAAGTGCCAGTTGCTCGAGCACTTCAATTTCCCGATCAGACAGATCAAATTGCTCTTCGGGATCCGGTCTCTGCATTTCCTCTAGAACGATTTTCGCGACGGCGGGGCTCAGCGCCGCTCCACCGAAAAAAACCTGCTGCAGCCCATTAATGATTTCCTCTTGCGTGGCCGTTTTCAACAGATAGCCAACCGCCCCTGCATCCAGGGCATCGAGCACCTTCTGTTTGTCATTAAACACCGTCAGAACCACAACCGTAATATCAGGCGCCACGTTGCTCAGCTTCTGGATGCCTTCCACGCCACCCATGCCGGGCAGGCCTAGATCCATCAGCAACAAATCGGGATGAGACTCCGATTCAACAGCCTCAAACAGCTCCTCGCACGAGGGAAAAGCCTGCTCGCAATTGATATGCTGCTCACGGCTCAGCATCCGCTGCAGGATACGACGAAATCCTGTATCGTCTTCAACAATCCAAATAGTAAAGGGTACCATGGTATTTCCTCATGACATCAGTTGCCCAACGCATACGACGGGGGTGGAGAGTTCCACCCTAAATTGGAACATTCTAGTTTGAAGTTGAATACGCCTTTTTCGGTTCACTGTTCAACTTTGAAAGCGGAACATGCAGATTAACCGTCGTCCCCTCTCCCGGCCGGGAGATAATATTGAGCCGCCCGTCCATTTCCTCGGCCCGTTTTTTCATACTCTTCAGCCCCCATCCTCCAGACACCTGCTCCGGTTCAAATCCCCGGCCATCATCGCGGACGACAATCTGCAGGTCGTCTCCGTCGATTGTTAACAACAACCATACCCGTGTTGCCTGCGCATGCCGCACACAGTTATGAACCACTTCCTTGAAAAGCATGAGCAGATGCCTTTTGTACATCAAAGAAACCTCTATGTCCGGGCAGTCCGGTGAGATTTCGATGGAAAGGTTCATCCCGCTCATCACCCGCTCTGCCCGTTCAACCAGCTTTTGGAGAAGATCAGGCAAACGAATCGTTTTTTGATCCACCATCCATACGACTTCCCGCAACGAAGCGCATGCTTCACGCGCCAGCAACGACAGATCAAAAACATCCTCCTTGGCATCCTCGTGCTCTACAACCTTTCGTAGCTGATCCGCCATGAGTGAAATACTGCCCAAACTGCTGCCAACGTCATCATGCAGATCTCGGGTGATGCGCATCTTCAGCCGTTCCAATACTTGTCGGCGCTGCCAACGAAGAGCACCCCACCCGAACAACAAGGCGAACACCAACACGACCATTCCCCAGATACTGAACTGCAGCTGCAATATGCTCCAGGATTCTCGCGCCGCCACCAGCTCGCGCTCCACCCTAGCCAGCTGCGAGTCGAATGTTTTCCGCATGGCCAATCCTATAATCCACTCCCCCTCGCGCAGAATCCGGCAGCGCCGACTGAATCCATCAACCAAACGCGGGATTTGATCCACGTATTTTTCAGGCAGCCCGCGTGCAGTAACCGCGCATCCGAGCGAGAGAACCTGGCCATACTCCTCCACTGAAATTTCCCCAAGGCTAAGGATCGTTTTATCCTTGTACGTCGGCAGATCCTCAAACCACAGCCGGATGTATCGGGCAGGGTACCCCTTGCCGATAATCGTCATCAAATCATCGTGAAACAACTGTTCCCCGGAGCTCAGGACTTCGATCACCTTCGATGATCCAAAATCGGGATCCGCCGACAGCTCAGCCACTATTTTTCCCGGAAATCCAAACATGGGAACCGCCATTTTGTTCGGTGCTTCAGCGGGCCAGACCTCAATCCGTCCGATACTCTGTGTCCGCCCCAGATCAAGCACGACTTCAACCCGGCCCGCAAACGAGTCGTCATCTTCAAAAATAATCAAGAGATCGTCTTCCGCTTCGACCTCTTCGCTCAACTGAAGGCCAAGGCCAACCGCGCTGTCACAGAGATATTCGAGATTCCAGAGTGGCGACACCAAAAGCGTGTCCGATGCGGAAAACTCAACGGCCTTCGCCCAAACCGCCATATTGTCACCCATCCCGCGATTCTCAGGGAGTTCCCGAAACAGATAGACCTCACCCAGCGCAAAGAATCCCTCGCCGAATTCCTGAGGTGACTGCGGCACCGTGATCCTTATCTTTTTTACCTTATTGGTCGTCGCCGGAAACACCACGGGGTATGGCCCGGGATCCGGGAAATCCTCCTCCAACCAGTTGGCGATTCCCACCCACTCATCCCTGTCTGGGTTAACAAGCCCTTCAATCTTAAACCGCTTTGGAAAAGCGTAGGTTCCGCCGGCGAGATCCGCCGGATTGAACGCCGGCACCAAGCCAATGGTATGGAGAGGGGTAAAATACTCAACCCATTCAACCGTCAGCTCATGCGGGGGCACTGTGCCGTCTGACCGGGGCTCGGTGTCAGAGGAATGGTACCCCAAACGGTCGGGCAACGCCTTCGGCACATGCCGAGGCAACGTCGACAACTGACTAAGAATCCGTTCCCGCTCCCCTTCCAGCTGCCGAATCCGAGCCTTGGGCCACCGCTTCAAATGGATATCCACCGCAGCCTGCTGCGCACGCCACTCCTCAGGATTCCGAGGATCCATCAACCGCGCGTCGCCCCGAACCACCGGAACGCTCACCCACATAACTAATACCAAAACTATTTTCCAAAATTTCATATCACATTAACATGATATTGACATCCGACATCGTCAATACCTCTGAACCTATAAAACAAAAGAAAGAAGAAATCCTATTCTCGTTCCCTGTTACCGATTGGCTGTGTCCACGAAAACCGATCCGGCCATGGCTATGGCATGGCTTGCGAAGCCAATTAGCACAGCCAATGCGATAGTATTTTTCTTCATCAACGCCTTTCTTTTTTCTTTAATTCCCGTTTCGATTCCCCTGTCATCCCATAGAGAGCGCTAACCGCGTGTACCCGCCCGTTTTTGTTATGGTTTCTGTTGTTCGTTTCATTGAGTCAGTTCCGATTCCCAGTTGAACGTTAATGGTGCTTCCTTTTCATCGTTCCTAGTCTTTGCCTTAAACGGCGAACGGGTATAGCAGTCAGTACATACCTGTCCATGGGGGTGTTATACCGACCTTCACCAGACTTCAGGCTTCTACAACAGACAGCGCAACTGACTTCTTTTTTTTCAATATGTTGATGCATAATCACAACGCTTTATGAATAATACCTTTACGCGCCAAGACTGCTTCTAAATGTAGTTTGTTAATTAGCCCTGCGGGATGGCTGTGTTTCTATTTCCGACCCTCCATGACGTTTCGTTTTTCATCAAAACGCACGTAGATTTCCTTTACACAAACCTTAAATTTAAAATCGGATCCGCCATCTCTGGCTGAATCCGATTTTTTTACTGTTGTGATCAAGCCATACGACGGTGGATAGCCAGAATAAGTCCGGAGACCACAAACAACCCCATCGTCGTTGGCTCTGGAACGGGAGAAGCCCAGATAATCGTATCGCCACCAGTTTCAATAGCATCCTCATAAGCATACAAAGTTGATTCGCCATCTACCCACGATGCGTCCCATGTGTCATACAGCATTGCCTGCCCATTTGCACAGCTGATGTCCCCCGCGGCAACTAGAGTGGAAAAATCCGCGACATGGTCGCCGTCCCAGACCAGCGTTCCCGAATCAATCAGCACGCTACCGTTATCCACAGCAAAATTACCTGTTACATTCAGGGTGCCGCCCAGAAGGTTCATTGCTCCCGTTCCTTCCTGACCGACAACGGATACATCACCAATCGCAAGATTAAAAAATACAGCGCTGGACGAATCGGCCATCGTGAACATCCCCTCGCCCAATCGTTTTCCAACAACCACATCGCTGGATAGCACATTCAATGCCCCGTCACCGGAAAGAGAAAGAACTCCGTTTCCGTTTCGGGTGTCTGTTCCCCCGTCGCCACCAAGCCAAAGATACGAACTGAAGGTTGCCGTGCCGCCGGATATTTCCAGATTTCCATTACTCTCATGACCCAGGGTAACTGCACCCGCCGAATTGAACGCTCCGCTCTTCAGTTGAACAGTGCTCGTGCCTGCATCAGTATCTCCTCCTAGACCAATTTTTGACACTCCCTGCACATCGAACGTTCCGCCATTGATCACCGTCAGACAGTTCGCGTTCGCCGTGTTCCCGTCGGCATAAACAGATGATACAGTTAATGTACCACTATCGATTTTGTACCCGCCCCCATTTCTCGATCCTCCAGTAAGCTTAGTAATCGTCTGATCGGAATCAATGACGATTAGATCCGCCATAGCTGTTTTGGTTTTCGCCTCATCCAACGACCTCGGAACAGCGCCTCCCACCCAGTTCGCTGCTGTGCTGAACTGCAGATCCGTGCCGCCGTTCCACAGAATCTGCGTGGCCGTAGCGTGCATCACCAAACCAGTCATCGCCAATACGATTACTACCCCTAATAATTTTTTCATGTCGTTCTCCTTATTTGTTTTTTTCACCCCAGCAGGGGGATCTTCCCGGGACCTTCTTCCGAGTTGTTTCCAGAGTGTGGCAAATCCTTGCTAAAAAGATCAACTGGCCGTATGACCACTAACCGCATACAACTGCGTTTATTCGGCTGCATGAATGACGACGTTTCCAAGCACCATCAAACAGTGCTCCCCCATTTCCCTGCCCACACGCGGCTTTCAACACGTGTAGGCATTCGGGTTTTCGCGATTACTGATGCATACGGGATGTCCCAAGGGACGTCAGTCAACACAATCCGCGTATCGGCGGAAGAGTCCGCTTCCACCAGAATCGTTCCGCTAAAACCGCATCCTAATCGCACGGAGAAGTCAGCATGACAGACGGGTTCTGATCGCCATTCATTTCTAACAACTGATCATACGAACCAAAATCCGCCAGTTCACAATCGGGATTTTCGGCAGAACCGGTATAGGTTTCATAGCCTCCCGGCAGCTCAAGCCACATCGCCTTGTAATCAATCGCCCGCTGGATTGTCGCAGGAAGATCCACCACTCGAGTGTAGGTCGCCGTCTGAAACCCCAAAACCGTTCCGAACCTTTTGTTTAGACCCATCATGTGATCATACATCTGCTGGTAGGATCCACGACGTCGGTCCATCCTGAAGCATTGTTGATCCACTTCCGATCAACCAATCCGCGCATCTGGGCAGTTCCTACCGAAGCCTGAAATGAAACCAGTATTACTAAAAAACTGAATATTTTCTTCATCAACGACTCTCTTTTCCCTGGAACTCCCATTTCTCTTCCTTGCCCGTCATGACGTTTTGTTTTTCATCAAAACGCACGTAGATCTCCTTTACACAAAGCTTAGATTTAAAATCGGGGCAGCTATCTCTGACTGAGTCCGATTTTTTTACTGTTGTGATCAAGCTATACGACGGTGGATAGCCAGAATAAATCCAAAAATAATAAACAACCCTGTCGTAGTTGGCTCCGGAATTGGAGAATCCCAGACAATCGTATCGCCCTTGATGAAGTTGCCTCCACGCTAAGCCTTTCCCCTGACGACAGGCGGCGAGAGCATTTCATCGTACTATTACGGCACTCCATTCATGAACTGCACGACATGCACCAGAAAACACGAACATCAGGGCGCATCAAACCACTGATCTTTTACAACATCCACCTCCATTCCTAATGGAAGATTTTCACTGGAGGTGCCGACATGAAGGATAAATCGCCCCGCCTCCAGCTTCCAAGCGTTCTGAGAGACATCGTAAAAACAAAGATCATTTCGACGCAGATTCATGACCGCAACGGTCGACTGTTGCGGTTCGACCTGAACCCGGGTAAAGCCGCGCAGTTCCCGCCGCGGATGCTCCACGCTGCAAACCAAATCTTCCGCGTAGAGCTGTACCGTGCACATACCAGAAACCTTCCCAGTATTTTTCACCGTAACATTCACAGACCATCCTTCTTCGACAGATTCAACTGTACCCTCGAGTAGCTCAAATGTTGTTCTGCTAAGTCCGAAGCCAAATGGGTAACGCTGAGCAATTCCCTTTTCAATAAACCAACGATGCCCACAGAGAAGTCCTTCTTTATACTCAGCATCAAACCCATGAACCTGCGGACGGTCGGAACCATAATTTTTGGTTGGAAGCTCGCCATCGAAAATACGTTTCGCCGGCCACTCCACGCCCGAACCCGCAACCGGCCAATCCTCCACCGAATTCCCGAACACGCAGGGCAAGCGCCCGACAAAATCGCCTTCGCCGGTGAGTGCATCAACCACTGCGAACCCAAACGCCTGTCCGCCGTTCCAAACAACGGCGAATGCATCCACAACCTCGTCCCACCCCGTCGTGTCCACGCTGGTTCCGCACTGCAGCAGAACCGCCAAACGATCCGTACGCTTAGCCAACGCCCGAATTTCTTCAGCCTGACCGCTAGGCAGCAAGGTGCTCGCGAGGTCGGCCCCCTCGCCGCCGACTCCGTCTTTGGCGCAATAAACCACAAGTCCGGCGCACAGATCGTCCTCCATGACATTCTCGACGGTTTCACGACAGATCACAGCATCCGCACCCAGCTTGGCCACAAACGCCTCCTTGATGCTCACGTTGCCTTCGCCCTCATTCACCAGACCAGATCCCGTGCCCATGATCACCTTATCGACCGCCGGACCACAAAGCAGAACCGTTTTCATTTCCCGTACAGGAAGAAGCGCACGGTCGTTCTTGAGCAACACAATACTTTGACGCGCCACCCTCCGAGCTACCGCTTTGTTTTCCGCTGTATCCAACCCACCCTCTGGCAATAAATCACCCAATAAACCCACCCGCTGATAAAGCAGCAGCACATGACCGGCCATCCGATCGAGGTCCTCTTCCGCAATCGTCCCGTTTTTCACCAACTTCAGCAGGTGGCCTTCACCGTAGGCGTATTTACAAAACCCGGTCGTCATATCCAAACCAGCTCGCACCGAAGCTTCCGCCCGATAAGCCGATCGCCAGTCCGTGAGAATAACTCCATCGAATCCCACCTTGTCGCGTAGCAACGTCGTCAGCAGATCATGGTTTTCGGCAACGTGCGTTCCGGCATATAGATTATTGCCGGTCATCAGGCTCCACGCGCCGGCACGGCGAATCGCCTGTTCGAACGGATAGGCGTAGACTTCTCGCAGTACGCGCTCATCCATTTTCGCGGAGGTGTAGTGCCGATAGGTTTCGCACTCGTTCGCCACGAAATGTTTAAGGTTCGCCCCTACACCATAACGCTGCAATCCGCGCACATATCCGATAGCCATCTCTGCCGTAAGGTAAGGATCCTCACCGAAATATTCATAGTTCCGGCCTCCTCGCGGATCTCGCATCATGTTGATGCCGGGTGCCAACAGTACATGCTTCCCAAGCGCGCGCATTTCGCGTCCCATCACGGCGGAATATTCTTCTGCAAGTCCCCGATCCCAACAGGCGGACAGAGCCAAAGTACCAGGTAGCGCCGTTGTTCGCTCGGCAGAGTCGGCTCCGATCGTCACCACTTCGCCGTCGCCCGTGTTTTCCCATTTCCCGTGCGATGAGGTGAATTTTTTTGGGTCGCGCAACAATCGGATACCCACCGGCCCGTCGGCCAACATCAACGGCTTAATCCCCAACCGTGACACCCCGCCGGAAATAAACGAACCATAACAGATTCCGACCTTCTCTTCGATCGTCATCCGACCGAGCAGATCCGCCACCCGGACTTCCGGCTCCAGCGTTTGGTCCCGCCACGACTCCCCTGCTCCAAAAGCGATTCCTGCCCCTATTGCCAGTAAAAGTCCTAATCCAATTATATATTTATCTCTCATTCTTTTCCTTTGCTTTGAATCACACCACGGTTGCTGTTCAGCTTCTGGAACCGACCGATTGTCACGCCTACCCCGAACCTAATATCCGGCACCTCCTGACGGCCTCTATGCCACATCGGGAAATCCGCTCCGGGACTGATTTTGTTTTCATAGAACTCGAAACCTTCTACATTATTCGCGATGATCAGCGGTCTGTAGATCTGATGAATCCGATTGTGATGAATGCGGATGCGTCCAAAGATTGGAACCTCGCTGGCGGGGTTGCCCAACGTCGGATCAATCTCGAAGGTGCCCTGAACCCGGAAATAATTATCATGTATACGCACACGGCCTAATGTTTTGATCAACCAGCCTCGGGCGCGGTTGTGAGCAAAACGACATCCGCTAATCTCGACATCCACATCGTGTTCCCTGAGCGCAACCACGACCTTACTCCAGACCAATTCCGGCAGCGGCTCCGCAAAAACCAGATCCGAAGTCTGGGCATCCGGCCGCAATACGGATGCCAAGCGCCCCTCCCCGAGC
>Ga0307990_1001921_pt1 | contig 17048 bp, 19 predicted proteins | sample EllFjometagen129_FD_203168 | JGI IMG/M metagenome (GOLD analysis project Ga0307990, IMG submission 203168) | Marine microbial communities from Ellis Fjord, Antarctic Ocean - #129 | ecosystem: Environmental > Aquatic > Marine > Unclassified | place: Southern Ocean | collected 2014-10-08
TAGATACACCAAGTTTACATGAGAATTATAAAGGTGATTTATACACATCTATTAAATTATTAGCAAAACTACAATAGTTTTTTCAAGTATATATTATATATTTGAGGTGATTGAATATGAATAAGTTTAGATATTCAAATATGAATATTGTAGTTAGAGGTTTGAAAGAGGAGAAACGATTTGTAAAATTATTAGAAGCTTGTAATCCCAGATATAAATGGTCAGATCAAGATTATACTAAAGATTTTCTTGGAATTAACCCTACTAATGATATGGATATTGTATATTATATGGATACTAAATGGAATGGTTATAAAAAAGGGGTTGCTGGATATGATGTTTTTAAGAACGTCAGTATTCCTATTAAATTTATATACTTTTCAGATGCAGAAGAAATGGATGACGAACAATTTGAATTATGGAAGAAACTACAATAGTTTTTCCTTTTAAATAAACATTAAACAATAAATTATCAAAGATTTTAGAAATATCATAAAGGGAAGGAAGATTTGTTTTGGCAAAGACAGTAGTGAAAGACGGACAGTCTATGGATGATATCATACGTACATTTAATAGCGACGTAAGGAAATCCGGTACTTTAAAAGAAATTAAGAAACGTAAGTACTATGACAAACCTGGCATCAAAAAAAGAAATAAGATCAAAGAAAATAATCGTAATAAAGCTAAATTTAGATAAATAGTAAAACGACTACTTTCGGGTGGTCGTTTATTTTTAGCGATTAAATTTAAAGTTTTAAATTTAAGGAAACATAATTATTAAGATGCGCCCGTGGCCAAACGGATTAAGGCAACGTGCTTCTAACGCGTAGATTTGGGGGTTCGAATCCCTTCGGGCGTGCCATTTTCAAAAAAGTTAAAATATTTATTAAACAAACAAATATAGACACTTAAGTGAAAGGAATGATTGTTATGTTATTAAACACAAATTTAACGATATCAACTACTATGCGTTATCAAAACAATGCGACAGTCATTGGGGGCTTCCAACCGCAACTTTCTTCGAATTTAAAACTCGATCATAATGCAGCGTGGGAGAATTTTGGAAATCTTTTATTAAGGTGTAATCATTATAAAAAATAGCTAAAGCTAAATGATGAGTAACATTAAATAATAAGAGATTATCCTTTGGGATAATCTTTGTTTTAATCCGAACTACAAAAATATATTATAATGTTGAGGTAGTTGCGAGAATTATATGGATCCTTAGCTCAGTTGGTAGAGCATTCGGCCCATAACCGAACGGTCGGTGGTTCATCCCATCAGGATCCACCATTTTTGTGTCAATAAGACACTACAACAAAAAGGCTACCCGTCCTGCTAGCTGGAAACACCTTATAACGCAGGAACACCCTGAGATCATGCTTGATAGAGCATCTAAGTATTTTGTGGGACATTACGTTAGAGAGAAATCTACACGAAGCTGATGCCGCTGTTGTACTCAGTTGGATATGGTTCAAAACAGTCAACCTACTTAATACAATAAGGCCATTGTATAATTTTGGAACCTGTGAAACACATAGGTAGGTTGTAAAAATAACATTGCGGGGTGGAGGAATCTGGTACCTCGTTGGGCCCATAACCCAAAGGTTGCACGTTCAAATCGTGTCCCCGCAACCATATGATTTCGCTACATTGAAAAGTCAAATTAGGGAAAGTAACCCGCTGAGATTAACGAGATAATTTATTATTTTAGTGCAGCTCAGAGAAGTGGATTAACGATTCACGTTTGATGTCGCTACAGTTCACGTAAAACCGTGGGCGGAATCACCAAATGCTGAGTATACCGTTTGAGGAGTCATGATCTCTACGTGTATGCTCGACACTCTCAATTAAACTTTCTGCAGAAAATTTAGATGAGTTTGCAATGAAAAGTGCCTCTTTTACTATTTCAAGGAACGGGAAATAGCCAGGGTTTTTATATGTACCTGAAACTAGGTTCTGGAATACCAGAGCTGGCGGTGAAGAAACAAAACATTTAAACTTTAAAATTATTGTTTTAATATTAAACAATAAAATATAAACATTTATAAAATAAAATCTTGAGGGACCACAGAGTTATGGTGGTGAACGTAAAGCTCTAAGCATGCGTCGCCCAGATAATTCTATGAGGTGTGTTGGTTGATCCGATACAGTACGTTGTCAGTGATACGAAAAAGACTCAAGAAAACTGTCCTTTAAAATGATTATATAATATAGACATTTATGGTGAAGTACTTCTCTGAGATATGAAATGCAGAGTCATTCATATTTTATGGGCAGGAAATTCCAAACGAGTGTTTATATACGGGCGGATGCTGGAACTAGGTATACAGGACGGACTTAAACTTCGTTGGCGAAAGTCATGAGGGTTCGATTCCCTCTCCGCCCACCATAATAAATAAAATAAAAAGGTAAGCCAGGCGGTATCCAAGTCGGCTTTAAATAGATGAGTAAGGATACTCTCAATAGCCTTTAGTATGGCCTAGAGGACGATATAGGGCGAGTCGCTGCGCTTTCACCGCAGTTCCGAAAGGTAAGTGGGTTCAATCCCCACCTAGGTCACCAATCGCCGGTGTAACTCAGTTGGTAGAGTGCTTGCCTTGTAAGCAAGATGTCGCGGGATCATACCCTGCCGCCGGCACCATTTATAATAAGCAAATATTAGAATTAGAAAACCATTTGTCAATAGTCTAGTAGACTTTAGGGAGAAAATCTCTAGCAGGTGGTTGAGTCCACCTATTGGCAAAAATAAAAAATAGGAGGAACAAGAAATAAAAAAATTATTCACAACATCTTGGTAGTGTAGACAATATTGTATTTGGTGGAACTGTGTTATTAACTAGTACAAATAAAATTCAGTTTGAAACTAATACTGGAGATTTAGGTAATATTACAAATATTGAATTACCAACTGGTTATAATGCACTTGCTGCAACATACCCAGAAGGCGGAACATTAGTAATAGAACAACTATATACAGACTAATAAAATTTAAACTCAATCCCCAGAACCTTGGGGATTTTTAATTGGGGTGTAGCCAAGTGGTAAGGCATCGGGCTTTGAACTCGAGATCGGTTAGTTCAATTCTACCCACCCCAGCCATATAGTCGAATAAAATTCGTTCATCTTTATATAATAATAAATGTTATTTCTAAATAAAATTAAACATGCCGCCATGAGCGGTGAAAGTATGGGACAAAAGTTGTTATTAACGTAATCAGATCTGTTGCGGACAATACAAAACCTATATCTTATGATGATGGATATATTCGGCTACTCTCCTTATGAGTTGTAGCCCATATAGTTCAGCTGGAAATAATTATTTCCGAAGCTGAGGTCTATATTAAAGTTCAAAGCTTAACATCATCACCATGAGCATTCATGATAAACTTACAGACCAACTAATTTATTAAAAAGTCCCTATTGAGGCTGACGTGATGTACAGGACATCGTGCCTTGTTGCAACAAGGTATCAGACATAAACTTTTGAAAGATTTGATGCGAGGTAAGTCCCTATTCGGGTGTATGAGGTTCGAATCCTTAAGTGCTCACTTTTTTATGCGGGTGTGTTGGAATGCAGACAAGCCAGGTTTAGACCCTGGTGCTCTTCGGAGCGTGTGGGTTCAAATCCCACTTCCCGCACCATATGATGTTTGTAGTAGGATACAGTGGAGAATAATTGGTTAAAGAGATGGATCGAAGGGTTATTAAATTAGCTCGCCATTTTATTTGGTTCTTTATTCTGTACCACAGGTTCGAATCCTGTAAATATCACCAAACTTTTTATGAACAGATCGTGACTTAGCTTGAAGTTCAAGTATTGATGTACATTTAACACATAAAAGGTTTTCATGAATGGATATGCAATTGGAAAAGCACCCAGACTATATAGTTTGGTTATAAAGTTCTGCTTTATTTAATTAGGTTCGAATCCTAGTTCTGTTCACCAAACTCTGCACTTTTATAGTGCATACCCTTTTGTGCTATAAAGAGTGACTTAGCTTTGGAGGTAGCTTTTCGTAAGAAAGGTCTTCGATGTTGATTACACATTTATACATAGAAGGTTTCATGGGTAGGTATGCAAGAGGCTAAAGCAAGGAGGCTGTAACCCTCCTCTCTTTGGAGTTCGAAGGTTCGAATCCTTCTCTGCCCACCATTAAACAACAAACAGGTTTAATTAACCTGTAGAAGATACATAGAAATATGGATGGTTTATAAGTGAACGGTTGTACCAATTGCAGTAAACAACCGCCAACCATATGCAAGGAGTAAAATAGAGCATTCCCAGACACGCTGCAAAGTAGTGAGGGAGAGCACACTATATACGTTGACCTGACCGGGTCTGAACTTGCACCAATATGATAGCAGGACTTATTTAAGGTTTTTGACAGAGTGCTTAAAGCACTCAACCCCTGACACGAATTACACGTCAAATTAATCTGTCTAGAGCGAGCAAGCTCGATGCTATCTCCAATGGCCAGTAGTTTAGTCTGGTAAAACGTTCGACTGATAATCGAAAGAGCGTAGGTTCAAATCCTACCTGGCCAACCATTTATAAACAATAGTCGGACATAGGTGTCGGCTGGTCTGGAACAAAACCATCAATGCACAGGTGCACTTGTGGATGAACAAAACCAGACATTATTATATGGGTCTTCGATCGTAGGGACACAAAACTTTTGCAAGGTTTTTTAGGTGGGGGCGGCACCCACAGGATCCACCATATAAGGGTATAATTCAGTGGTAGAAATCCAGTATTACAAACTGGAAGTCGGGAGTTCAAATCTCTCTACCCTTACCAAAAATAAAAAGTAACATGGAAAGCTAGTTTAAAAGTCGCAAGACGGTGTTAAAGAAATAAACGCGTTAAAGTATTTGACATTTGGTAGAACAACTCCGCTGATGGAGTAGATGTGGTTCGAATCCATAATTTCCACTAATATGTTCTTTCCCAGGCGAAAGTCTGACGTAGAACACCAAAAACTTTTTATTAGACGGAAAAGAAATAGAAACACGAAATATTAGTAATATGGAAATGTTTCTTATCTGGTTCCATGGTGAAATGGTATCACGGCAGCCTGTTAAGCTGTTTTTACTAGTTCGAATCTAGTTGGAACCGCCAAAATAAATCTAATAAACAAAATAACTTCTCATACCTAGATAATAAATTATATGTTATTATATAGTAGCCGGCACGAGAGACAAATATGTATGAGTGAACAAGAGAAAATACATGTCACTAATTCGGCGCTCTCGCTGCTTTTGGTGGTGTTGAGTATCAAGATAGGTTTTCAGAGGGTTGAAGTTGTCCTATCATTAAAATAAAAGTAAGTATATGCGAGATTTTAAGGATCCTACTATCCTGAGATACCACATATATTTATGGGAAATAATATATCTTGAAAGTTGCGGGAATGTAGGCCACAACAGAGAAGCACTATTATTTCCTAATATACGGAGGACCAACACGGACGCAATGGACAATGGAATTAGTCTTCCGGAGAAAGTTGCAATATCCTGGGATCAGTATTTGCATGGGTGTACTTAGACTGGTGCACGTTAATCAGATATTAAATTAGAGAGTTAATTCTCTCTATCCTCCACCATTTTAAATTTTAGCAAAATACGGAAGATCCATTAAGACGTTATTGAGACTAGTAATTGTTTAGTCACTTGGAAACGCTGTTAGTTGGGTGGTGCAATAGACTGTTGTACTAAAAATAACAGATAGACGAGGTTTAATAGACCTTACTCTTCCACCGAATCGGAGTATGGTGTAGTTTGGTTAACATGGGAGCCTTGGATGCTTCAGATCGCAGGTTCGAATCCTGCTACTCCGACCATGAATAATGATAACAAATGAAAAAATGGTGGATCACAAATGTAATAGCTATCATTTGCCACAGAAACCCTTTAAAAATTTTATTGAACTGCAGATATAGGATGAGATATAAAGGGAATAATCTTTATTCGTTGTTATTATTATTGATGGTTAAATCCATTTAAAAACCTGTACTACAAAATCCGACGGCTTGAGACGACAATTTTGTACAAATACAAACATTCTCTAATTTAATGTTTCTCAACATTTTAGAGTTGGAGGATATTATATGAATAGTTTACAGTGGTGAGGTTCTATTCAAAATTAAACTTTGTAATGCAAATACGGGCGGTGAAACTTCCCTGCTGTTTCCTCGTTTAGAAGGAAAAATATTGCAAAATGATGAAATTTTAATTTAACACGACCTTTTAGTGTGAGTTAAAATTAGTCAAAGAGTCAGTTATATAGAGGTTAAGTTGTCTGGCTCAATTTATAGGAGTGTGGTGTAACGGTAGCATAGCAGATTCCAAACCTGTTAGGTAAGGGTTCAAATCCTTTCACTCCTGCCATAAAAAGGAGAGAGAACTACGACGGCTCGTGGGACTGCCTTGAAAGCATATCGCTCGTTTATTCGAGTGGGGATCGACACCTCCTTTCTCCGCCATCTATAAAAATATCAAATGTTCAAATGCGGGTGTAGTACAACGACTAGTATACGGTCCTTCCAAGTCTGAGATGTCGGTTTGATTCCGTCCACCCGCTCCAATATGTCTCTTCGGAGGCACCTCATAAGAATCTAGTTGGAATACTAGATCGCCAGAAATGGTGTATTAAAAGGATTCAATTGTCGAACGAAGTTAATAGCTTCAACAAAACTTTATGGGTATGAAATCCCAACAAAGAAAGACAGTTGAGTCACATTTTCAAAAACTGCCTCTATTTGTAGTCCCATGGTCCAATGGTTAGGATACAGGTCTGTCACATCTGGGGTACGAGTTCAATTCTCGTTGGGACTGCCATATGATCCTTCGGGATCGCCAATTTGAAAAGTTAATGTTTCAAGGCTTTCTACCGTTCAATTAATTTGGATGCGGTATAAGTCTCTTTTTAGGAAGTACTCTTCGGACGTCTTTGCGGGGTGAGTACAAATTAGTATGTGGGTTCAGGACTAATTATTTAAAGAACGAGAGGAGTTTATGGGTTTCAAAAAGTACGAATTAAATTAGGAATAATCTGATATACAGTAGGTGATCCTATTGGTCTGCTATTCCAAGCCTTAATTATTATCTTTCAGAGAGATATTGCCTCGACTAGGAAAGCTACCTAGATAGTGTCAGTATTGATTCGTCTGTTCGCGGAGAAATTCAAATTGAGCGAGTTGAAAGAATAGCTGTTGACATCGCTAACAGCTTTATCAAAAAACATATAAAAACCTAAGCCTATGCTAGAGAGTAGAACTAGTATGCGGACAGACGTGGACTGTATTGCGATTGAGGTCATGTAGAGCATAATGGCTTTACTAATGTAGACGAGAGTTTACTATGGTGAGTAAACACTTTCAAAAGAAAATCATTCTGTATAGGAGATGAATTAAAATTTATCCTGGGACACCCAAAATGAAACAGACCTGGTGGGTGATTTACTCTTCATATCTACCTAAATTAAAAGAGTAAAGTTCGGTCGGTTTCACTAGCATTAGTTGTTGTATTTAAGGAGCGAATCCTTTTGACACACTAAGCAGTAATCTAAAAGAAGGAGGAAACACTTAAATGACAGGAACAGTAAAATGGTTTAATGCAGAAAAAGGTTTTGGGTTTATTACAGCCGAAGACGAACAAGAGTACTTTGTACACTTCACTGCAATTCAAACTGACGGTTTTAAAACATTAGACGAAGGTCAAAATGTTAGCTTCGAATCACAAGAAACAGATCGTGGTTTACAAGCAGTTGACGTTACACCAGTAGCGTAAATTAATTATAAAAAGGTGATTAATTATAATTACCTTTTTTTCATGCGTCCGTAGCTTAGCTGGTAAAGCACTCGGCTTTTAACCGATAGACCGGAAGTTCGAATCTTCCCGGACGTACCATTTTTAAATTATTACCAAATTGGGGCTGTATATGGTTTCGACAGGGTAGATGAGATTAGATAAGCACAGAGTTGATTACTTAAAATCAAAAATTAAATACAAATAACACACAAGAACTAGCTTACGCGTAAAGCGGGCTTAAACACACATTAAAAAGATTTATTGAATATTTATTGCTTACTTTGAGTATTCTCTCGTTTTAATAGGAAGTAAGACGGAATGTATTCTCCCATAAGGATACGAATTCTGCTTTAATGGGTGAGTTTCAGAACTATTTGTTAAATGAAGGTTTTGGAACGAGAAGAAGAGGTAACGATGGTTACCCAATTCATTTATACTAACTGTGTAGAAAATCTAAAGTAAGTTGCTTTGGACACGAGTTCGATTCTCGTCAGCTCCACCAAATAAAATAAGAAAGAAGGTTAATTTATGATTATTATTACAATTAGATCAGGTCAGAAATTGACCGACATGATAATGCCCAATAGGCATAATACAGATTTTGCAGCAATTAAAGTAGGCCATACATTAACCTATGAACGAAGATTACAAAGAGAAAGAAAAAATCCAAAAAAAGATGAAAGCAAATATGAATTAACTGGTGTTCGCAGATTTGATTCAGTAACTTGTATAAAAGCTAATGAATATTGGAGTAGAACATTTGAAAATAACCATGGTGAAATATGGGAATGTAATAGAAAAACATTTCATGAATGTCTTGGAGATGTAGTTATAACAAATAAAGAAGATAAACATGTTGAATAATAGAGATTTTGAGTTTATTATGAGTAACCCAGATAGTGACCTAATTGATTGGCTCAAAATATCTAGCGAAGGAATCTTAACTGAGGAATTTATAGATACTTTCTCCGATAAATTAGTTTTCTGGAAAGTAACAGAAGAAAGAAATTCAAGCCCTAGTGACCAATACTTAGATGGATTATTAGATAATTATGATATAGGTAATAATATATCTTTGAGTAAGAATACTAAACTATTAGAATTTTTCGTTCAATATTATGATTACATTGTACGAGATTATGAAGATCAAAGTTATTCTGGAGATCATGAAAATATGCTTAATGACTTTATAAAATTTAAATTTAGTCCTTGGATATCAACACATATGAAATTCAAACCAGAATATATACCTGAATTAGAGCCATATTTGGCGTCTGGTATTAACGCGGAACCTTTAGCTACATTTTTAACAGATGACTTTATGTTATTCTGTAAATTAAAAGGATTGAGCTGTAAATATTTTAAGTTTGATGTTTATAATGAGTATCAAAAATATAAAGACTACATGGAAGGAAAAAATGGATAAAATTTATATGATCCTGCAAAGAGATAACATTGATGAAGACAAATTAATGTATGAAAATGGTTATTTTGTATATTATGCTAGTGATGATTTAAATGATATTGTTGATAAAATTAAGAATAACTGGACAGATTTACATGAAACTGTTTATCCATATATAATTTTAAAGACTATAACTCTAAATTCAGTGGCAGCAACACATGAACCACTAAGAATATTTGAATTTCAAAGAGAGACTGAAACATATAAAGAAATTGCTTATCTTAAAACTGGATGGTCAGAAGATGGCGATGAATTTATTAAATACTTAGAGGAGGAAAATTAAAATGAAGATTTACATTGCAAATGGCCTTTTTTCGGAGGCAGATTTTCTATACAATGAACTTTTAACAGACCAGTTAGTCGTTCAAGGTCATGAAGTATATGCTCCACAAAGAAATGCATCAATTAATGATAAGTCAAATTTTGCTGACAGCATTATGATTTATAATGGTGACAAAGAACAACTAGATTGGGCAGAAGTTTTAGTAGCTGTTATAGATGGAGTTTCTGTTGATGCAGGAGTTGCAGCTGAAATTGGTTATTTTGCAGCTCAAGGAAAAACGATTGTTGGTCTTTATACGGATTCAAGAGAGAATTCAAAAGGACATAATAATGCAAAGAAAATTACTGTAATGAAAGATATTGCAGAAAATCAATTTTCATATGTAAATTTGTTTGTAGTTGGAGCCATTAAATCTAATGGTGTAATTTTTAATACTAGAGCAGAATTATTAGATTATTTATCAATGAGTGTTGGAACAGAAGTAATAAATTAAAAATTAATATATTCAACCTATGGCGCAATTAATAATTTTGAGGTTGTAATGACCTTGAAATATAATTGTGAGGAAAGTCCGGACTATCACCGAAAGGTTAAAACGGTTCAACGCCATCGCCCAATAAGCGTGGCAGCATTGGAACAGAGACGAGTCTAATTTAATATTGAAGTTGGTTCTGTAAGAACCTTCGGGCCGAGTGGTTAAGATATAAGTTAGAATGAAACGGCTAGTGCTGGCTGGATAGCAAGCCAAACTATGGTAGGCGCAAAGATAAATCATGGGATAAACAGAATCCGGCTTATGAATATATTAAAAATAAAGTGCGACGACGGAAAGACTCCCGTCAGGCCTTCGGGTGAGAAAATCGGATGTGGGAAGTTGTCGCCCCACCGCACTTCAATAAAAGAACAAACAATAATTCTTAGGGTAAAAAGGCTATGGCCTCTTGAGAGTTATTAAGCAGAATATGGTTTAGGGTAAATCGTCAAACCACTCAAGAAAAACCTTTAAGACGACAATGGGAGGAGCCTGTTGATTCTCAGACATGGTGACCAAATGCAATATAGTGCGCAGCCTGACTGTGACTCAGGTGTTAAGTCAGTGCAAGTCTGACTGGTCACCCAAAATGATTGATATAAGTTATACGTTGCATTAAACACAAGCCTTTGGGATAAACCCTAGTGCTAAAACGTATAAAAGGAAAAGGTAAGTGGCGAGAGTGCGATCCTCTCATCAATCGCTAAAATAAAAGGAGAGAAATTATGGAAAAAGAATTAAAAGATTTAACAAAAGGTGAAATTCTGTTAGGTTTAAGAACAGTAAACGCATCACAAGGAAGAAATTCAATGGGTGTATCTGAATCATTCTATAATCCATTCTTCTTACTACAAGATTTCTTTGTAGATAATGATATTAAACCAGAAACACTAACTGAATGTCATTTAAAAATGATGATTGAATTTGCAGGATTTACAGGAGAAGTGTTTTATTAAAAGGAGGAAATTATGCGTTGGAGTATAGAAGAATTATTTAAAGCTTGGCGTATACATACCGAGTTTAGATTTATCTACAAAGTTATTAAGTTTCCAATAAATATATGGAAAAATATCAAAGTGACTTTCCATTGGATATTCAAAGGCTATTGTAAAGAATCCCTATGGAGTTTAGACCATACACTTATGAATGTATTCATTCAAAAATTAACTCAGTTTCAAAAAGCTGGAAAAATGGGAACACCTATGGGTGTGACTGAAGAAGAATGGGAAGATATTATTGCACGTCTTATTAAAGGCTTTAAGGTAATGAAAGATGAATTGATTTTAGATGATCTAACAACATCTATTATGAAACTTGAAGATGATGATGTTAATTTTAATGGTAAGTCTGTAGGTGGTGTTGTATCATTTACACGCTATGGAAAGAGTGAAGATGTGAATATGCAAATATATCAAAAACAATTTGATTATGATAGAGCAACATTGAAATTATTTATAAGATATTTTAGAGATTTATGGGATTAATAATCCCAAATTTGTCTCGTTAGCTCAGTGGATTAGAGTGTCTGGTTTCGACCCAGAAAGTCGGGAGTTCGAATCTCTCACGGGACGCCATAAAAAATAAGAGTTTTTTAATGAACAAATAATGATAGATAACTATTGTCCTGACCTAAGCAAGTCGTTAAAAGGTAAATAATCGAAAAGAGGACAATATATGAGTTATACAGTTCAAGCGATAGTAAACAGAACTTCATTAACCAGCAAAAAATTCAGAACATACAAAAAAGCAAGACGTTTTGTACTGAAAATTTTACATCAATATGATTTACAAGTTGATGTAGCTATTGATAAAAATAGCAGAGGTGACGAAGAACTTATCTGTACAGGCAATGCAAGTAGATTTTTTATCTCAGCAAGCTAATAACAGATATGTATTAATGATTAGAAGGGTCCAAGTCAAGCGGTAGAACTTTGCAGACAGAGACAAGAGGGAGAATGCGTTCTTCAACGAGATAAGATCAACTCTAACATTATACTATCCCACTATCAAACCAAATTAAAAAACTAAATGCTAAAGAGGTATTTAGTGTATTTTATATAAAATTAGGAGGAATAATATGTCAAAAGAGAAACAATTATGCAAAGAATGCGAAAAAGGCTTTGTAGCATTGTCTGTAATGACAAAATCAGTTTGTTTAAGTTGTGGAAACCCAATATTAAATAACAGTTCTGCAGTAGACAAACTTTGTAAAAAATGTGCGAAAAGAGAAAATAGATGTCAACATTGTGGAAAATCACTTAATTAAATAAAAATAAGGAGGGAATATTATGACAATACTAACAAAATTTTTTAATAAAGTAAAGGCTAGAATAATTTGTCTATTTAAAGGTCATGATTGGAATAACGGTCGACCTTATAAACGAGAACATATTACTGATAAACTTAGAACAACTAGAATATATACATGTAAAAGGTGTCATACACAAAAGAAAAAATCATCAACTGATTACGAATACAAGCGTGGAACAAATGGATGTTATAATTATTATTATAAAAAATAAATACAAGGCGGCGTAGCTCAGATGGTTAGAGTGTCCGGTTCATATCCGGGAGGCCATTGGTTCGAATCCATTCACCGCTACCATCGGAAGGTAGCTGAGATAGATTAGCGTAAGGTTGAAGCCCTTAAGAGGTTGGTGCGGTACCAACCCTTCCGACCATAAGAACAGAAATTACTATAAGCGGAACACAAAGAACAAAATTAATACGTACTGAGATATTGGACACAATTCTATTAACAGGTATTTTAGTATACGCAACGAGTTGCTGGAGTTACCTAAACCAGGCCTTATAGTAATTTATTATAGAAAGAGGTAATATTATGAGCAGAATTAAAGAAATTAAATGGGTTCTTACAGACCCGCATTTTAATCATGAAAATCTTGTAAAATTTGCAAGACCTGAATTTAAAAATGCGGCTGAAGGAAATGAACTTATTATGGCAAATTATAATAAAGTAATTAAAAATTATAATACAGTTGTATTATTTTTAGGCGATATTGGTGATAAACTAGCGATTGAGACACTTATACCTACATTAAAAGGATATAAGATCTTAATACTTGGTAATCACGACAAATATGCTAAGGGTTTTTATGAGAAATACTTTGATGAAGTTTATGATCATCCTATCTATTATCATAGAAGAATCGTATTTTCACACATTCCAATTCCAGTATCACAAGGAGTATTGAATGTACATGGACATACACATATTATTAGTCTTGATAGCGCAAATCATATGAACATTTCACCTGAATTAACTAATTATGAATTAGTTAAAATTAAGAATATTGAACAAAAAGCATTTGCGTTGCCAAAAGATGTTAATAAATTTTTACAAGAATGGTATGGAGAAATTCAAATTGACAAAGCAACTTGGGATAGAGTAGATTTATATACAGATAAACGAGGATTAATTGATGTTCCTAGAACTCAAATTCTTATGAAATGTAAGAATTTAATGAGAAAAGAAATGTCTAAAGCTGAATTTAGAGCTATTTTATATAAAATTCGAGAGCAAATGATAATGAAATCACCACTTAATATATCAATATTAGAAGATTGTGCACTTAAAACTGTTAAATTAGAATTGAAAAAATTTAAAAAGGTAAATTCTAAGTAAACATATAATTATTATCCTTGGATAGTATCCAAGTTTAATGTACTAAAGAATTGAAGTTCTATAAATCCAGGTTCGTGATCCTTGATAAAAACAGAGCGACTATGGTTGGGGTTATCTGAATGAGAACCCAGAGGTGCCGAAACAATTGGGCAGGCTACTACTCATTCTTATTGTTATTTTTGTCAGAATTTTTGATAAACAATTAATTTGTGGATCAAAAGTTTTAATAAAATTAATAATAAAGGGGTGAAAATAATGGACAGTTTTTTAAATTACACATATCTAAAAGATATGCGTGAAGTTAGAGAAAAATCTTTCAGTGGATGGTTAACATTCTTTGCGAAATTTGGATCTGATGATATAAAAAATCATAGACTTTAAACAGGGCCTTCCATTATTTGGAAGGTCTTTGTTTTTTGGAGAGTGAACCAGACAGGTGTTTGGGCTTCTCTGCTAAGGAATGCGCTCGGAAACGAGTGAGTTTCGATTACTCCGCTCTCCGCCATTAAAAAATCAAGATAGACTAGGTACCGAAGTCTGGCTTAACGGCTTCGCCTGCAAAGCGAAAGTTCGCGGGTTCGAATCCCGTCCTAGTCTCCAAAAATAAAATAAAAGTGGTAACGGCTGGATATTAGAGTAGCGTTACAAGAGTAGACATCTAGATGGATCCTGTCTTCGACCACTAATAAAAATTCCAGGAGGGACAATATGAGAAGAAAAATTAGAATTACTGGAATTGGGAAAACATTAGAACGAGAAGTTCCTATTAGAAATATAGCTCATCTTAGAGCTCAACAATCTAATTCGGCTTTCGTTATACAATCTAAAAAAGCTAAAAACCGAATTCCAAGAAAAACAAAACATAGAGTTAATCTAACAAAAAAATACCGTTAGATTAACTTTAATTTTTTTTATGACTATATATTATAACCTTGAGATGATGAGAAGAATTATAATTATATAAAATAGGAGGAAATAAAATGAGTGTAATACATTACAAAACAGACATGAATACATACGTTGGAATTAATTCAAATATAATGAATATAATTGGAAAGAGATTTATATATGGGCTTTGGATTAGTAATACTCCAGTGGAATCTTTCAGTCTTAATTATCCTCTATATGATTTTTTCATATATGATAGCAACACTGATACAATTATATACACACATTCTAAACAACAAGCGTATTCAACAATTAAAAGAAAAATAGACAAGTTTTTAGTTACAGGAATTATATAGGAGGAAATTATGAGTTATTTATTAGGACCAACGTCATTTAAGGCGTTAGATAGAATTAGAGCAGTTGGAGAGAAATATGGATACAGATTATTTATTAATTTTGATGCCATTGCAGTAAATTCTTGTGATATGAAATATGATTTTGAAGAAATGTATGATGGCGTTAGAGAATACTTAATTCAAAACGAGATAGATGAATTTATGGATATAGAAGACTCTACAGACAGAGAAGCATATCTAGAGGACTTATTAGAAAACAATGATATAATCACAGGTGACAGAATTAATATTCAATTAGAACCTACAGAGAAAGCTGAACGAAAAGATACATTATATATGTCATTCGGAGAAGCATCTGTATATATTATCCGTTTAGAAGAGGAATTTAGAGAATCATTAATTAGAAGTTTCTTTGATTTAAAAGACCCAGATGTAAGTTTAAATTATCCTTACAGACCTGGAATTGTTATCGGATGTTTCGGTCAACACTTAGAGAAATACTTCGGTGAAGAAAACATTACAAGCGATATAACGTTTTAATACCAAAGCAACAATACATTAAAGGAGAGATTACATGAAGATAAATAGATTATTACTTGAAAACTTTATAGGAATATTACATGGTCTCGGAGAATATAAGGTAGAAATTACTTTTGATGACGGAAAAATTGTAATGTTTCTTGGTGGAAACGGTTCTGGAAAGACAACAATTATGAGTCAATTACATCCATTCAAAGAGTCGTTTGACAGCAGAAAATCTGTTGTAATCGATGGCATGACTGGTAGAAAAGAAATTGACATTGAACATGAGGGAAGTCTTTATGAAATCGTTCACACATACGAAACTGGAGCGAAGAGCTTCATTAAAAAAGATGGCGTTGAAATGAATGAGAACGGTGGAGTTCGAACATTTGAAGCGTACGTTGAATCTGAACTTGGAGTTACAAAAGAGTACTTCAAGATTGGTAAAATCGGTTCGAACACTGAGAACTTTATTCAGTTCACTACAGCCGAAAGAAAGAAGTATATTTCTAAGTTCCTGCCAGATATCGCAGACTATTTAGAGAAATTTGAGATTGTTAAAGTTAAATTTAGAGAGTTAAGCAATAACATTAAAATAATTGCTAAAGATCTTGGAAAATTAGAAGATGAAGAAACTGTAAAATTGAGAATACTTTCTTTTGAAAAACTTATGAAAGAATTAGATACCTCAATTGAAAAAGTTTCAGGAAATATTGCAGTATATGATTCTGAAGTAGAAATATTAACTTCAGATATATCTGGAATAAATCTTCCAAGCTTAGAAATTTTAAAATCAGATAAAGAAAAAGAACGAAATATAATTGCAACAGATGGCTTGATGTTTATAAACAAGCACGGTAAGATAACTGTTGAAGACTGTGAGAAAGTTATTGAAGCCAAAGATAAAATCACACAGACAATGAATAATGAACTTACTATAATTAATACAAATAAAACTAATTTGAGTTCAGGAATTATAGGACTTGAAAATGAAATTAAGAAATTAAATTTCAATCTTTTAGAGTTTGATATATCAGAAAGCCTAGCTGATATAGAACTTAGTATTTTAAGAGTTACTGGTGAATTGAAGGCATTAAAGGACTCTGAAGATGAGTCTATCAAAGAAATCGTTAAAGAAGAAAAAACTATATCAAATCAATTATCACGATTTGAAGATTTTAAAAACTTTTCAGTAAAATATTTTAATGAATTACAAGCGAAAAGTTTTAATCCTGAAATGACTAATATTGAAAGATTTATTCAAGATGGTTTTGATATTAAGCTTGAAACGTATATTAAAAATATTCGTGAACTAGTTGGTGAAAAACAAACCAATTTAAGCCGAAATGAAACTATATTAGCAGGAAAAATTTCGAACTTAGATAAAATGGAAATTTTAGAGCAACGACCTGAAGATTGTATTATTGATGAGTGTCCTTTTATTAAAGATGCGTTGCAATATGAGAATCTTCCTGCAGAAATTGTTGAAGTTGAAGAAACTATTGCTCAAATAGATAAAGATTTAGAAGAATATGAAGATAAAG
>Ga0307990_1001922_pt1 | contig 17042 bp, 14 predicted proteins | sample EllFjometagen129_FD_203168 | JGI IMG/M metagenome (GOLD analysis project Ga0307990, IMG submission 203168) | Marine microbial communities from Ellis Fjord, Antarctic Ocean - #129 | ecosystem: Environmental > Aquatic > Marine > Unclassified | place: Southern Ocean | collected 2014-10-08
CAAAAGAAGATTTGGAAAGAACTGCAATAGTATATTTAGCAGATAAGGAAGAGATCGGCAGTGATGGAAACACAGGTGCAAAATCAATTTTTATTATCGATTTTATTGCTGACCTACTCAAACATAACGGTGAATCTAATGACAGCTCAAATTTGCGTAAAACACTCATAAACAGCCAGGTATTATCTGCAGATGTAAATGCGGGAATTAATCCAAACTTCCCATCCGTTCATGAAAAAGAAAATGCCGTACATATAGGTTATGGTGTAAGTGTAACTAAATTTACAGGAAGCGGTGGTAAGAGTGGATCAAACGATGCAAATGCTGAATTTAATTCTAAAATTATTGATGTTTATAATGCAGAAAAAGTGAATTGGCAAATTGGAGCACTTGGTAAAGTTGATGAAGGCGGCGGTGGAACTATTGCTAAATTCATGGCTGAACATGGCTCAGAAGTAATTGATTGCGGACCTGGAGTTTTAGGTATGCATTCACTTTATGAACTTACTAGCAAAGCTGATATCTACTCATCATACAAAGCTTATAAAGCATTTTTCGAGAATGCCTAAACTGGAGTAAATTGTGAAAAAAACATTAAGCCTGATCATTATTCTATTAATCCTGTTTGGATGCAGCAGTAATAAAATATCAAAAACTATGCCAGTGGAAAAAAAGATGGAAATTGCAGATAATCTTTTTGAAAAAGAAAAATACAATAAGGCAATTCCATATTATACTGAAGTAGTTTTTGAACGTAATTCTGTGTATACACCTGCAGCACAAATGAAATTAGCAGATTGTTATTTTAAACAAAATAAGTTCACCGAAGCAAGATTTGAATATGAAGAATTGATTCGCCTTTTTGCTGACTATAAAGATATTGGAAGAGCCTATTTCCAACTTGGTGTATGCTATTACAATGAATCATTAAATCCGCATTACACACAGAATGAGACCCGAAAAGCAATTGCTGCTTTTGAAACATTCATTGAAAAATTTCCCTTCGATAATCTTAAAACAGAAGCAATTGACTATATACAGAAATGCAGATATAAACTGCTGATGAAAAAATATTATAATGGTTATGCTTATTATAAATTATTTGATTATAGTGGCGCTATGATGTATTTTAATGAGATCATCGAACTGGGAAATATTAATGAACCTGACCGGATGTCTCTCTATTATGCTGCTAAAATATATCTAGAGAGAATGGACTTTAATAATGCACAACTCACGGGACAACGACTTATCAATCGTTATCCTCAAACAGAAGAAGCGGAACAAATAACAGCAGAATTAGAAAAGATCAAATAATGAAAGTTGGATTATTGGGCGGCTCTTTCAATCCGGTGCATAATGGTCACATCGAATTGGCAAAAGCCGCCCTTGATTTTTTCCATTTAGATAAAGTATTATTTCTTCCTTCCGGCAATCATCCGTTTAAAGATCATAGTGACGTTCCACCGATAGAGATGAGATACGAACTAACAAAAAAAGCGATCTCGCCCTATCCATCTTTTGAGATATCCCATCTTGATATGGAATCTGAAGCACCAAGTTACACTAAGCTTCTGGTACTGCGATTAAACAAAATGTTCCCGCATGATAAATTTTATTTTATTACCGGTAGTGACATTATTTATGAATTAAAGAAATGGTACGATTATAAATGGCTTCTGGATAACATTGAATTTATCGTCGCTCATCGTCCGGGTTTCGATAAATTAAATACGCATGAATTGGGATATATCGACAAATTCCATTTTATGAAAATGAAACCGATTGACATCTCTTCTACAATGATAAGAAAAATGATCGGTGAACATAAAAATATTACTGGTCTGGTCCCAGCTGATATTGAAAAAGACCTGATCTCAATTTATTCTCCTTATCATTCTAAATTTACGTAAGCTTACTAAACTTCTTATAAATAAAAACATTAGCTCAATCTATGACTTGACAATAGAAAGTGCCAAAAGATTTCTTACCGAAAATAAAAATAGATGCCGGGAAATCAGATGATTCTAGAAATAAGCGAAGAAAGAGCAATTGAACTCATAGATAGATTATCGAAATTCATCGCAAAAAAAAGGATGGCAGCACCAGCGATAATGACTATTGAATCTTTACGCCCTCTTGCTCGTATCGGCAGTCAGTTAATGCACTTTTTAGCACCTTTTGCAGAAATTATTTTCAATGCAAAAGAGTATCAGGAATTTGCTGTTCTTTTGGAAAATGAAAATTATGTTGGACTTCTAATAAAACGTATTGACGAAATTGATGTTGAAATGTATCGTGAAGAACGTAAAGAGAAAAGACTTAAACGTAAAAGAAGAAATAATAAGATAAAACAGTTCTTTAAATTTAAGAAAAAAAATTAGAATAAATTTTATAATGGAGGAAAATATGGGCAATACTCAGAAGCTTAAGAGGATAATCGCTACTGACTGCGGAAGCACAACAACAAAATCAATCCTTATTGAGTATGTCGATGGTGAATACCGGCAAACAGTTCGTGGTGAAGCTCCCACAACAGTGGAAAAACCATTAAACGATGTAACAAGAGGTGTCGTGAATGCCGTTACAGAATTAGAAGAACTTGCACGTTTGAAATATAACGACGACAGCATCAAGTTTATCAAAGATGAGGCAATCTGGCTTACAGAAAAAGAGGGTGAAGGCGTGGATGCTTATGTCTCTACCAGTAGTGCCGGTGGAGGACTGCAAATGATGGTTACAGGCGTTGTTGCCAAGATGACCGGAGAGAGTGCAGAACGTGCTGCCTTAGGTGCAGGTGCAATTGTAATGGACTTGATCGCCAGTAACGATAAGCGTGCTAATTATGAAAAGATCGAAAGGATACGACAATTAAGACCCGATATGATACTTATGGCTGGTGGTGTGGATGGTGGAACTACCAAACACGTGGCCGAACTGGCAGAACTTGTTGGCGCTGCAGATCCCAAACCCCGTCTTGGTTCAAGCTACAAACTTCCGGTTATCTATGCTGGAAATACTTCAGCTCAAGATATTATCAAAGAGACACTTGGAAATAAAACTGACCTTATAATTACCGAAAATCTACGTCCCACTCTAGACAGAGAAAATCTGGGTCCTGCCAGAGATAAGATCCATGATCTTTTTATGGAACACGTGATGGCACAAGCTCCTGGATATAATAAACTTATGGGCTGGACAAAAGGTCCTATCGATGGCAAACTTGTGAATATTCCTATTATGCCGACTCCGGCTGCAGTGGGAAATATTATGCAGACTATTGCTAAGATCAATGATATTGAAGTTCTGGGTGTTGATATTGGTGGAGCAACTACCGATGTTTTTTCAGTATTCACTGAACATAAGGTATTTAACAGAACGGTGAGTGCTAACCTGGGAATGAGTTATAGTATTTCTAATGTGCTGGCAACTGCCGGATTACAAAACATCCTGCGCTGGGTTCCATTTGATATTGATGAATCTGAATTGCTGAATATGATAAAAAATAAAATGATCCGTCCAACTACTATCCCGCAAAAACTGGAAGAACTTATCCTGGAGCAGGCAATTGCCAAAGAAGCTCTGAGATACGCTTTTATCCAGCATAAAGAATTTGCTGCGGGACTAAAAGGTGGACAAAAGAAACGTGAGATCGCTGATGCTTTTGCTCAGACTGCATCCGGAGCGAGTATTGTAAACCTGATGACTCTTGATCTTCTGGTCGGTTCCGGTGGTGTAATGTCACATGCTCCTCGCAGAAATCAGTCAGTAATGATGTTGATCGATTCCTTCCTGCCGGAAGGAATTACCAGGCTTGCTGTTGACAGTATCTTCATGATGCCCCAACTTGGTGTATTAGCAGAGATCAGTGAAAAAGCAGCTACAGAAGTATTTGAAAAAGACTGTCTTATTTATCTGGGAAGTTGTGTGGCTCCAGTAGGTGCAATGAAACAAGGCAAAATTGCTCTTCATGCCAAGATCAAACTACCAAATGGAAAAACATTTGAAGAGAATATTCCCTTTGGTGAAGTAAGGCTCCTACCCTGCGGTGTAGGTGAAGTGGCAAAAGCTACGTTAAAACCAGGTAGAGGATTGAATATTGGTGAAGGTAAAGGTCAGGAAATGGATTGTGATCTGCACGGTGGTGTAGTTGGAATAGTTCTTGATACACGAGGAAGACAGCCCTTTAACTTACCGGTTGAAGCTGCTAAACGTGTACCATTACTTAAGAAGTGGATGAAAGAATTTAAAGTTTATCCCGAAGAAAGAGAATAGGAGGTTAGAATGGCTCAAGCATATTCCCCAGGATTAACAGTAACAAAAAGTATAGTTCTCAAGAAAGATAGAATTCTTCCTCTTAAAGGAAAGGTTCTAGTTAAAAAAGGTGATAAAGTTAAAGCGGAAGATATAGTTGCAGAAACTCTACTTCCGGGAAAAGTGCTTCCCTTCAATTTATCAAATAAACTTGGTGTAACAGCAGATCTTATAGGACAGTATCTCAAGGTTAAAGCCGGTGACAAGATAAAGAAAGGGCAGGTAATGGCTGTTACAAATGGATTTTTAGGATTTTTCAAAACTTCTGTAAAATCTCCTATTGATGGTGAAATTGAAAGCATTTCCAAAATAACCGGACAAATGCTGCTGCGTGAACCAAGAATCCCCATCCAGGTAAAAGCCTTTATTGACGGCATAGTTGTTGATGTGATCAAAGAAGAAGGTGTTGTTATTGAAAACAAATCTGCCTATATCCAAGGGATCTTTGGACTCAGTGGAGAACGCTCCGGTGAAATAAAAATGCTGGCTGACTCTCCGGATGAAGTTATTAAACCGGACAAAATTGATGATTCCTGCAAAGATAAGGTTATTGTGTGCGGCGCATTGGTTAGTTATGACGTGATCAAGAAAGCACAGAAGGTTGGTGTTTCCGGTATTATTTCCGGTGGAATTGACGACCAGGATCTCAAGAAACTTCTCGGTTACAATATTGGTGTGGCAATAACAGGACATGAAAATATCGGTCTTACGATAGTGGTTACGGAAGGCTTCGGTATAATCAAGATGGCAAATAACACCTTTAGCCTGCTTAAAAGTTTTGAGGGGCATAAAGCATCCATTCATGGTATTACTCAAATTAGAGCCGGTGTTATGCGCCCTGAAATCATCATTCCGATTGAATTCAAGGAAGATGAACTCAAAGCAGAAGAACCTAAAATGGCAACTTTGGAAATCGGAACAACAATTCGTGTGATCCGCCAGCCGAATTTCGGACTTATCGGTAAAGTTACAGGCTTACCTGAAAAACTTACTAAAGTAGAAAGTGAGACTATGGTTCGTATCCTGGAAGCTGAACTTGAAACCGGTGAAAAAGTTACTATCCCGCGTGCTAATGTGGAAGTAATAGAAGACTAATTAATAGTTAATAAGTTATAAATAATAATTGGAGCAGAGTAATCTGCTCCTTTTTTTTATTTATAATGGCCTTTCTATTTTAAAGGTGAAATTAGATACCTTCTTTATATTGAGTATTGATTGATGGATGAATAATGTGTTCTAGTTGCTGTGTTGAATCAGAATCTCCACTAAGATGATTCTTAAAAAGTTTAATTATACCTGCTTTGTTCAGCTCAATTATTGTTTCAGTCTTTATATCCCTTAAATCAATGAAAAAACTGGAAAAACGACCGGGCATATCTTCAATAATATCTGTATTCAGTAAATTAACTGCATTATAGATGCTATGATAATTTCCTTTTGTTTTCTTCAGTAAGAAAGTCTCCTTTTTCAAATTTGTTATTGATGAAGATTTCTCACAATGTTGAATACAGCTATCATCCATTATACTTTTTTCACATCCGGTTACTTGATGAAACAAACATTGTCTACTTGTCATCATCATAATTGGATGATAGATACTATAGTACAAGTCGAAATCATCGGGTTTCTTAATATCTTTTATTTGAGTGTATTTAAGTTCGTTCGATATAAATGAGCCCGAACAATTAAAGTTTTCTTTCAAGGCTAAAAGACTATAAGAATTGGTTATATTAAGATACGGCCCAGCTATCCAAGCCATGCCCATTTTATAGGCTTCGTAAGCTATTCCTGTATTATTTGTTACAATACCCTTTGCTTGTAAGTGATAAAGAAAATCTACTGCAGCAGTATAATCTTCACCTATCAAAACAGAAGGAAACCAAGGGATTAGTTTCTCATTATTTATAAAAAGATCGATAAATTCGGCGGTCTTTGTTTTAAAAGAATTGGGTAATTGAAAATAGATATCTACTGAGCTGTCCTTACAAAGCAATACATCTTTTGGTGAAGAGATTAATACAGAAAGCCTTGGCTTAATCTTAATTGTGCTTGGTTTCTTTAAGACAGGAAGAGCTATGGGTAAGATTGCTTCCTTAGAATCATTTAAGACAAATAATATTTTTCTTTTTAATGCCGTTAGTTCACTAAATGGAATACAAAGTTTTGCACCAAGTTGTTCGGTATTTAATTCTTTTAGGTAATATCCTGTATCCCGTAAGGCTCGTAGTTTTTTTAATAATATCTTATGATTTAAAAACCGTATCCCTTCATCAACAAGCCTATATTCCGATTGCACTAAAAACGATCTGTCCGGTGTTCTTACTGTTGCTTTTAAAAAGGTTCCGCATGCCCCGGAAATTTCGATCATTAAAGGAATCTTATCTGTATTTAATTGATCAATTATATCTTTTATATGCTTTCTGGTTTTTTCTTTTTCTTCATACAGTTCTTTCGCACCTTGTTTTCGTTTATCATCGGAAGAATATTGATTGATTTCGGACAAGTGAAGCGTCGAATTACTCATGGGATTATCAATAAACATATCTTTATTAATATCTCCCCTTAAATAGGAATTTGAAAATTCACGATTAAACACTTTATGCAAATCGCTATTATCATCAAGAAGAACGTCATGGTCGTAAAAACTCCGGAGTTGCTTTCTCCAGGAATTCACCACCGTATATACGTATTCAAATTCCTTTATCCTACCTTCAATCTTTAATGAATTCACTCCAACATCCCACAGTTCTCTTAGATCGAAATAGGCTGAATTATCTTTAAGATTAAGCGGATAATCTTTTCCTTCGGGTGTAGTGACATACCTTCCTCTACAAGGTTGGCTGCATCTACCACGATTTCCTGATTTTCCTGATAGTACAGAACTCATATAGCAAATACCCGAAAAAGAGATGCAATAAGAACCGTGAACAAAAACCTCAGTTAAAACCCCATTTTCATGTGCTACTGAAGTTAAGTGACTTATTTCATCAATATTCAGCTCACGGGATAGATTTACTCTGTTGGCGTCGAATTGACTTAGAAACTTTATTTGTCCCTCATTATGTGTTGTAAGCTGTGTGGAGGCATGAATTTTAAAGCCTTGAAAATATTTTGATAATAGATAAAAGATACCAAAATCCTGAACAATCACACCATCGATGCTGGTATTTACTAATTTGTTCAACACACTTAATAAAATTGGCATCTCACGTTCTAGAATAAGTATATTAAGAGTTAGGAAAACTTCACAGTTATTTTTATGCGCCAATCTTAAAATTCCTTGTAAATCTTCGAAGCTTATATTTGCTGCCTTGTTTCTGGCATTAAACTTATCTAAACCACAATATACAGCATCGGCTCCGGCAAGAATTGCAGCTTTCAGAGAATCAATATCTCCACCAGGTGCCAGTAATTCAATTTTTCTTTTCATTATTCTTTAGGTTGAAGTAATTGGCTATAACTTGTGTGTAAAACCTATTTTTGTTATTCCTCTTATTTGGTAGGATAATAACAATAGTATATATTTTTCTTTTATCATTTTCATATGCTGATGTAATATTATAATCAAAAAGCATAATACCCTTTCCTGAGTTATCTTGGATAAAAGCATTCAACAGATTGTTATTTAAGACACCTGTTCCTATTGTAATTATACCTTCTACTGTAACATCTTGTCCATTATATACGCCGATACTATCTTGTATATTTGCAATTTGTATACTATACAGTGCATCATCAAGAGTTGTAAATTCCCAAATATCACCCATTGAAGCATTACCCACTGGATTTGGATCTGATGGTAGGTTAATTAGGTTGTCCTGTCGGTGTTACTCCCTCTCCATCACTAAGGGTTCCTGTCCAAGTACCGCTACCTGATTCCCAACCAACCTGAGTATATTCAATTTCATATTCACCACTTCCAACACCATTATACATTGAACCGAAAATTATAATTGTAAAATCAGAATCCTGATTTAGTTCTGAATGATGTGCTGTACCATCTGCAGTAAAATAGAATTCTAGACCATTGAAGACTATTGGTGAACTAACAAAATTACAACTAATTTCAACTCTCTCGTAATAATCAACAACCCAAGAACCACTACTTATAATAGTTGAATCGGGCATTAATTCTAATTCCCAAGAACCACTGCCAGCACCATCATCAATATTAATATCCCAATTTTCTTTGGGATTATTATCATCCGGTCCTGTGCTATCTTTACTGCAAGATAAGAATACAATCGACATTGTAATTACAAAAAAAATCAATACTTTAGCTTTCATTTTTTCGTCTCCTTCTATTTCTTTTCTTTCACTAAATCAAATTGCACTTAATGTCCCGCGTGTGCTGTGAAGCTTAACCAACACGTTTGTTATGCTTATTTCTTCGAGAATTAATAATCATTTCAAAACTATATTTAAAATTAAGTAAATCACTTTTCAACGGTGTTGTATGCTGGTCTTTATTCATTATCAAATGAGAGTAATTCTCACCTTCTTTTTTTTAAGTTTGGTATTATTGGTTTTTTCTATAAGTATTTCAGCTATTTCAGCATGTACACCAGCATACGTACAATTCTGTTTAAGTTCAATAACACCTAGTTGATCTTTTTGAGCCTGACCCTGCTTAAGAAATAAACCGGCGACATCTCCTTTTGATATTTTATCTCTTCTCCCTCCATTAATATACAAGGTTTTCCATTTTATTGGTGAAGGAAGCGTAGCTTTTTGTTGGTCTTCAATATTTAGGTTCTCCGGAGCAATTTTCTGAATAAAATCTGGTAGTGCCTCTCCTTTCCAGTACAGAATATAGGCAATGCCATCGCGATTCATACGTGCAGTTCGTCCATTCCTGTGGGTGAATTCTTTCTTACGTAGCGGAAGGTGATAATGAAGAATAAATTTTATTTCGGTAATATCAAGTCCACGAGCTGCCAAATCGGTTGCCAGAAGAAGTTGAGTTGTACCATTTCTAAATTTAATTAGCGCTTGCTCTCGATCAATTTGTTCCATACCTCCATGAAAGCACTCATGATGAATATGATTCTCAGTTAAAAAATCACTTACCCGTTTTAGTGATTCCTTGAAATTACAAAAAATAATTCCTGGTTGGTAACCAATAAAAGTAAGTGCTTTTACCAATGTTTTTAACTTATCCTTTTCGGGCGAAATAATTGTTTTTATAGTTAGTTGAGAAATACCTTCCAGAAGGTAGTTGATAAAAACAGGTTTTTGTAAGCCTACAAACTCCGGTATTTTGGCATCGCTGGTAGCTGAAGTTAAAATTCTTTGCTGAACATTGGGGAGGGCTTCAACAATCTCGGCCATTTCCTTTTCAAAGCCTATTTCCAGTGATTTATCAAACTCATCGAGTATAAGGGTATTAATATATTCCAAAGAAAATTTATCCCTTCTAAATCTATCTGCTATTCGCCCGGGTGTGCCAATAAGAATTGCCGGTCGATGTTTTAAATCGATCTTATCGAGCGAACCGGAACGTCCGCCATATACCGCATTTACCTTAAAACCCGATCCCATTTTTCGGGTTACCTGTTCAATTTGTTGGGCCAATTCACGCGAGGGAACAAGTATAAGAATTTGAATCTCTGCACAGTTCATATCAAGTGTTCCTATTAAAGGCAATAGAAAAGCCAGGGTTTTACCCGTTCCTGTAGGTGAAAGTAATACCACATCCGACTTCATTTGTATAGTTTTACTTGCCTCTTCCTGCATAGGATTTAGCGTTGTAATTTCAAATTTATTGAGAAACGAGCTAGTGAGCTTATCGTCGGAAATTTCTTGTTGATCTTTAATAATTTTTGACATTTCGTAAATATCCTATTTATTTTAATTCTGAAATTGCAATGAAAATTTATATTTTTTTATTCCTAACTTGATATCTTGTAGCCTTGCATACAACTTGTATGTAACACTTATTGTTGTTATTCCTCCCACTTGGCGGGATAACAACAATTGCGTATATTTTTCTTTTATCATATTTTCAACACTTCTTAACTATTTTTTTAGTCAAGAAATTAAACTTTATTCTACTACAAATAGGTATAATGTTCTGCGTGTGCGGCGGGAACGGAATAATCCCAATTTCCATTTTCACATTTCACTTTTCACACTCATAATTTATAATTTATAATTTACAATTTACAATTTTTTAAACGACACGCTTGTTAGCAGCATCTTCTTATTCCAACAGCAAACATTTCTTAACAAGTTCAATCTTATCATTAACTTGTAGCTTATATAAGTACAGTCCAGACCCTACTTTCTTCCCTGAAGCATCTTCTCCATTCCAGATAATTGAATGAGAACCTTTTGTAAATTCATTGTTAGCTAAAGTTGTGATTTTTTGACCTTTGATATTGTAAATCAAGAGTTCAACGTTAGAATCAATTTGGATTGAAAACTCAATTGTTGTTGTTGGATTAAAAGGATTGGGGAAATTATTTAATTGAAATTCAATATTTGTTAAATCATAGATTCGGATTCCTGATTGTGGTTCACCTAATGGATTTTCATAAGCTCCCATATCGGGCATCGATCCGACAGGAAATGGACGAAGATTTCCTTCAATATCTAATTCAGGTGTCAAATACCATTCCCCATTAATCTCTATCTCATCAATGCCTGCTCCAATACTTGGACTATTGTTATAAAGATGAAAATCCCATCCATATGGATCAATGAAAAACGGATCAGAATCTATATTGCCTTCAAGCCAATTAATTGTACAACTGTTATTCGTTACAATTCCGCTATATCCATCTTCCAAGACTGAATGAGCAATATTCAATTCATTTTGCAATCCCTGTGAAAAGTATAATTCACTGAATCTGTTTCCGTAAATTATTGAGTTTATAAATGTGATTTCAGAATTGTTAATGGAATATAAACCACCACCATAATAATTTACCCAATTATTTGAGATGTTACTGTTTACTATTGTAATATTCGAATTATTTGAATATAATCCTCCACCTTTTCTATCTGCACTATTTAAGGAAATTATTGTATTATGAATTGTTAGAGTTGATTCAAAAGAATAAATTCCACCTCCATTACCATAGCTTTCATCTAATAAATAATTTTCTATTATAATACAATTCTCAATTATTACATTTGAATTATTACACTTTATTCCAGGACCATCATCCGAATTAAAATTATAACGAATTGTACAATCAGAGATACTTGCATTTGAATCATTTAAGATTATCCCCCAACCATTGCCTTCTATTAATAAATCCTTTATTATTGGATCAGTATTATCACAATAAACACCAACTAACCCATTTCTAAGATTAAACCCGATAATTGTTGAAGTGTCAGTTTCATTTGAATTAAAGGTTATTGTATTATCAACAATGTCAGGTTCAATTATTGTATTCTCAATATATAAACTGTCTTGAGTTAACAAAAACAGACTTCCAAGAGTAATTTCTTTCCCGCAAAAATTGATGTTTTCCACATAAGTTCCTGGCTGAACCAAAACAGTATCTCCATCTACGGCTACATTTATCCCTTCTTGTATAGTAGATTGATCTGCAGGAATATTTATTATTGTTGCTGATAAATGCAAAACAAAAATTAAACAAAAAAATATCATTATTATTTTCATCTTTTCCTCCTACTCACTGAGTTGCTGCTAACATATATACCCGCGCCCTTATTAATGGTACACATAACTAACCTATAGTTATAATAAAAAGGTTCGTCATAACTCCAACTTTTATGTTCGTAATAACTCATTTTGTTTCCTTTTTAATAATTGACTTAAATCAAAATTGAATTTGAGTTGTTTTAACATAATTGTCAATAACAATAGAAAAGCGTGATCGTTTTGTAGTCAGGCACGAAGAAAGATGTTGTTTTTCTTTGAAAAGCCAACATATAAAAGCCGACACGTAAGTATTTAACGCTATGTAATAAATTGTATAAAAATTTACTGATTGCTTGTGATTAGCAAAGCAAAAGAAAATATAGCTAATAGAAAATCCTTTATTAAAAATACTTATTAAAAATTAATACTTGCTCAAGCAGTTTTATCTCCTATCTTCTTAGTATGAATTAAAAAATGGAGGATATGATGAAAATACTCATATTAATACACACTTTATATACACATATATATGAAATGGCAAAAGATGTGGCTTTAGGCGCCGAACAAGTGGAAGGTGCTGAAGTAATCATAAAAAGAGTTCCCGAAACATTACCGGATGAAGTGTTGGAGAAGATGGGAGCGCTTGGTGCACAGAAAGTTATTAAAGAGATCCCGCTTGTTACGCTGGCAGATCTGGAAGAAGCTGATGCAATAATTTTTGGAAGCGGAACCAGGTTCGGTAATATGACAGCCCAAATGAGAGCTTTTCTGGATAGCACTGGAGGATTGTGGCAAAAAGGTGCTTTGATTGGAAAAGTTGGCAGTGTTTTCACTTCAAGTGCAACTCAGCATGGTGGACAGGAATCAACAATTCTCAGCTTTCATACAAACCTGTTGCATCATGGTATGATAATTGTGGGCTTACCTTATTCCTTTCAGGGTCAGATGACAATGGACGAAATTTCAGGAGCTTCTCCCTATGGTGCCAGCACAATAACCGGAGGAGATGGTTCCAGGATGCCTTCTGAAAACGAGAAGAAAGCTGCTCAATTCCAGGGTAAACATGTAGCAGAAATCACCAAAAAATTGATAGCTTAATAAATTGTTGAAGATAAATAAAAAGCTCCCTATATCGGGAGCTTTTTTTATTTTGGAAGTAGAATAGGATACAACATTTTCAATAGGATATGAAATTAGTGCTACGGCTTCTCCAACAGTTGCCGGATACGACGGAACAAGAATAGGAAATGAAAAATTGTGTAAAAGTGTAAATCAATATTGAATTTTTTTAAATATTCTTTATTATTATGAAATAATTTATTCACGCCCTGAAATAAGATTTATAAGTTCCCAAAATTAGGTTAGTTACATAATAGATGCCCTATTATCCTCAGTAATTTGACATATATATAATTTCGCTGAAAGTCATCATTTATAGTAATTCATTTATGTAGCAATAAATAGCTTGACACCATAAATAAATATCGTTATTTTTAATTTCGAAATATATTGGATGTTGAATAAAATTTTATGAGAACTTTTAGTAATTTAGTAAGGAGTAATTATGAAGCAAAAACTTATTGATGTATGTAAATTCAAAGAGAATATTTTTACTATTTCATCCGATGCAAAGATTAAAGATGCTGTTTTTCTTCTAAACAAAAACAACATCGGATGCCTTGTTGTAATTGATGATGGCAACATTGTAGGAATAGTTTCAGAACGTGATATCCTGAGAGAACTTGGGAATACAAGTATTAAGAATGAGATCCATAATGTTAAGATCAGCAAGATCATGACTCCAAGAGAACAACTTGTATTGGGACACACAGGAGATACAATTGAAGACCTGATGGGATATATGGATGAAAAAAATATTCGTCATATTCCTTTAGTTGATGAAGAGGGAAAATTGGTTTGCCTTACTTCCAGTAGAGACATCATTAAGATTTTATTGAAAGTTTCACATTCAAAAATTAAGTATTTATCAGATTATGTTGAGGGGAAATATCCAGGTTAAAATTTTAATTTAGTAGAAAAAAAATCCTCCAAATCGGAGGATTTTTTTTTGTGATATAATCTAAATATTTAAATTATCATTTTTTCAAGAAATTATTAATACCTTCAGCTGCAATTTTTGCATCTGCTATAGCAGTAACTGCATCCAGGTTTACATTAACAATATCACCACCAGCAAATAGTTTGGGAATAGTTGTCATACCGTTTTCATCTACTTTTACTTTTCTTCTTTCCGTGAATTCCAATTGTTTATTCAATTCTTCAGGCAGGAATGAAAAATCTGCTCTTTGTCCGATAGCTTCAATTATCATATCAGCCTTAATAAGTTTTATCTGCTCTTCAAAGAAAGTTGGTGCAAATCTGCCTTCATCATTAAATACAGATTTCACTTTTTTACATTCCAATCCCTTTATGTTTCCTGCTTCATCAAGTACAACTTCTTTGGGACCCCAAGCAGGATTAAATTCGATGCCTTCTTCTTTAGCTTCTTTTACTTCAAGATCAGTGGCAGGTAATTCATCCCAATCTTCCAGAGAAACTGCTTTCGTTATTGTTTTTTGATCTGGATATTGTATATGCTGAAGCCGTAATGTTTCGCGTGCTACATCCATTGCCACATTTCCACCACCGATAACTATAACCTCTTTTCCTACTTTTCGTTGTTCACCAATCTTGTTATCTTTAAGATAATCAAGAGCCAGAATGCATTTTTCTGCATTGGGAACTCTCGTAGAAAAACTTATAGTATTGCCGATTCCCATGAAAACTGCATCATTATTATAAATTTCTTCAAATGTAATATCTTTTCCTACTTTAGTATTGAATTTAAATTCTACTCCCAGAGATTTTATGTGATCAACATCTTTATCAATTGCTTCCAGTGGAAGTCTGTAGGCAGGCGGTCCAATCCTGATCGCACCGCCGCCGCCTGGTAATTGATCATAAACCACAACATCATGCCCCTGTAGCCGCAGGAAATATGCTAGTGATAATCCACTCGGTCCGGCACCGATAATGCCGATTTTTTTCCCTGTGGGTTTACCGGGATTAATTTCCAGTTCCTCTTTAAAATTTCTGATCTGATCTGCTGCATATCTCTTGATCCATCTTATTGCCAGCGAATCTCCTCTTATATGTAATGAACAGGCATCTTCACAATGCGCCATACATATTCTTCCGCAAATCGAAGGAATGGGATTATCTTCAAATATTTTTTCCAGAGCTTCTTTGGGCTCATCTCGATATATGGCATCCATATAATCTGAAATTTTTAGATGTGCAGGACAAGCTGCTTCACAAAGCTTACATTCCAGGCAACGCCCTGCTTCTTCTCTAGCCTGCTCTTTACTATACCCGATTACTTGTTCAACAAAGGAAAGTTTGCGTTCGTCCGGTCCTATCTCCGGCATTTCTATTCTATCGGGTTCAAATAATGCATATTGCATATCAGGTGAAAATCCTTGATAATTTTCTTTTCTGTGTGTAAGGCTGGCGTTGAAGATAGAATAATCTTTTTCTGATTTATAAGTTTCTTTATCAGTTTTTTCATCTTTCGGAATAAATGTAAAAGTATCAGTATCAAAATGAATGTGAAAGAAATCCCTGGTAAGCGTTAATGAACCTGGTGGACAGACATCAACGCATAAACCGCAGAAGCAGCATCTTCCGTAATCTATTTGCGGCCTTTCATCTTTCATCCCTTCTTCTGGTCTATCTGTTAATTCATCAATTTTGATCATTTCAATTGCTTTATTAGGACAGATATCTGCGCAATTGCCACATCCGGTACATTTGTCCCAGTCATTATTGTGAAATCCCCTATATCTATCAGCAATTTCTTTTGTCTCGAACGGATATCTCAATGTCACTGGTTTTTCAAAAAGATACTTTATTGCTTTGAATGGATTTAACAAACTTGTTTTAGCCATTTTTCATCCTATAATTATTCATTATTATCTATCAATTTCCGGTGCAACGACATACAAACTGATCATAATATTTCCCACATCGGAAATGCTTTCACCTTCAAGCGCTTTTTCCAGAACAGTAAGTCCATTATTAAATGAAGGAGTATTAAAATGAACTCGATAAGGTTTAGTCCCTCCATCGCTTACCATGTAAAGTCCTAATTCGCCCCGAGAAGATTCACATCTTACATAAGCTTCTCCGGCAGGGATTTTCCATTTGAACGGATTCGGCGTTTTAGTAAAAACTTCACCGGTTTTTGGCATTTTATCTATAAGTTTGAAAATCAGATGAACGCTTTCGATCATCTCATCCCGTATCGTTAAAAGTCTGGAATAAGCATCACCGCCTGTTCTGGTATGGATATTAAATTCTACCTGATCATAGGCTGCATAAGGTTCAATTTTTCTTATGTCATGTTTCATCCCGATTGCTTTTAAAGCATGGCCTACTGCTCCCATACGGATTGCTTCTTCACGATTAACGGTTCCAATTCCTTCTGCTCTTTTTTGAAATAGTCTATTCTCAAAAAAAGTTGCATTATAATCTGGTACCTTCCCACCAATTTTGTGTAAAGTTTTCACTAATCTATCAGTAAAGCCAGCGGGGAAATCTCGTCTTACTCCGCCGGGACGCAGGTAAATATGATAAACTCTAGCTCCTGTGAGTTCCTCAAACATATCCAGTAGAAGATCTCGGTGATACATAGCCCAATTTGCTACAGTATCAAATCCTAGCATATTGGCATAAGCCCATGCACCAAACAAATGAGAAGCAACCCGAGCCATCTCGCAGAAAATGCTTCTGATATATTTCCCTTTTTCGGGAACTTCAATTCCGGCAAGTTTTTCCACACTCATAGAATAGATCAATTCCATATGATCAGGTTCTACAACATTTATGCGACATACCAATGGAAAGTTTTGTATCCAAGTTCTCTGCTCCATTAATTTTTCAAAACCTCGATGTAAATATCCCGGATTTGCCTCAGCTTTGATAATTCTGTCACCTTCTACTTGAAGAGTTATGCTGAAGTTTCCTACCATGCCAAGATGTTGAGGTCCAAAATACAGTTCAAGTTCTCTCATTTTTTCCCTTCTTTCCTTTCCTTGATAGAAGGAACTTT
>Ga0307990_1001923_pt1 | contig 17033 bp, 13 predicted proteins | sample EllFjometagen129_FD_203168 | JGI IMG/M metagenome (GOLD analysis project Ga0307990, IMG submission 203168) | Marine microbial communities from Ellis Fjord, Antarctic Ocean - #129 | ecosystem: Environmental > Aquatic > Marine > Unclassified | place: Southern Ocean | collected 2014-10-08
GCATGGATGCCTTCCAGGTGATCTTTCTGTCCGCTGCCGGAGATGATTTCCAGCGGGTTATTGTTCCATGCGAATTCCGGAGTTTTGGAAATGCCGCGCGGGTCACTGATGCACAGGCTCGCGATGGCGGAAACCATTTCAATGCGCGAATTCTTTTCCGTTGGCAGCATTTTCAGATCCGGGAAGCGGATGGTTCCGGCGAACTGGCCTTTGCTTTGAAACACATGCGCTTTGAAGATGCCGCAGTATCGTTCCTGAACCTGAAGACTTCCGTCATACAGAAGTTTTTCAGGGTAGACCTGAACGGTTTTAGTTTTGCTCATTTTCTTTTCTGACCAGCAGTTTTGTTTGTCGTCGAAGATTCGGGTGGGCCATATTTCGCGATAGGTCAGCGTGACGAGTGGCCCGATGAGTTGCTGCGATCCGGCATAACTTCTGGCGATGTTCTGTTGGACCTCATGGAGCCGTCGCTCCCTCGCCTGGGTGATCCCTTTGATCGATGATAGTGCGATCAGCAGGGCCAGGGATATTCCGCCGAGAACCAATAGTTTGAGGGTAATCTTCATTTGCATTTTCCGCCTCCTTTTTATGGAGAGTGAAACACTCAAATGAAGAGAGGTTGAATTTTATGTGAAATCGACGTGAAAAATACTAGTGCACCGTCAGGGATGAAATATCGAGTGTATGACCGCAAAGACGCGAAGACGCAAAGGAAGAAAAAATTAAATCTACAAACCTGTTTTTCCAATGTCTGGAAACGGGCTCTTTCTCCTCGCGTCTTCGCGTCTTTGCGGTCAAAAAAAATGGGTTTGGGGTCCTGTCCGGCAGGACGAATATTTTATGACGCAGTCTGAGCTATGTGGGGAGGCAGATGCAGGCTTTTGTTCCGCGGGGTTCGCGGTTTGAAAGCGAAACATCACCTCCGTGCAGGGTGGCGATTTCGCGTACAAAATTTAGCCCCAGTCCCGAGCTTTTTTTTCCGTGGTCCGGGCGCGGCAAAGAGTAAAACCGTTCGAAAATACGATCTAAGGCATAGTCCGGAATGCCCGGGCCTTCGTCGCAGATGCAGATGGAGGCCGAGTCGGCTTCCCGGGCGACATGAATCTGAACAGTGGAGCTCGCCGGGGCAAAATCGAGGGCGTTCTGAACCAGGTTGGCAACCGCTTGGCGCAAGAGAAAATATTCGCCGTAAAGGAGCGTGTTTACTTCAATGGACGGGGTGATTTGAATCGATTTTTTTTGCGCCAAAGGGCGCATGCTATTGATGACGTCTTCGATTAGAGCGTTAGAGGGAATCGGTTCGGCGTTTTCAATTTCCTTGCGCTTTTCCAATCCGGTGAGCGTTAGCAGGCGATCGATCAGGTCATGTATACGTTGGGACTCCGAGCGAATGTTTTTTAGGAATCGGGCTCTCTGTTCATCGGGCATCGGTTCGTCCAGCAACTCGGACGCTCCCTGAATGGCGGATAAAGGGCTCTTCATTTCATGCGTCAATGTCTGTACGTATTGTTCGACATATTCACGACCCTCCAGAGAATCACGCATCTCTTCGAACGCAGTGGCCAGATCCCCCATTTCGCTGTGATGCAGCGGGGGGCGCGGCACTTTGCAACCGTCGCGGATTTGGCGGGCATAAGCGATGAGTTCCTTGATGGGGTGCGTGACCCAAAAGGAGATGAGCACCTGTAGCAGCAGCACCGCGCTGATCGCTATGATGCCGGTTCCAATCAGGCGGCTCTTGGCCTTGCGCATAAACGGTAGAATACTGTTGATCGGTTTGCCCACCGAAACGGCCCCGATGATTTCCCCATTCATCTGCACTGGAGAGGCCACAAAAAACGTCAGGCTGTCGGGGTCTTCTTTTATTTGTGCGGTTGCGCGCGCTCCGTATTCCCCGCGCAGAGTGAGCCGGATATCGCGCCAGGTTGAATAGTCCTCGCCCTCCGACTCGCCGTTTTGGGAGTCAAACAAAACAAGCCCAGTTTGATCTGTAACCAGAACCCGCAGATTCATATTGGTTTTGGTGAAGCCATAAATATCCGCGCAGAATGTGCGGGAGGTTGCCTCAGATATTCCGTCCCGAAAATCTCGGGTTAATGTGATGGATTCATTCTCCACTTGTTGCGCCACAACGGAGGAGAGGATCGTGGCGGAATCGACCATCGACTCTTCCATGGTCATGAAATAATGGAAGCGGAAGTCCTGCAGGATCCAGTCGACTAGCCAGTAGGAACCTGCCGCGAACAGAAGAATGGAGGTGATGAGCAATCGGGTGCGAATCTTCATTCCGAGTCTTTCAGGCAATATCCCCACCCGCGCCGGGTTTGCAGGCAGTGGCTATCCGGCTGAATTTGGCGCAGTTTGGCTCGCAATGTTTTAATGTGCGTATCGACTGTTCGGTCATAGCTCGCATCGGGCTCCTCCCAGGCGGCATCCATCAACTGGGCGCGAGAATAGACCCAGCCCGGATTGTGAATCATCAGCTCCAGCATACGGAACTCATAGCGGGAAAGATCCAGCGGCTGACCGTGATAACGGATTAGCTTTCTCTGCTCGTCGATTTGAAAGACGGGTGTGCTGGTGGTTGGTGGTGTCGGAGGGGTGTTGTTCTGTGTGCGGCGCAATACCGCCCGGATGCGGGCGGTTAGCTCCCGGGGGCTGAAAGGTTTGGCCATATAGTCATCCGCGCCCAGTTCCAGCCCGACAATGCGATCCACCTCATCGGCTCGGGCCGTCAGAAAGATGACTGGGATGGCGGAGGTCTGCCTGAGTTCGCGGCAGAAATCAAAACCGTTTTCATCCGGTAGGCCGACATCTAGCACAATCAGATCCACTGGGTGTTTTTTCAAAAGTGTGCGGGCGGCATCCGCGGTTTCTGCCAGCAGCGGCGTCATGCTTTCCGTGCTGACGGCAAACGAGATGTTCTCCGCGATGGCTGGTTCATCCTCAACAATCAGAATCGTTTTGTGGTTCCCGTTTAGCAAAATGCACTCCTCTTTCATTAAGCATAGAGAGCCGGGGGGTTCCGGTCAAATGGTCACCTGTCGTTGTCTTGTTTTTTATGCACGTTTCCCTTTTCAATTTTTTGTTCAACATCAACTAAGCAGGGGCTATTTTCACAAGACCATTGACAACAAGATGATGAGATTGGATTCGGAAAAAAAATCATGTTGTCCATCATTCTGTAAAACCTTTTTGGTTGTGGCTTTGCTGCGTTAGGTCTTCCGCGGTTAGTGTTCTTTGTTAATGTTGGAACCGCGGCGGATGCTGGTTCTTCCAAACGTATCGCGGATGGCATCGACGGCGCGGCTGAGGGCCTCGCGTTTGGTGGAGGTTAGTTTTTTTTCTGAAGCAAAAAGGTCGAGCTGCGGGGACTCCGCTGTTTCGCGTAGCCCGCTCACGCCGAAGCCGATCAGCCGGACGGGGGAGTGCAGGCCTTCTTTGCGTAGCAGTTCCAGAGCCGTTTCGCGCAGGGTGGTGTCGTCACAGCAGACGGGGTCGAGTCGTCGCTGGCGGGTGATGGTGGAGAAGTCCTTCCAGCGCACTTTGATCTGCGCGGTGGCGGCGTAGAAGCCGGCTTTGCGCAGGCGTCCGCCTACTTTATCGGCGAGGTCGAGCAGGCGCTGTTCGATCACTTCGGGATCGGTTGCGTCTTCTCCGAATGTGATTTCATTGGAAATGCTTTTTTCCTCCGTGCCGGTTATGACCTCGCGGTCATCAATGCCGAAGGAGCGGCGACGGAAAGAAGCCGCCGCATTTTCGCCGATCCATTTTTCCAGCAGGCCGGGGCCGACCTGTTGGAGGTCACCGATAGTGTGGATGTTGTGCGCTTTGAGCACCGCTTGCGTTTTCCCGCCCGCGCCCCACATCCGTTTGACTGGCAGCGGCGCGAGAAAGGCGGGAATTAGTTTTTCGGAGAAAGGGACGAGGGTCAACCCGTCGGGTTTATTCATGTCGCTGGCGATTTTTGCGAGGAAGAGGTTCGGAGCCACCCCCACCGAGCAGGTGAGGCCGGTTACTTCCAGAATGGCGGATCTGATCTTGCGGGCGATTTCGGGGCCATCGCCGAATAGATGCATGGAGCCGGTGACATCGAGAAACGCCTCATCGCACGAAAGCGGTTGAACGTGCGGGGTGAAGCGCTCAAAAACCTCCATGATTTTCTGTGATACTTCGTGATAACGGCTCATGCGCACCGGAAGAAAGATTGCCTGCGGGCAGCTTTGCGCGGCTTTGCGCGACGCCATGCCGGAATGGATGCCAAATTTGCGCGCCTCATACGAACAGGTGGAAACCACCCCGCGTTTATCGCGCGGGGAGCCGACCACAACCGGCTTGCCGCGCAGTTCGGGATTGTCGTGCACTTCGACCGCCGCAAAAAACGCATCCATATCGATGTGCAGTATGGTTTTTCCAGACATTGGACTCATAGCATGAGGGCTCAGGAATATTTTTCCAAGCATTGGAAGCCGGCGGAGTCTGCATCCTTTTTATTTTCCAATGTCTGAAAAATCTGTGCGACTCAATGCAATAGAGTTCCCAGGGTTGGGAATCGCGGCGCGCAAAACTGCTGTTTTCCCAATGTCTTAAAATCTGCCCGGTCTTTTTTTCAATGGTTGAAAAATGGCGGGTTTTTGAATGATTTTGTTTAAATACATGTTTCTGATGACTGTTGTCTTGAGCCATCTTTTTTTTCTGTTATACTAAAACGCTTAAGCGCGACGTATGTCGCAACGGTGTTTAGAGAGGATGCGGAAGAAAGGAAGCCTGATGAGTGATGGTTTAGAATCGACTTGCGCCTGCGGCTCGGAAGTGGACGAGCAGGAATTGATGGTCCGGCTGGATGAAGTAATGGAGGAATACAAGGACAACCCCGGCGGGTTGATTCCCGTCCTGCAGATTGCACAGGGTTTGTTCGGATACCTTCCCGAAAACGTTATGCGCCACATCGCCAAAGGACTGGATAAGCCCTATAGCGAAGTGGCTGGTGTGGTCAGTTTTTATTCTTTCTTTTCCACTCAGCCGCGCGGAAAAAACGTGGTTCGTGTCTGTCTCGGAACCGCTTGTTACGTCCGCGGCGGCAAACAGATTCTAGATGCCTTTAAGAAAAATTTAAAAATCGATGTCGGCGAAACGACTGAAGATAAGCAGTTTTCGCTCGAAGTGGGTCGCTGCTTTGGTGCCTGTGGGCTCGCCCCGGTGGTGATGATCAACGACGATACCCATCAGCGTGTAAAAGCTTCCAAAGTCGGTGAATTGATTGCTGCGTATAAAATCGAAGAGGAGGATGCCTGATGAGTTGCCCGAAAATTTCTTCGATCGCAGATCTAAAAAAAATTCACAATGATGCTCAGAAGCTTTTGAAGCTCCGCTGTGTTTTCGACAACGAAGCGCAATATGATGAAGTGCGCGATTCTTTTAAAAAAGGGGAGTACGACGTCTCCCTCTGCCTGGGAACCAGTTGTCTTTCCTCCGGCGCGGCTGAAGTGAAAAACGAGATGCTTAAACAGCTCGAAGAGCGCGGACTCGATAAGAAAGTTCATCTGATTCAGTCCGGGTGTAATGGCTTTTGCGCCGCCGGCCCCATCCTGTCGGTTTATCCCGGCGGGTATCTCTATTTGCGCGTTACCGTCGAAGACGTTGCGGACATTATTGAAAGCCATTTTTTGAACGATAAGCCGGTTGAGCGGCTGATGTATACGGATAAAGAGGGAACGGTGTATCCCTTCTATCGCCAGCTTCCATTCTTCGCCCATCAGGAACTTCGTGTTCTGCACAATAAGGGGCTGATCGGTGCGGAAAATCTGGAGGAGTACATCGGGCGTGACGGCTATTCGGGCTTCGCTAAAGCACTCACTGAAATGACGCCTGATGAAATTGTCCAGACGATGAAAGACAGCGGATTGCGCGGCCGTGGCGGCGCGGGCTTCCCCACCGGGCTCAAGTGGGGCTTCTGCCAGCAGGCGGAGGGCGATAAAAAATATATTCTGTGCAATGCCGACGAGGGTGACCCCGGTGCGTTTATGGACCGCAGTCTGCTTGAATCCGACCCGCATGCCGTCATCGAAGGTATGATGATTGGGGCGCGCGCCATCGGTGCCGACGAAGGCTATGTCTACTGCCGCGCTGAGTATCCGTTGACACTTAAACGCCTCGCGCATGCCATAAAAAAATCCGAAGAAGTTGGCCTGCTTGGCGATAATATCCTCGGCACGGATTTCAGTTTCCGTCTACACGTTTCACAGGGATCCGGTGCCTTTGTCTGTGGTGAAGAGACCGCATTGATTCACTCGATTGAAGGCAAGCGCGGCGAGCCGCGTCCGCGCCCGCCGTTTCCGGCTTATTCCGGTTTGTGGGGCAAGCCCAGTGTGCTCAACAATGTCGAAACGTTCGGCAACGTGCCGGCCATCTTGCGCAACGGTGCCGATTGGTTCCGCGAACTCGGCACTGAGACGAGTCCCGGCACCAAAATTTTTGCACTCACCGGCGATATTGAAAATGTCGGTTTGGTTGAAGTGCCGATCGGGATTTCCCTCGGCGAACTCATCTACGACATCGGCGGCGGCATTCCGAATGGAAAAGAATATAAAGCCACGCAGATCGGTGGACCGTCCGGCGGTTGCATCCCGAAAGAGCACCTCAATGTGCCGCTCGACTACGAATCACTCAGCGAGCTCGGTGCCATTATGGGTTCCGGCGGGCTGGTGGTGATGGACGCGGATACCTGTATGGTCGATGTCGCCCGCTTCTTTCTCGAATTCACGCAGGAAGAGTCGTGCGGAAAATGTACCCCGTGCCGAGTCGGAACTAAACGTATGCTCGAAATCCTCGAACGCATTTGCGCAGGGGACGGGGAAGAGGGTGATATCGAAAAACTGATTGAACTCGGTAACCACATCAAGGAAACCGCGCTGTGCGGTCTGGGTAAAACCGCTGCCAATCCAGTACTTTCCACCATTCGTCATTTCCGGGTGGAATATGAAGAGCATATCCGCGAGAAGAAATGTCGCGCCGGTGTTTGCGCGGGATTGGTTCGCGCGCCGTGTCAGAGCGCCTGTCCGGCCTCGGTTGATATTCCCGGCTTTGTTTCGCTTGTTGGTGAAAAACGCTATGCCGAGGCGCTGAAGTTACACCGTGAACGCAATCCCTTTGCTGCCGCCTGCGCTCGCATCTGCTTCCACACCTGTGAAGAGCATTGCCGCCGTGCCACGCTGGACAGCCCGATCTCGATTCGCGGCATTAAGCGTTTTATGGTGGAACAGGAAGTGGTCATTCAGGTTCCGGAGTGCAAAGAGAACAAGAAGAATGCCGTGAAGAAAATCGCCATTGTCGGTGCCGGTCCGGCCGGACTTTCCTGTGCCTATTTTCTGGCGCGTCTCGGGTATAAGCCGACGATCTATGAAGCCGCACCCCGTCCCGGCGGGATGATGGCTCAGACGATTCCATCGTATCGTCTGCCGCGCGAAATCCTTGCCCGCGAGATTCGTATGATCGAACGTCTCGGCGTCGACATCCAATGCAACAAAACGCTGGGCAAAGACTTCACCCTCGAAGAGCTGAAAGAACAGGGTTACGAAGCGGTCTTTATGGCGATCGGCGCACCCGACGGACTCATGCTCGGACTGCCTGGCGAAGAGGCCGAAGGCGTTTATGAAGCGATCAGTTTCCTTCGCGAATACAACATTCGCGGTTCGGTGCCGGTTGGAAAGAACGTTGTCATCATCGGCGGCGGTAACGCCGCGATTGACGCCGCCCGCACGGCGGCGCGACTCGATGCCGAGAGCGTAACGGTGCTCTACCGCCGTACGCGCGACCAGATGCCCGCTTACGCTGAAGAAATCGAAGAAGCTGAAGCCGAAGGCGTCGAGTTGAAACTGCTCATTTCGCCGGAAGAGATCATTGTTGAAGAGGGTAAGGTGACCGGTATCCGCTGCAAGCCGATGGAGCTGGGTGCGTTTGACCGTTCCGGCCGTCGCCGTCCCGTTGCGGGCGATCAGGTCGATTTCATCATTCCGTGCGATCAGGTGATTGCCGCGATCGGCCAGCGCGTCGATTTACCGCCGCTGATCGGTCAGGTTTCGCTGGCGGTCAAACGTGATGGCTATCTGGAAACCGATGCGATGACTAAACGGACCTCTGAAGAGTGGATCTTTGCCGGGGGCGATGTGGCTGCCGGTCCGTCATCGGTTATTGAAGCGGTCGCCGATGGCGAAAAAGCCGCAGCCGGAATCGACTTGATGTTGACCGGGGAAGACAATGCCTTTTGGCGAGCGGAGAAGAAGAACAGTACGTTCTTCGATCCCGATGCTGATCCGGTGATGGTCGATCGCGAGCCCCAGCCGCTGATTCCAGTGGAGCGCCGTCGTTGTAATTTCGACGAAGTCGAACAGCCCTGGGACGAAGCCACAGCTGTCCGGCAGGCCAAACGCTGCTTGCGCTGTGACTACCGTGAAGAAGTCGCTACCTGGTAACTGGAATTTAAAAAGGAAATATCATGATTAATTTAACTATTAATAATACGCCGCTTCAGGTTGAAGAGGGAAGCACTGTGCTAGAGGCCTGCAAGCAGATAGGTGTTAAGATTCCCACCCTGTGTTATCTCGAAGGTATTCAGGCGATCGGGGCATGTCGCGTTTGTCTGGTAGAGGTGGAGGGAATCAAAGATCTTGTCGCTTCCTGTGTGCTTCCGGTTTCTGACGGGATGAAGGTAACCACAAATAACCGGCGCGTCCGCGAAGCGCGTAAGGTAGTTGTGGAGTTGTTGCTTTCCGAGCACGAGGGGGATTGCAAAACCTGTGATCGCAATGAGGACTGTGAGTTGCAGAGTCTCGCCCGGGATCTCGGGATTAAGGAGTTGCGTTACGAAGGCGAAAAAGCGCAGCGACATCAAGATTGCAGCACGATCGGTCTCGTGCGCGATAGCGCTAAGTGTATTTCCTGCCGTCGATGTGTCACGGTGTGTACGTCCATCCAGACCGTCTCCGCGCTCTTTCCGCAGGGTCGTGGCTTCAAGACCACTATTGGCCCCGCTTTTACGCAGAATCTCGATACCATCACTTGCGTGCAGTGCGGTCAATGTGCCGCAGTTTGCCCGGTGGGGGCCATCTCCGAGCGCGACCAGACCGATGAGGTCTGGGCGGCGCTTGATGACCCTTCCAAAACCGTCGTTGTGCAGACCGCACCTGCCATCCGCGCGGCGCTCGGCGAATGCTTTGGCCTGGAACCTGGTACGCTCGTTACCGGCAAGATGACCACGGCGTTGCGCCGCATGGGGTTCGATGCCGTTTTTGATACCGATTTTTCTGCCGACCTCACCATCATGGAAGAGGGGACGGAGTTGCTGACCCGCCTCAAAAAGGCATTGGTCGACAAGGAGGAAGTCGCCCTGCCCATGTTCACCAGCTGTTGTCCCAGCTGGATTCTGTTCATGGAGTATTTCTATCCCGACATGCTATCCAATCTCTCCACCTGCAAATCGCCGCAACAGATGATGGGGGCCATGGTTAAAACTTATTACGCAAAAAAAATTGGCAAGAAACCTGAAGAGATCGTTATGGTTTCCATCATGCCCTGTATCGCCAAGAAGTCTGAGGCCGCCCGCGATGAAATGAATGATAGCGGCGCGCAGGATGTAGATATCGTACTCACCACCCGCGAACTGGGGAAAATGGTAAAGCAAGCCGGGATCGACTTCCTATCATTGGAAGATTCCAAAATGGATGCACCCCTCGGCCTCTCGTCCGGTGCCGCTGACATCTTTGCCAACACCGGCGGCGTAATGGAAGCCGCGCTGCGCACGGTTTATGAACTGGTGACAGGGCGCGAGCTGCCGTTTGAGAACCTGCACGTCACACCGGTCGTTGGGCTCGAAGGGATAAAAGATGCCGAAATTACCATTGAAGGAACCGTTCCTGAATGGAATTTCCTTGAAGGGGTTACGGTTAAGGTTGCCGTGGCACATGCCCTTGGGAATGCCCGCAAGCTGCTCGACAAAATTCGCGCCGGCGAAGCCGAATACCACTTCGTTGAAGTAATGTCCTGCCCCGGCGGCTGCATCGGCGGCGGTGGACAGCCGCGTATTACCACCGACGAAGTCCGCGAAAAGCGCATCGCGGCCATCTATGCCGAAGACGAAGGGAAAGAACTGCGCAAATCGCACGACAATCCTGCCATCACCCAAGCCTATAAAGAGTTCCTCGGTGCGCCGCTCGGCCACCTCTCGCACGAACTGCTTCACACCCAATACACAGAAAAAGAGCGCATCTAGACTGGACGGACTTTTTTGACAGAATGATTGACGGCAGAATGATGTTTATAATGACAACACGTCAGCCGGTCATCATTCTGCCTGTATTGTACCGCATTTGAGTTGGCTGTTCTTGGAGCGATTTTTCAAGAGAAACCCTGCTGGTCCGGCTTGTGCCGGATCCACACCGCTTTGCGGCTGAGCTCCGATACGACTGTCTTTAAAGCTGCTGGTACCTGAAGTACAGAACAGATGAATGACACCCTTTTCCATTATTCTGACCATAATTATTCTGATCAGTTCGCCCCTGAGAAGTTCCAGACCTTGAAAAAAGTAGAAAAAAGGTTGATGGGGCGGGGCAATTGGGATAGAAAACACGTTCTTTTTCCGCGGGAGGAACCCGCAATATTGGACTGGAGATACATTACTATGGCTACAAAAATACGTTTACGTCGCATGGGCGCTCGCAACAACCCCTTCTATCGTCTGGTTGTCGCTGATTCGCGTTTTGCAACCACCGGACGCTACCTTGAAGTGCTGGGCTGGTACGACCCTAAGAAAGCTGAGAAAAATTTCAGCGTTAAAGTTGATCGTGTGGATTACTGGTTGGGAACGGGCGCTCAGATGTCCGCTACCGCAAAAAGCATCATCAAAAAAGCTCGCGCTGGCGAAGGTATGGCGCCGGGTGCTGCCCCTACGGCCAAACAGGTCGACACGCAGGCTCTGATTGATGAGGTTTCGGAAAAGGTTGAAGAACCTGTTGTGGAAGAGGCCGCTGTTGAAGCTGCCGCCGAAGCTCCTGCTGAAGCTGCTGTTGAAGCTGCTGCCGAAGTGGTTGCAGAAGAGGCAACTCCTGAAAAACAGGAGTCCTGATTATGAAAAAACTCGTTAAGTCGATGGTCACCGCTTTGGTTGATCATCCCCGCGATGTCAAAGTCACTGAGATTAAAGGCGATAAAAGTGTTGTGTATGAATTGCGCTGCAACGCCAAAGATGTCGGTAAAGTGATCGGCCGCAGCGGTAAAACCGTCGGCGCTATGCGTACGCTCCTTGGAGCCATCGCAGCGCGTGAAGGTCACCGGGCCATGCTCGAGGTTGTGGAGTAGGGGAATTGGAATATGGGAATGATGGATTGCTGATTCTTCTTCCCAATACTTCTCGATTCAAATAAGCGTCTCGTTTTGCGGGGCGCTTTTTTCTTTCCAATATTCCACTGTTCCTTTATTCCATCATTCCATGCGAATAGACGTTATTACTATTTTCCCGGAAATGCTCGAAGGCTTCCTCGGCCAGAGCATGATGAAGCGCGCCGCCGCAGCGGGCCTTGTGGAGTTTAACCTCATCAATCTGCGCGACTTTACCGAGGACAAGCATAACAAGACCGATGACCGTCCCTTCGGCGGCGGCCCCGGTATGCTGATGAAGCCCGAGCCGATGTTTAAGGCCGTTGAGTCGCTCCGCACCGAAAAGAGCAGGGTGATCCTGATGTGCCCGCAAGGTGCGCCGTTCAAGCAGGCCCATGCGCAGGAACTTTCCGCTGAAGAGCACCTGATTTTTATCTGCGGGCATTACGAGGGAATCGACGAACGGATCCGGCAGGAGCTGGTTGATGAAGAAATTTCCATTGGTGATTACGTGCTGACTAATGGCGTAGTTTCCTCTGCGGTGGTGATCGATGCTGTTGTCCGGTTGCTCCCTGGTGTGCTCGGCGGTGAGGGGGCCACTGAGTCGGAATCGTTTTCTGAACCGTTGCTGGAGGGTCCGCAATACACTCGCCCCGCCGAATTTCGCGGCATGAAAGTGCCCGAAGAGCTACTTTCCGGCGACCACGGCGCGATCGCCGCATGGCACCGTAAACAGGCCGAACAGCGCACCGCCGAGCGCCGCCCCGACCTGTTAGGAGGCTGAGCCTCCGCCCCCTTTCATTTTTGTGACTCTTTTCGAATGTGCATCTCTTCACTCGCATCCAGTCTCTGCTCCGAAGTCTCGTGAGTTTTGAAAATTCTCAGGGTAATAACATTGAAGTCCCGCGGATCTTTTCAAAATATAGATTTTTACCGTGCCCCTGGAGTGCTGCACACACGGAACGCTTCAAGAGGGGATGCCAATTCCAGAGGGTTCTCGGTATTTTGGTGGAACGCGATCTTTCAAAGGCTCTCGACGCTTTTTGGCGAGCGAGTTCAGGCGTGCCCGGAGGTCACGTTCCACCTTCTTATATACAAGTTTATCCCGAATCGCTTCTGAACTCGGTCTGAGAGATTCCCATCCGTGGGGCCGCTCTGCTATTTGTGGGCCGTTTTTTCATTCGTGGAACATTAGCCGTTCCTAACAAAACGCACATCCGAGAAGAGCCGAAACCTTCCAATATCCAAAAATTAATTTGCCTTTTTTCAAACAACTGTAGTGAGACCGTCTGCCGTGAGCCGTGTTGAACGGTCGAATCTATCGGAAACTGATTGTTGCAGAAAACACGTGATAAGTGTATGTTCTTTCTTGTTCCCTGCGCTTCAGGAACGAAAGGAGAGGATAAGATGAAAAAATTTCTAGTTGCGGGTTTGATTATGGTTATTGCTGTAACGGTGCCGGATGTTCAGGCGAAAACGGCGGCCGGGTTTGAGAAGGAGTGGGAGTCGCTGGGATACGGGTTATATATTCATTTTGGAATTGGGACGTTCCGTGATCCCGGGGACAAACCGGCCGAGCTGATAAGAGCATCCAAATTCCGCCCGGAGCAGGTGGATGTAAAGCAGTGGGCCGAGGTTGCAAAAGCCGCTAGCGCGAAATATGTTTTGCTCACGGTGAAGCACGAATACGGGTTTTGCCTGTGGGACAGCGAAGACTATGAATACGACATTGGCGACAGTCCGGCCCGGAAGTTGGATATTCTCGGCGATTTAATTGCCGCGTGTAAGGCCGAAGGGATTCAGGTCGGGATTCACTACAGCCTTTCTGACTTCTATAGTGAAGAGGAGTTTCGAAAGAAAGGGGCGATTTCCGAGCAGCTATTCGAGATTATTAAGCAGCAGACAGAAGAACTTCACAAAACGTATCCCGAAATAGCCATACAACGTTTTGACTGGGGGAGTCGTCTTTCAAATGTACAACGCCGGGAGCTCCACAGTCTCGTAGAGGAATTGAATCCAGATTGTATTGTCTCCTCCACCTGGGTGAAAAAAGTCGGCAATGAATTCCAGTATTCATGTCCGGGTTTGGCAGAAGGCAGTTTTATTCCCAAAGAAAAGTGGGCAACGATTCCGCGAACCAAGACGTGGATGTGGGAGTCGGAGTACAAAATGGCTCCGGCTGTGAATATATACCGCCAATATAAAGCGGCTAAGAAGACGGGGGCCAATTTTGTTGTAAGTGTTGCTCCAGACCGTTCTGGCAGCATTCCGCAGGATCAGCTGAAGGTGCTCGAGCAAATCACGAAAATGATTGCCGAGAATGCGGTGATTTCCGTGCCGCAAAAAAAAGTAACGGCTTCTGGCGGCAGTGCAGATCGGAAATATCAGGAACAGCTCAAGAAGCTGAAAGAGCTCTATGACAGCGGGCTAATTACCAAGGACATCTATGATGAAAAGCAAAAGGAGCTTCTCGACTCCTTGCTGGCGGGAGTTGGCGGTTCGGCACCGGTCAGTGCTTCGGTTCCGGTTCAAACCTCGGTGAAGCTGAAGGATGGGTTGGTTCTCCATTTAAGCTTTAACGAAGAGTCACGAACCAAAACAGCTGATGAAAGCGGTATGGGAAATGACGGGAGGGTTCATGGGGCAAAATGGGTGAAGGCCGGGCGCATAGGTGGTGCTTACCGGTTTGGTCAGGAAGAGGAAACCGACGGAATTATGGTTAGAGACAGCGACTCGCTTGATTGCAAGGTCGTGACCGTTGCTGCCTGGATCAAGACCGACGATGTCGGTCCTGGTTGGACCCGCATTGTCGATAAGGATGGGGAGTTTGGCTATTGCCTTGGAATGGGAGGAACAATGCCGGATGGAGCGGAACGATGGCTTGGCAAGTCGATGTTCGAATTTTCAAAAAAACGTTGGGTCGCATCGAATCGTCAGGTGGCCGATGGGAAATGGCATCATGTTGTTGGAGCCTATGGCGATGGGATTGCTCGTTTCTACGTGGATGGTAAGCTTGATTCGGAAAAGAAGATTCAAAATAGTGAGCCTGTCACGGTCAACGATATTGATTTGGCGGTTGGCAACAAAAACCCGGATCACGAAGACGACCCGCAAACCAATGCGTTTGATGGCTTGATCGATGAGGTTCGTATCTATAATCGAGTTTTGAATCCAAGCGAGATCACCGCGTTGTTTAAGCTAAATCAATAGGGCGCTTCTTGTCTCTGCGCTGTTTTAGGGTTTTTCCCAAGGATTGGAAAAGAAGACTGTGCCACGACGCGGTCGGTTCCAAACCTTGGGAAATAGAGCTCTTGCGCCGCGAAGCGCTGATGTCCGGCATTGCCGGTGGAAAATTGAGAATCCCCGCTTGACCGGTGGGCGCAATTAGGTACTATCCACTGCTCGTTTTGAGAATTTGAAGAAAGAGAACAATTATGAACGCAACCGTAGTGAAAATCGGCGCAGAGCAGTGCACCAAAGAGATTCCGGAATTCCGGATCGGCGATAGCGTCTGCGTGCATGTGAAAATTAAAGAAGGCGCAAAAGAGCGTATTCAGAACTATACCGGTGTGGTTATCGCCCGTAATGGCTCCGGTGTGGCTGAAACCATTACCGTCCGTCGCGTTGCTTTCGGTGAAGGTGTGGAACGTGTTTTCCCGTTGCAGAGCCCGAATGTTGAAAAGATCGAAGTGGTTCGCCTCGGTAAAGTCCGCCGCGCAAAACTTTATTACCTGCGTGACCTCAAGGGTAAAAAAGCTCGCATCAAAGAGCGTCGCGTGTAAGTGCCGCGATGCGGCAGTTGCTAGTTGATGGTTGTTCGTTGATAGGGGGCCACGATCTCAGAACCTCTGAATGAACATCCCAAACAACCAGCAACAAACAACCTAATAACTGCATTATGGACATGCTCGTATTTGAAAAAGAGGCCTGGGAATCAGGTCTCTTTTTTATTGCCGGTGTCGATGAAGCCGGACGCGGCCCGCTGGCCGGACCCGTCGTTGCCGCAGCAGTCGCCTTCGAGAGGGAACCGCTTGGAGCGGGCGAGGCGTTTGCAGGGCTCACTGATTCCAAAGTGCTTTCTGAAAAAAAACGAGACCTGTTTTTTGAACAGCTTACCGCCTGTCCCTTCGCGCACACCGCCTTCGCGGTGATCGAACCATCAGAGATCGACTCCATTAACATTTTACAGGCTACCTGGAAAGCGATGGCCGCCGCGTTGTCCGGTCTCGACCGGATACCCGAGCTGGCGCTGGTTGACGGCAACCCCGTGCGCGGATTGCCGTGTAACTCGCAGAATATTATCAAAGGCGACGCCAAGAGCCTTTCGATTGCCGCAGCCTCCATCATCGCCAAGGTCACTCGCGACCGTATGATGCTTGAGCTCGATGCAAAGCATCCCGAATACGGCTTTGCGCGGCATAAAGGCTACGGCACTAAAGCCCATCTCGAAGCGCTTCGCAAATACGGTCCGCTTGATTGCCACCGCAAAACCTTTCGGCCTATTGTTGATCTGAATCAGGGCGAGTTTGGTTTTTGAGTAAAGTTTTTGTAGGACGCACTTCCCGTATTCAGGAGCGTGTGCTTTCTTGATGCAGACACAAGCTCTCTGAGTACAGAGACGCGAAGCGAGACTTTCGGGCCGAAAGCAATGACCGAAAGGAATGGTAATCTTGTCCTGCAATAAAGGGTTAGGCGTGGTAAATTCAGAAGTGGCCCCGAACGTAGCGACGGATAATTTTCGGAGAAAATAACAAAGTGGTTCAACTCATTTTTAATCGGATTTTTTCTGCGTTTAAAAAATCTCCTGAAGCCTCGCATCTCAAGACCGGGCGGTGGGGTGAAAAGCAGGCGGAACGGTTTTTGAAAAAAGCCGGATATAAGATTCTCGGTCGACGCGTTCGTTGCGGCAAACACGATGAGATCGATCTGATTGCCCGTCAGGGGGATGACACCATGGTGTTTGTGGAGGTGAAGACCCGCAGGAACGAGGAGCGAGGCCGACCGGCCTCGGCGGTTAACCGTGACAAACGCCATAAGCTGTCACGCGCAGCCGTAACTTTTCTCCAAAAGCGAAAATTGCGTCCGCCCTATATTCGCTTCGATATTATTGAAGTGATCGTAGAGCCGTCAGAAATCCGCCACATCGAAAACGCTTTCCAGTTGGAAGGTGGCTATCGCATTTGGTGGTGATGGGCCCCGGTAGCAGAGCGAAGCTCGCTACGAGGTGGAATTGGAGTGTTGGAACAGTGGATTGTTTGGGTGATAGAGTACTGCCGGCTCTTTAAGCGTTGGCTTACCGGGACGGTTCAGCCGTCGCCAAAGGCTATGGCCTGACAAACGGTCCCACTTTGCTGTCTGGAATGAGCAGGTAGGGCGACGCCTCCAGCGGAGCCAATTTAATCCGTCTTCCAAACATTGGAAATGGATGGTTTGAAGCTTTTTGCGCAGATAAATTATTATACAAAAATAGCTGTAAGCTGTTTTTTATAAACATATTAAATCAACTTATGCTTCACGCGACTAAATGCATAAAAATATGGCCGTTAATTAATGTTAGCCTTTGTATATTAATTAGTTACAGGATATTGAATCCCGGACCTATATAGGTTCCGAATATATGAGCCTTATTTTTGTGAGAGTTAGTACGGTGTGAAAAATTCTAT
>Ga0307990_1001925_pt1 | contig 17031 bp, 43 predicted proteins | sample EllFjometagen129_FD_203168 | JGI IMG/M metagenome (GOLD analysis project Ga0307990, IMG submission 203168) | Marine microbial communities from Ellis Fjord, Antarctic Ocean - #129 | ecosystem: Environmental > Aquatic > Marine > Unclassified | place: Southern Ocean | collected 2014-10-08
TCCTGTGTCCCTTTAATATTTTCTCCCCGAAAAGTGAATAAAAATTGTAGATAATAGCATCATATGTCGCAGTCGTCTAATTAGGACGCCGGTCAGTGGGACCGGAAATGGGAGGTTCAAGTCCTCCCTTGCGACTCCATTATAATATGCCGGTTGACTTATCTTGTTCTTCTTGTTAGAGTGTGGTTAGAGTTGTAAAAAGGATAAGTTTGCCGGCTCCTTTTTAGAAGCAACACCTGTGAGTTATAGCTTTCGCCAAGTAGTTGTGCGGTGTGGTTCCGGGGTTGTTTCTTTGGCCGGCTCTCCTATCTTATCGCTAGCGGCAAAGTTTACAAATGTAAACGGGATAGGTTTGCCGGTTGCATTTGTTATATGCCGGTTAACCTATCTTTAGTAAAGGCTTCCGGAATCCCCAACGGGATAGGTTGACCGACGCCATTTAACTTATTAAAAGTATAATTTAACATAAGATGTGAAACACAGGTCTATGGATAACGTAGCTCATCTATCCGGGCGAGTCAATCTTATGGAGGGCTACCTGAATGCCAAAATTATACTTTTACTTTTTTTGCGCTAAAAAATAACGCAAAAGAAAATCTCCCCGAAAATTGGTTAAAAATTGTAGATGGCAGCGAATGAGTATCATAAACCATTTTTCGGAAAGGAAAAAATCATGCTGACGAAAACGCAAAAAGAGCAAATTCGAGAGCAAGCGGAAAAGGAATTGAACCAGGAACTTGAGGCTGCCCGAGCGAAAAAGGCAAACAAAGGCAAAGGTAAAAAGGGAAACAAAGGAAACTCTGGTCGAGAGGTTATCATCGACACTAATCTTGTCAATACTTTTAATGCCAGGATCGCTACAATGGGCATTAAAAAGCAACTTCGCGGAGATATAGCTTCCGCCAAGATCAATATTAACGATGTTGAAATCGTTATGACTCGCCAGCCAAAGGTTAAAGATACCGATACGGTTCGGTATAAGGTTGTCGGCGGTCATGGAACTGACCTGGTTGCCCCGAAGGGCGATGCGATTATCTGCCTGTCGGAAAGGACAGTCCTGACCAAAAGGAATCTAGACCAGTAATAAACCAATCACCGAAATATAAGAGCGTCCTAGAGATAGGGCGTTCTTTTGTTTCACTCTTAGTCTCCCCGAAAAGTGAAAAAAAATTGTAGATAATATGCTTTTCTCATTTGATATATTTGTCTGGTGGATTTGGGCATTGTTTATCTTTTTTAACTCTGCTATACTTCTCTTATGTATTATTTGGGATGGCTTTTGGACATTTGTAACTGGAGAATTGGGAGAAGCAATCACCATTATAGTCTGTTTTGCATTTTTTATGCAAATTATGATAGACCTGGCAAAAATGTCAGGACTATAATTCTCCCCGAAAAATAGAAAAAAATTGTAGAGAGCGTCAAACAAAAGGAAAAAATCATGAAAGTATTGAAAAGAGATATTGGTAAATGGTGCCATGCTCGATATGATGATATCGGAGTTATTACTGGTGTTATCGTTGCTGCCGAAATTGATAATGATTGGGTCAGTATTTATTTTCCCGTTTTAAAGGATATGGATCGCATTGGTAGAGAACAAGTTGTTTCGATAGGGAAAATCGTAGAAGTTCCTGCTAATGCCGTCTAAAGAAACTTGCAAGCCAAGCGCGGTTGTCTAATGGGAGGACACTGGCCTTCTGTGCCAGAGACAAGGGTTCGAATCCTTTCTGCGCCGCTTGCATTCATTTCCCCGAAAATAAAGAATAAATTGTAGAGAATAACGAAAGGGAAAATTATGAACCGAATAACTACCGCTATTGAAAAACTTAAAGCACAAATCCCCGAAAGAATTAAAACGGGATTGACTACTCAAAAAGCAGTTGAAACACTTCAAAAAGATTTGGATATGAGTTTTGAAGAGTATTTCAAGTTCCAAGAGTTGAAATCTGCTTATACTGGCGTTTTCCTAACACAAGAAGAAGCTCAAGCAGTTTATGGATACTTGGGCAACACTGTTGAGCATTTCAATGCCCAGTCAGTTGCGGTTAAGTCTGTTCTTACTCAACTGTTTATGGAACTTATAAAATTGCAAATGAAGGATACTCCCCGAAATTAGCAAATAAATTGTAGTAAACAGAAAGGGAATTAAAAATGATGCCTATGGATATTTATGCTCCGCATGGAACTAAAATCATATTCCATGCTAATCCAGGAGAGAATTATTTTGCTTATGCTAATGAGTCTCTTGAGGATGGCAAGGAATATACAGTAGACCGTACAGTTGTACATGGTTGGAGTACTGATGTTTACCTTGTTGAAGTTCCTGATAAGGGCTTTAATTCTGTTGTCTTTGAAGAAGTTTTAATAAAACACTAAGTCGGCACTGCTCATATCTGGGTTTGAGTATGCCAATTGCAGAATCCGTAAGAACATAAGTGTCTTACGGATTTTTTTATTCCATCAATTTTCCCCGAAAATAAAGAATAAATTGTAGAGGGCAACAACGAAGGAAAAAACATGTACGATTATTATCTGACTCAACTTGAAAGACGTCTGCGACTTAGGCGAGAACTGAAAGCCGAAAAAAATCTGCTTAAATGGGGCTTTATTCTCGGTCATTGCAGTATGGCAGCGTATAAAAATGGAATGTATGCTTGTCGTTATCAGGAAAATGAGAACGATATACAGATTCGGATGCTCTGTTATCAGTTGGCTTAGTCCCTGAAAAACAAGAAAGAATTGGATATAATTATGGCTTTTGATGTCGCTGAAAATATGAAAAATAAGGGCTGGGAAGATGCCATCGAAGGTTGTTCGCCTGCTATGCCTAATTCAGAAAACTATATGCGAGGTTATAACCAGGGCGTACAAGACCTTGGCGAGAATGACCCGCAGTAATTCCCCGAGAATTAGAAAAGAATTGTAGAGATCATGTTAGAAGCCTTATCAATGATTATTATTCCTGCTTGGATAGCTACGATTTTTGGCTATCATCTATTCTTAAAGGAGATTAACTTCTGGCTCATTCTGGCCTTAGAGTTAAATGTCCTTACATTATGGCATTTTTGGTGATAATAACAAAAGCCGTAAAAGTTTCAATTCTCCCCGAAAAATAATTCAAGAGTTTAATAACGTATTTTATCCAAGAATTAAATGGACAATTTTTTTTAGATTTTCGGGGGAATAAAAAAATCAAATCTCCCCGAAGATGACTGAATAATTGTAGAGAGTAGAGAAACAAAAGTGGGTAATATCGCCCATTAGAAGAAAAAGTCAATAGCTCCCTGAAAACTAGAAATAAATTGTAGAGAGCGTCAAGCAAACGAAAATGACAAATTGAAAATGGGAAAATGGTTTTCCCCGAAATTAAGGAAAAAATTGGTAATGCAAGAGAAAAGAGGATACGACTATGAAGCAAACGCAAAAAAGTCCATCGCTTTTCTCGGCTATTGTAGCGAGAATCGCAAATAAGTTTAAGAGTTTCCCCGAAAATCGAGGAAAAATTGTAGAGAGTAGATCATTAACCCCTATCGAAAGGAACTTAAAAATGATCGAGAACCAGACGAATGATGCCGAGAGTACTGATGCTGATGTTGCCGTTGTCGATGGTCCCGTAGAAGTCAGGACTCGCAAGGGCAAGAAGGGTCCGGGAAAGCTGTCTGTTATCGTCCCGAACAAAGCCGATGCCGCAACGGTTGTCAAGAATCTCAAGGGAACTGTCGATGCTGGCACGATGGTTTTCACAAAGGTTCACGAGTCTGTTAAGATTGTTTCGGCAATCGACTGGCTCGCCGCCCGCGAAGTCCTGGCCCAGCGGGCAACCGACCGAGCCGAGTTGCTCGCCGGATTTACTCCCGAGCAGTTGGCGCTTCTCGACCTTTAAGATCGGGCAAGCCGAAAAAAGACAAGGGAAAATATCCCTTGTCTTTTTTTATGTACTCTTTTTTCTCCCCGAAAAGTTATAAAAAATTGTAGTAATTATGAAAGCGACAAAAAACAGAACAGTATGCAAGTTTAAGAGTCGCTGCGAGTTAGCTCAATTTATAGGATGTAATAGGAAAACAAAAGATTGCTCTATCGCTCAGGCTTTTCGGAGAATTGATAGTAAATCACCTGTAAAGTAATTTTCCCCGAAAAGTGGAAAAAAATTGTAGAGAATGAAGAGCAGCAAGGGTTAGACTTGGGTAGAAGCGACAATGGGGAGCGGTTCCGGAAGAGTTGTTCGTCGAGGTGGGACCGCTCCCCGAAAGAGACTAAAAAATTGTAGAGAGTAGAGAAACCTATAGAAAAGGAACGACGTTTCTTTTCTATCGGCTTCCCCGAAAAGTTAAATAAAATTGAAAAGAAATATGGAAACAATTAGAATCGAAAATTGGGTTTTCTTCGCCCCGAACGCAAGTCCCTATACAGCTCCAGAATGTCTCAAAATGAGCCTTAACGGAGAAGTTTTTAGGCATCCAAAACATAAGGATGGTGAGACATTAACAACTTCAACAGTTAGAGGACTAGGCGATATACCTAATTCTGTAAGAACTAATAGCGGAACTGTTTACATTTTAGGCGAACCGCGATGCGATTATGAAGCACAATTTCCTGGAGCAAAAGAGAGATTGCTAAAATCTTTGTCTTAATCTCCCCGAAAAGTTAAATAAAATTGGTAAAAGGACCATGAGTAGAACAATTAAAAGACGCGACAAAAAGAGAACTAAAAGATCCAGAAATCCCCAGGGAGAGCAAGAAGGAAAGTATATCCCCCGTAAAAGAGCCAATAGGTTCAAGGGTAAACAAGATTACTGGGACGATTGAAAAGATAAGAGCCGTTTGAGAGGCTTTTCCAGCTAAGTCTCTCCACCGAAAACGCCCTTGAGCCCGTCCTGGCTCGGGCGTTTTCTTTTATTCCCCGAAAATCCATAAAGATTTGTAGTAAGTATGGTTATTAGAGAATATGACATTCAATCAATTTTGCCTAAGATTGGAGGCATAAAGAAAAAAAGAACTCTTAAAGCCAATGGACAAAAATATAAAATCAGTATGGGAATCCGAAGATTACAACTCATAGCAAAAACGCTTGACCATATTCTCCCTAAATCTAAGGGTGGGACTACAAGATGGGAAAATGTACAACTTCTTTGTGAACGTTGTAACACTGCAAAAGGAGCGGATATTATGACACTTGAAGAATTGCGAAAAAGAGTTTTCCCCGATAATCCTAAATAATTTGTAGTAAGTAGAAAAAGGAAACACTAATGGAATACCACGGAATAAAAGTAGAGTTAAATCAAGTTTGGACAACTAGATTCGGGCGTTTGGCTTTGATTGTCAATAATTTTTGCTCTTCAGAATCAGATGCCGATCCTTATTGTTTTCTCTGGTATGACGCTCATGATAAGGATTTTTCTGCTACTTTGTTCTTAGATAGGTTAACAAGATTAACAGATAGAACGCCAGCAGATTTTTTCCGTCAAGCGATGTAGCTTCCCCGAAAACTTATAATAATTTGTAGTAAGCATAACCTAAGTCAAGGAAAGGACAGAATTATGCGACAGGTATCTCGATTCCGAGCCGATGATGGAACAGAATTCGATAATAAAGCTGAATGTAAGGTCCACGAAGCCACTATCGAAACTCAAAACGCTCTTGCTGATATTCTTCGACCAGCATACAACACCGATAGGGCTGAAGCTGTTATAGTCTCTATGGTAAATAATGCTGTAGAAGTCCGGAATGCTCTCAATAAGTTTATTCGCAAACAGCCGAAAGCTGTAGCCTAGTCTCCCCGAAAATCCTAAATAATTTGTAGTAGCTGGGCCTGTAGCTCAATGGCTAGAGCAACATCTTGGGTCTATAACACAAGGGCTAGTGTAACTGACTTTTAATCAGTAAATCCGGGTTCGAATCCCGGTGGACCCATATTCCCCGATAATGAGAAAAAAATTGTAGAGAGCGGAAAGGTAAACTAAAATGGACCAGAACATCCAGAACTTCCTCAACGACATTCTTATCCGAGATAACTTCAGCGACGAAGATGTTCGTAGAGAGGCGTTAAAGTTGTTGCTCGAAAATGAGCGTGATGGCATCACTATCGGTTCCGGAGATTATACTGTCCAAATATCTAGAGAAAATTATGAGCGTATTTTCAATATCGCGGTTTCCGAACATCGTAAAATCTTCGCGATTAAGGAACTTCGTTCGATAACTGGACTCGGCTTAATCCATGCGAAAAAGGTTATCGAGAAGATCCAGGAGGATAACTCAATCCCGTTTCCCCGATAATCTCTAAAAAATTGTAGAGAGTAGTTAAGTATAACTCTTACAAAGGGAAAGCGAAATGGACAAAGCAAGCACGTTGGCTGAAATCGAAGGATTTGATGATGTTATGGATTTGCTCGAAGAGCGCGGCATGGACAGCGTTCAACCTGGCATCTGCTCGAACCCCGGCTGTGACCATACCACCGATGTAGAGCCGGACCAGGATAAGGGATATTGCGAGATTTGCGGAACTCAAACTGTTCAGTCGATCAGTATCCTGATGGGAATAATTTAATAAGACTGGCTCACGGTTCATCGAAGTCGAGTCTTCTAGCCCCGGATATACCCGGGGCTTTTTTATGTACTTCCATTTTCTCCCCGATAATCTATAAAGAATTGTAGTAAATATGAAAACTGAAACAGGACAAGATTGGAAAGAGTTGCCGATTCGAACTTGCGAGAATGGGCATGAGTTTAGGACCACGCGGGATGGCATTAAATGTGCTATCTGTGACCTTCCACTTAACTCCCCGAAAATTGAAAAAGAATTGGAGAGAGTATGATAATAGGACAACATAACTACGTCACGTTCGCCATTGGCGATTATGAAGAAAAGTTTGCAGATATGATGCAATGGTTGCGTACTCTTAAACTCCCGAGGCATGAGCAAATAAGGCATCTTGATGGACTTGGATATACATTTCACCTCCATCCTTTTTATGCTAAGCAATTTATAAAAAAGTTTGGGTTGGATTACGAACTCCCCGAAAATTGAGGAATAATTGTAGAGAGTATGAATAACGAAACGAAAAAACTTCTTGATGATATTGATACTGCCCTTGCAACACTGAATATTGGCAGAGATCATGGGATAACCCCACAAGCCGCTGGTGCCTTGCGAGATGTCTGGCAGAGGACCAGAGAAGCATTGAAGTATGAACCAGTAGGGAATATTCAATATGCTTTCCTGATGCAGTAATTCCCCGAAAACTCTAAAATAATTGTAGAGAGTATGAACACGAATGAACGAATCTTTATCGGCGTACAACCTTGCGGAATCGTATATGCTGACCGGCAGGTAGATGTAGACGGAGATTATGATAAGTTAGCCTTTTTACCTTATCAGACTCTTGAGCTACAGATTGAGCTGACTTGTCCCGAGAGTCTTAGGGTAGAGATCCAAAATCATGCGCAATCGATCATCGCTCGACGCGGCGAGCGATTCGAGGTATCGTCTTGCGGGCAAACGGTCCTGCTGGGCAGATAAGCCCCGATAATCCGTAAAAAATTGTAGGAAATGCTTGCAAGCGAGTCGCTTTCGGAAATGGTAGCATACCGAAAAGACTATAATATTGAGCTACCCGATGATGGTATAACCCTCTTGATAGTCGCTAAGAGATGCGGAACTAGCCATTAGACGAATTATTTGCGACGAAACAAAAACGCCGCCGGCAGGATCGCAACCCCGGCCGGTTTTTGTTTGTACGGATATAATTCTCCCCGAAAATCGAGAAATAATTGTAGAGAGTATTAGATGGAACGAAAAAGGTAAAAGGCTTGTCCCTTTTATTGGCCTGACTATCCTCGGTTAAATGTCTAACAAGTAATCATTTACCCGAGTCGAAAGCGGATAGAAAGGTAGGGCTTCATTGGGTTGGGTTTAACCAACAGCTTATGCGGAGCGAGTCTCCTACAGGAAGGAAAGAGATCCGATAAGACAATCCAATATCCCAATATTTTTCCAAAAAGTAAAAGGACCATAAATAAAGCGTAGACTCTCCTGGTATTCTAAACGATCTTTAGGAAATACTTTGAGAGTCTACCGCGTTTTGTAGAACCTTTTACCAATTTATGTTTGATTATCGGGGAATAAATAATAACTCCCCGAAAAGTCTAAATAATTTGTGAAGAGTATTGAAGGGGCATAAAATGAAAGTAAGATTTTTCGACATTGACTGGGATACAGATGATAAGGTTGTAGACCTACCATCTGAAACGATTATGGAGGTCGATGATAATATCGACTTGGAAAACGAATCTGCCGACGTACTTTCTGATAAATATGGCTGGTGCGTTTTTGGATGTAGCTACGAGATTCTCCCCGAAAAGTCATAATAATTTGTAGCCCATAGAAAGGAACACAAAATCATGGCAACAAAGACAAAGACAAATGCTGTATCGCAAGTCATTTTCTCGAACCCCACAAAGTCGGCGGTTCAAGCAATCCGAGAGGATAAGCTAGTCGAGATGCTTAAAGCAAACAAGGGAGCGACTGTAATAACAATTGTTGCCCGAACCGACCCGAAAATGCGAAAGACCGGAAATCCCTTCGGCGCTGACGAAGTTTTCAAGGTTGCCCGAGTCAATGGTATGATAGGTTGGAATTATGCCAATTCTATCAATAATCAGCGGGACCGAGAGGGAAATACTGCCGACTTTGTTGCCCAGCCCAGGCGATGGGGAGTACGAATCTCCGGGACGCCCCTGATCGAGCATAAGGGCAATTATTACCTGGAAATAAAGGTCGAGAGAGTCTTAGACCATCGTTTCGAGGACAGCAACGGAAACGAATTGGACGAGACAACTTCGGATATGGTCAAGACTTTTCTGCCTGTCCGAAAGCAATCCGCAACGCAGCAAACCGAAAAGCCGATCATCCTATGCGATTATAGGCTTTCGAGTATTCTTTCTATAACATATAAGGGAGTCTGTTATCTAGTCGCCCATTAAGGGCGGCTCTCCCCGAAAATCGGAAATAATTTGTAGTAATAGAAGAGTAAAATAGGAATGTTATAATGAAAGGGGTTAGGACAATGCGTTAAAATTAAATATTGAGGAAATTACGTTGTTGATTATATTATTTTTGTAGGTTTTTCATTTTCATGTTGCTCCTTTAAGCCCCGGAAGGTCCGGGGCTTTATTTTTACCCGAAAAATAATCTCCCCGATAATCAAGAATAAATTGTAGAGAGTATGAAGAAAGCAATAACATTTCGGATTCTGTTTGAAGGGAATAAGGATAGCATACTTGAAGATATCGAGGTTTGGCGCCGCATAACAGATTATGAAAAAGCACAAGTCAATAATACTCAAATCGTTTCTGTTGAACGATTCCCCGATAATCAAGAATAAATTGTAGAGAGTATGATTACAATAAAAGACATATTGAATGAATGCGAATGTTTGCAAGATGATCTACTTTGTTTTTTTGATGGTATGCCGGAAGATGTAAAGAATAAGATGTGCGATTTTGTTGTTGTTCATTTTAATAATCTTAAAAATAAACTCCCCGAAAATTAAGAATAAATTGTAGAGAGTATGATGATGCAGACATGTAGCTCAGTCCGGTAGAGCGTCGGTCGTATACCCCGGAGGTCGGAGGTTCGAATCCTCCTATGTTTCAACTTCATCATAGATAAGAAGGGCTGAAAAATCTCGGACTTTTAAGCCACAGAAGTCAAAGATTCCTTCAATTATTGCGGCTATACTCTTGCGACTTTTGCCTAATGAGGGCAAGCCCTTTGTAGCAAGAATGAATAATAAAAAGGGACAGCGGAATAGACCTTTTCAGCGGTTCCCTGCTAAAGACTCGCGGGCCACTAAAGACCATAAGCCAAAAGGCTCCGGGTCGGCACCACGAGTCTTTTTTTATGCCTATAAATAATTCTCCCCGAAAATCAAAAATAAATTGTAGAGAGTATGATTACAAGAAAAGATATAACAGCCCGTGAAGCTCAATGCCTTAGAGGTAATTTTCCCCTTCTTCTAGGACAAATTGACAATCTAGGATATGAGACATATCAAGAACTTCGGCAAATGAGGGATGATATGCAGGGAGCCGGGTTTATCATTTGGACGGGTAGCTCCGGATGGGAAATTACAGCAAGAGGAAAAGCCGCGATAGCTAAGGTTTTCCCCGAATAGTCTAAATAAATTGTAGAGTATATGGATAATGGATAATGAATCATTAAAACCTAAAAGTCCTGCTTATATAGAGGGACTTAACGCTGCTAAAGCATTAGATGTACATTCAATGCCAGAGTCTAAAAATCCGTACGAAAAAGGTACGGAAACTCATAAAGATTGGATTACTGGCTGGGCTGATTATTTTCGCAAAAGAAAAGATCAAGTCAAACATGGTAGAATACTCCCCGAAAAGGGATAAAAAATTGTAGTAAATGCCCCAGCCGATAACGCAAATAACTCGGAACCGGAAACAAGAGATTATCTGTTGCGAGGTTGCTGTCTCTCTTGTTAAGAAGTTCGAATCTTCTCTGGGGCTCCACGTTTTCCCCGATAATCTCTAAAAAATTGGAGTAGATATGAGTAAAATATACCCCGAAACAGAGAACGAAATGATTCGCATTTGCGTAGGCTTCTTTAAGGAAGATATTCTTTTTGAGGCAAGACGACAATCTAACGGACGTTGGATAATCGAGATTGGCGAATCCCCCGAAATTCGATAATAAATTGGAGTAAGTATGACAAAAGCAATAAATACATCAAAGTTTTTGCCTGGCGATAGAGTAGAAGCCACCGACAATTATGGTAGTTTTAACAAAGAAAAAGGAACTGTTGTAGATTTTAAGCTAAATGACTTTAGGCGTTTGCTAATCAAGGTAAGGCTTGATTGTAGTAAAAGCAAACGTACAACTTATTTTTATGCTTGCGAACTTACGCTCCTGGTACGCCCCGCTCCACCAATTCCCCGATAATCCCTAAAAAATTGTGATAGGTAGCGAAAGGGAATAATATTATGAGCAATCAAATGATAGTCTGTAATACCCCCGAAAGTATCAAAATGTTCCGACTGTTGTCGCTCAAGGGACGTTTGAAGTTGGAGATCGTAGGATTGAGAAGTCGATTCTCGACTTATGCCGAAATCAAGCGGGAATTCGGTTTTAAGGGAAATCGAAAAAGCGTTCTGGCTCAACTGGAAACATATATCGAGACACTCATGCCTCTCCGAGAATAGGAAAAAAATTGTAGAAATTGTCTTGCCCGAGGGAGAGAAGTTAGGAATACAAACGCAATTGAAAGCGTCAACGGCGATTGAAATGAAGCCGTCCCTGACTTCTCTCCCTGTCCTTTTTGATAAGAGAATGGTCTTTCCCCGAAAATAAGAAATAAATTGTAGTAAGCAACCCAAATCAAGGAAAGGATAAGGGACATGAAAGACAAAATCGCGTATAACAAAGGATGGAATGATGCGGTTCGGAGTATAGCAAAAGCCAAGAGCAACGAAAGTCTTTCAGCCTGGTTCACCAAAATCAATAATGCTTTCAAAGCGGTAAAGAGAACCCACTATCACCGAGGCGTTTTCGATGCCATGCAAGCCTATCAAGAGACTTTGGCCGAGGAAATGGCTGAGGAAATCGCTGTCTAAACACATTCCCTTCGCCAGAAGTTAAGCCGAGAAATCGGCTTTTCTTTTGTACTTATTTCCCCCCGAAAATCAAGAATAAATTGTAGTAAGTATGAATGAAACCCAAAAAACCTTGAGGCGATTATTACGGGGCCGAAAAGAAAATCAGTAAACTGTTGAGATACTTCGACAACGACAAAAAGAGCTTCGATATGATACTCAAAAGTTGCTCGATCAGGCAGCAAATTGCGATTGCGTTATCAATGGTTGTTTAACTGATATCGAAACTGCTAATAACGATATCGTTGAGCTTGTTGCCCAAAACATGTAATTCCCCGAAAATAAAAAATAGATTGGAATGAGTATGACTGAAAAAGAAATATCTAAAGCGTTTGATAAATGGTGGAAAGAGAATTATAAAGGGAAACCTGGTAAACTTGCCGCAAGAAAAGCCTGGATTACTAATGATACTGTGGCATACAACCGAGGTTGGCAAGATGGCTGGGATACCTGTGTCGGCAAGACCATCAGGGAATCTCCTGTTAATTCCCCGATAATTAAGAATAAATTGTAGTAAGTATAGAAACAAGACAAGAAATTATCGAAAGCCTCGGCGAAACAGAAAAAGAAATGCTCGGTCTTGATGTAAAATCTTTAGCCCGGGCCGAGGCTATACGCAAAGCGGCATGGCAAAAAGTATGGCCTGGAAAAGCATTTCCCCGATAATCAAGAATAAATTGTAGAGAGTATAAACCCCTAACCTGAGGAGATCATCCGATGAAGGCAACAGAACTGAAAAGAATCAAACGAGAAGAAGCACAGGAACGCCAGGAAATCAGAAATGGGATAACTGATGACGCCCAGATTCTCCGGCTCGATGCGAAGTTTGGTATCGGCAAGGGAGCAAAAAAGGAACGAACCCGGTTGCTCAAGCGGATTGCCGATTCACAGCCCCGCGAAAAGAAGTCCAGCGATAAGGACGTAAACAACACAATCGCCAACACGAATAAGGCGAAAGCCGAGAAGCACAACGTCGAACTGGCCGAGAAGAAGAAGTAGTATTCCCCGAAAAGGGAGTATAAATTGTAGTAGGTAGATGTCCCCTTCGTAGAGATAAACGCCGATTGGCTTAGCCGATTGGCGTTTTCTCTGTACCCAAATAAAATTCCCCGAATAATCAAATAAAATTGTGGATAGTATAAGTCAAAGGGACTTGAAACCAAAACTCTAAAAGAAGGATCGATAATGACGAACCGGATAGAAAAAGGCGGATTGGAAGATTCGATAAACTGCCGCAATCAAGCCCAGGAATTGCTACGAAAACATCTTACAACTGCTAAAGAAGCTCAAACCGACGCCCAGAAATGCCAAACAGTTGTAGATGCCTATGACTTGATGATTGAACAGAAACTTAATCGTCTTGGTTGGAAAACTGGTACAGCCGAACGACTGGAAACGAAAAAGAAGATAATTCCCCAAACAAACATCCAGGATAATAAGACTATGCTGGAACTGTACGAAATCTTTGGCAACCGGTTCAATGCGAACTGTTGGACAGACACGTTAGCCGGATATATGGCTTGGGAACAATTCCAGCCCAATAGCAAAGGCGTTTATACAGTCCTGGAAGCCCACAAATTATGCTATTACGGGGATGGGACAAAGCCAAGCTATATGACGATTTACAACGCCATGCGAAAAATTGCCAAAGTCTACGGGCTGTCCTGGCCGACACATTCCGCCGGAATGAAAGTCAACTAATAATCCAAAAACTCAAGAAAAAGGGAGAACTAACAATTCTCCCTTTTTTTGCGCTAAGAAATAAAATTCCCCGAATAATCAAATAAAATTGTAGTAAGTATGACAAAAAAAGAAATCAATTCGGCTATGACAATCGCTAATTCACAAGAAACACTGAGCGAAGTCGATATTTCAATCTTCGATGGCTTTGGACTTCCAGACTTCAAGCCAGTCAATACGACACTTCGACAAGTCGCCCGACTCATTCGCTGGCAATGCTTCCTGATGAACGGCGAACTCGATGCCCAAAAGTTTAATGAACTCTGCTATTTTGCGAAACAACGTTTCTCTATCTTCGGAAACTGATTCCCCGATAATCCCTAATAAATTGTAAACCCTATAAAGGGAAAGAATAATGGGAAAAAAGATAAAAGAATGCTCTCGTTGTCGAGGGACAAAACGTGTTGTAATAGATCTTTTAATTCACAATATGGGACAAGCAGATACGGCAATAATATCTTGTCCACAATGTGGCGGAAAAGGTTTTATTACAGACAAAGATAGGCAAAGATATCTTCATTCTTTCGGATTGGCTCCCTGTCCTTTTGGGAATTAAATTCCCCGAAAATTAAAAAAGAATTGTAGATATTATGAAAACAATAATAATCGACATGAACCCAAAAATGTCCGTCAATGACGCCCTGAGAATCCAAACCGAGCAACTGGATTTCTATGGAAAGAGACTTCCACCAGAACAAGCACAAGCCCTATGGGAGAAAATCAAAAAGCTCACAAATATTCCAGGAGACGTAAACCGAGATGAACCCCTATCTATTCATAAAATAAACGAAATGGTCCCCAGGGGAGGGACTATCGAACGAGAAGCAGGATTCGCTGATGCCGGAGGAAACTGATTCCCCGATAATCCCTAAAAAAATGTAGTAGATAACGAAAGGGAATTAAAATGATAACATACTGCATCCTAAAACTGGCGACAACTGGGAATAGTCACTTGACTCTGCAAGCCGATGGAACTTTTGTAAAAACTGACGGGGCTGAAAAACCAATCCTCTTCCTCGCTATCGACGCCGCCGAAAGTTTTATGAAATGGCAAAAACTAACGCCACTTAAATATCATATCTGTCGATGGGGCTAATTCCCCGAAATCCCAGAAAGAATTGTAGTAGATAACGAAAGGAACAAAACCATGAAACCATTAAGAAACTGTCAAACGCATTGTCCTCCTACCCCGAAGAAAAACGCGATGAACTCTGACCAGGCTACAAGGGAAATCATGCGAATGTGGGGACTTGATAAGAAAACCCGGCTGGAGGCAATCGGCTTGCTTATCGACGAGAAAACTCCTCAAAAAGTTTATGATTACTGCCGAGAAATCTCCAATGGATTTGCCTCCCTGAAAGCCCTGGGAGAGTAACTCCCCGAAAACCCCAAAAGAATTGTAGTTAGTATAAGAAGCAAACAAAACAAATAAAACAAATAAAACAAATAAAACATCTTCCCCCTATAACGAACAACTTAAGGACAGGGAAGATGTTTTTATGCCAATAATAAATCCTAACAATTTATGTTTAATATTCGGGGAAATAAAACAATCTCCCCGATAATACATAATAAATTGTAGTAGATAACCCAAGCAAGGAGAGCAACGATGAAAGAGCAAGATCGAAAAGCCTACAATAACGGACGCAGCGATACAGCGAAAGTCCTCTCTGAATCCGACGATACAACCTCAACCCTCGCCAAACTTCACCAGATGCTCACAGATACAAATGCCAGCGGCAAGGCGACATTCTATCATCATGGCGTAAAAGACGCCCTGGAAGCCTTCCAGACCCAGCAGAAGATGGCAGCAACCGCCGCTTGAGACTCCCCGAAAACCCCAAAAGAATTGTAGTTAGTATAAGAAGCAAATAAAACAAATAAAACATCTTCCCCCTATAACGAACAACTTAAGGACAGGGAAGATGTTTTTGCGCTAAGAAATAAAACTCCCCAATAATCTATAATAAATTGTAGTAGATATGAAAAGGAACTTAGAAATGAATGCGTTTAACTTCTCTCCAATAAAGATTGCCGAAATCCAAGACCTTTATGATAACGGGCATCGTTTTGACGCCCTTCGAGAAATTAGGCGACATACCGGCGGAATATGTCTTGCCAACGCAAAAGAAATATTGACTCATATGCTGGTCCGGTAGTCCCCGATAATCTCAAAAGAATTGTAGTAAATAGCATGGCATCCTGGCGTAGCAGAGGATAATGACTCCCCCCTTCTCCTTTCAGTTGTTATCCTAATGGGTTGGGTTCAATCCCCCCCCCAGTGCCTTTAAGATTATTCCCCGATAACCCATAAAGAATTGTAGAGAATATGAAGAATACAAGATTAAATAACGCTGACAGAGATGAATGGATCGATAACGATACAGGACTCTATAGGTGGTGGAAGTCAAGCCGTCTAAGCAAAAGAGACTTTATTAAAGAGAATCGGGTAGAACTGGACGCCGCAATCATCCAGGTACGAGATGCCAAACCGCAACGACCACGACTCTGGTAAGTTCCCCGATAACCCATAAAGAATTGTAGTAGGTAGAAAGGAACAACAATGTTTCAACCTGGCGATATTGTAGATATACTAAACCCCACAGGCGAATGGATAATCGCCGGGCATGCAAAGGTCATTATCGTCAACGGTAAGCATGGCGATTCTTATAACATCGCCACCCGCAAGGGGATGCAAGACAACATTCCAGCCTATAGGGTACAGTCCGCTCGTCTCATCTGTCCAGGTTGCGAAGCAGATTGTAATTCGTTTTGCGGCTGGTTCGACATGGAAGCAAATGATTGGACTGTTGGCTGGGGGAATAAGGCTCCCCGAAAACCCCAAAAGAATTGTAGTAGGTAGAGAGTAAGGCTTATCACCGAGGCGGGGCAAAAAGATAGCGGCGAGAAACGGTAAGCCAAAAGCAAAGGTATAAGATAAATAAAAGGAAATATCTAGTATGACTCGACCGCCCCCGAAGACCTGTTGATCGTTACAAATATTAGAGTAAGGTATAAATTAAGCGAAGCACGGAGAGAGCCAGTCAAATGGTTCTCTCTCATTTTATACATAGATGCACTACAATTTATGTATAACTATCGGGGAAAATGCGTGTGGGGCACCGTAGCCCCCACCCTGTACTATCTCTATAGGAGTCCCATATTTACAGCTATTTTCAAAACCACTTTATCACACAGAAATTTTTCCAGCGAAAAGTAAAAATAGATTTTAAATCTATAAAATATCAATTTAGATAAATCTAAAAAAATATCAATTTAGGTATAACTTATAAAAATATAGTTTAAGGAATGGATAAATGAATTATTATTCATCATTAAAAACATCTCAAATAGATTCTCCAGACGCATTAGCCATGTGGAAATTAATGGACGAATTACAGCAACATGTTTTAGGCATGGCAGTAGACAAGAGATGGAACGCCAAATATGATGCTCTTTTACAATCAAGAGCCTCATCTCAGGATTTTGAAAGTTTCGCAAATAATAGCACAAATCGTGGAATAGCGATGGACTTAATAAAAAAAGCGAGATAATCTCCAGATAAGCAGAAACAGGATTTAAGAGCCAAAGCTATTGATTTGATAAACCGGAGTCAAT
>Ga0307990_1001928_pt1 | contig 17006 bp, 9 predicted proteins | sample EllFjometagen129_FD_203168 | JGI IMG/M metagenome (GOLD analysis project Ga0307990, IMG submission 203168) | Marine microbial communities from Ellis Fjord, Antarctic Ocean - #129 | ecosystem: Environmental > Aquatic > Marine > Unclassified | place: Southern Ocean | collected 2014-10-08
CGTCGTCGCAGGCGGCAGGGTGCTGATCGGTACGGATAGGCCTCACCCGTCGGATGACCGCGGGCGCGGCGACTGCGGAGCCCTGCACTGCTACGCCGAAGACGATGGCAGGTTGCTGTGGCAACTGCTGGTGCCCAAGCTCGAGCACGATCGCTTCGCGGACTGGCACAACGTGGGGATCATGTCGTCGCCCAGCGTCGATGCCCACCTGGCGTACTTGGTGACCAATCGCGGCGAGGTGGTCTGCCTGGACATGAACGGCCTGGCCAACGGCAACGATGGTCCGTTCACCGACGAGGCCGCCCACATGGCCTCCAAGGGCGATCCGCCGTTGAAGCTGAGTTCCAAAGACGCCGACATCGTCTGGCTTTACGACATGCGGAACACACTCGGCGTCCGCCAGCACAATGGCTCCAACGGGTCGGTGCTCATCAACGGACAGTACCTTTACGTCAGCACCTCAAACGGCGTGAACGCCACTCATCGTTCGCTTGACACGCCGGAAAAACCCAGCCTCATCGTCCTGGACAAGCGCACTGGCAGGCTCGTCGGTGTGGATGATGCGAGGATCGGCTCGCAGATTTTTCACGGCACGTGGTCATCGCCCTCGATGGGCGTTGTCGGCGGGAAAAAGCGAATCTTCTTCGGCGCCGGTGACGGCGTTTGCTACGGCTTTGACGCCTTGGCAGCCAGAGCGGTGGGACGGTCCGACAACGTCGCCCCGCGCAAGCTCGCCCCCGCCTGGCGATTCGACACCGACCCCGACAACCGAACGGACAACCCGCACCAGTTCCACAACAATCGCACCGAGGGCCCCAGTACGATCATCGGCATGGGCGTATTCGATCGCGGGCGGGTGTACGTCACCGCCGGCGGGGACCCGTGGCACGGAAAGACCAAGGCTTGGCTGATGTGCCTGGACGCCGCCGGCAGCGGCGACACGACCGCCAAAAAGCCGATCTGGTCCTGCCCGTTGAAACTCCACAGCACCGCCACGCCGTCGATCGCCGATGGGCTGGTGTATGTCACCGACTGGGGCAGACACATCCATTGCATCGACGCCGCCACGGGAAAAATCGTCTGGTCGCACAAGGCACGCGGCGCGATATGGGGCTCTACACTCGTCGCCGACTCCAAGGTATACTTCGGCACGCAGCGAGGCGACTTCTGGGTCATGCAGGCTGGCCGCGAACTCAAGGTGCTCTCGACCTGCCAGATACCCGGCGGCATGGGATCGACCCCCACTGTCGCCAACGGCGTGCTGTACGTCGCCGGCAACAAAAGGCTCTACGCGGTGGCAAAGAAGGCTCGCTGACGCGCAGCCTGGGCTGCCGCAGAATGACGCGAAAACCGAAAGGGCTCACATGTCCGAGAACCAGGTCAACGTGGCGGTGGTCGGGTGCGGCATCTTCGGGGAGGTCCACGCGACAACGTATGCGGGCATCGAGGATGCCAACCTCATCGCCGTCTGCGACGTGGACCCCGAAAGGGCTGCCGATTTCGCCGAACGCTTCGACTGCCGGGCCTGTGCCTCCGTGGCGGAGATCGCCGCCGATGAGACCATCGAGGCCGTCAGCGTCGTCACGCCCGACTGCTATCACCGCGAGGTATGCGTCGAGCTCGCCAGTTCCGGTAAGCACATGATCATCGAGAAGCCCCTGGCCACCAGCGTCCAGGACGCCGACGCCATCGCCCTGGCCGTCGATGAAACCGGCGTGACCGCCATGATGGACTTCCACAACCGCTACCACCCAGCCATTCTCGCCGCCAAGGCCCGCCTGGACCGCGGCGAAATGGGCAGACCGCAGGTGATGTACGCCCGCCTGAGCGACCGGATCGAGGTCGCCACGGAGTGGCTCGCCTGGGCAGGACGCAGCGGACCCGAGTGGTTCCTCGGTTCGCACCTGGTGGATCTGGCGGGTGTGCTGTTCGGCAAGCAGCCGCGGCGCATCTTCGCCGACGGGCGAAAGGACGTCCTGGCCGCACGAGGCATCGACTGCTACGACTCGGTGCAGATGCACCTGTCGTACGACGACGGGATGGCCACGCTCGAGACATCCTGGATAGTACCCAATGCCTGGCCGGCTGTGTGCGACTTCTACGTCTCCCTGCAAGCCACCGAGGCCCGCGCCGATATCGACATGTCCAACCAGGGCGCCACCATAGTAGACGATGGCCGATACGACAGACCGTTCCTCTTCGGCCATACACCCATGGGCCGGGCCGACTTCGGCTTCATGTCATACCCCATCCGCGACTTCATCCGAGCCGTCCAGTCAGGCCAGCCCGCCCCCTGCACCATAGACGACGGCCTGGAAAACGTCCGAATAATCGCCGCCGCCATGGAATCCATCCAAACCGGTCAGGTCATCGAGCTGGACGCGTAGGGGTTCGCCGCGTCGCCGGCCTGCTGTGCCTGTCGCGATGGCTGGAGGTCGTCGTAGAAACGCGCGAACGTGACGTTCATGTAGGGCGCCAGCCAGAGAAAGCCTATGCCCAGAGTCAGAATGCACAGCAGCGCCCAGCCCAAGAACCGCAGCCCCAGACAGAACAGCTTAGCCTTGCGGCCGTCCATTAGCTGAACGCTCATGCTGATGGCGTCCATGCAGCCCAGATTGCCGTCGTCGGCGATGAGGAACATCGCCTGCGAGTAGGCCAGTTGCTTGACGATGCCCAGAATGGACCCCGGCAGAATCAGAACCACGCCCACCAGGAGCAGGAACGGCTCCCCGGCGACCGCGCCCGCGGCGATCATGACGACGATACCGAGAGATGCCCCCAGCAGCGTCCACGCCAGGACCAGCAGGGCCACCAGCAGGTACGTGCCCAGCGCCTGGCCGAACTTCTTGAAGCCGACAAACAGCATGCCCAAGTCGCCCTGCCCGCCGCGGTTGAACGTCAGGAAGAACACGATAACGCCCAGTTCTAGCGGGCCACCAAGGATCAATTGCGGGATCCAGCCGATGTAGGGCAATATGCCGGAGACGAAGCTGATCAGCCCGGCCAGCAGGCAGAAGCCTATCGGCAGCCCCCATCTGCCGTCCAGCAGGCGGCGGGCCTGGGCGGTCAGTTCAGCGTTGGGTGTAGCCCCTCCCGTGCCGCTCGGCGGAGAAACCGGCACCAGCCCAGACATCGCCCGCCACCCGGGCGCACCAGCATGAAACATGTCCAGGAACTGCTCGCCCGCGGGGCGCCAAGCGCCCATACCGTCGCACCACACGGAATCGTTGGCTGTCAACCGACCCTCGGCAATCCAATCGCGAAGAACCTGTTCGTCAACCGGCCCGTACTGCTGCCCTTGAATCCCGCAATACCACTGTGTCATGGTCAACTCCCCGACTTGAACTTGCCCATGCCGGACTCCTGCCCGACACTGCACACCGGTTTATCCTCCGAAAACGCAGAACGCAGAACGCAACGGCGAATACAGCGCTTCAGAAAGCGTGGGCCGAGGTTAGAGTATATATTGGAGGTGCCGATGTTGGAAAGACAAACAATGCGGGCAAAGAACATAACGGCGGCGGTTGTCGCGGCGGGGATTGCTCTGGCGACGGCTTGCGGCGCGTTGAATGCCGCCGGGCCGGTGGTTACTAACTTTCGCGATGGGCAGGTTGTGCGGTATCCGGTGATTTTGCTGGCTGGGCGAACCGGGGCCGGCTCGGCCACGGCCGTTACGGTCGTCAACGAATCTTCCAAACGCAACACGCGTCGCATGGCTGGGCTTGCCGGCGGCGGAGCGTTCAAGGCGCTGGCTGAGCTGGTGCCTGGGAGGAACAGGCTGGACGTTCGTTGCGGCCAGGGCGAGACTAAACTCACGCTCGTCTACAAGCCCGCCGAAAGCGATCACGTTGTCCGCGTGTTTTACTGGACCGACAGCACCCGCGCGACGGCATTTCAGAGCCCGGATCCCAACGATCGGCAGGACTGGCGCGGCAAGCTGGACACGGCGATGAAGCTGCTTCAGTGTTTCACAGCCGAGCGGATGAACAACATCGATCTGGGCCGGCGCACGTTCAATCTCGAGTTCGACGACGCCGGGCGCGTGAAGGTACACCTGCTCCGCGGCGCGGCGACGGCCCGGGAGTATCGCAAGATGACCGGTCTAGAGCTTTACGCGGCGGCTGGGACAGAATTGCGGGTTCAATACCCCAGCCGGACCGCGAAGAACCTGGTGGTCGCGGCGTTCACTCGGTTCGACGCCAAGGCCGGCCGGGCCTTGGCCCACACGGCCCTGGGTGGCGGGGATCTTGCCCTGTTCGGCGGCGGGAACCTGTTCACCTGGCCTGACTGCCTGGCCGGGGCGCAGGCGGCGTTCATGGATGCCTCGCGGGTTGACCGGGCGAAGTTTTTCAGCGACTCAGCCGGGCGCGACACCTACTGGGCCTGCGCCTCGACGACGATGGGTGCGGCCCTGCACGAGCTAGGCCACGTCTTCGGTCTGGTCCACAGCGTCGATCCGCAGGACATAATGACTCGCGGGTACGACCGCCTGAACCGCTTCTTTACGCTCGTCGAGCCGCCGCACTCGCGACGAGCGAGCCAGTATGCGTTCACGGGGGGCGATATCGCCCGCTGGTCGCCCGTAAGCGGCGGGGTCCTGGCGGCGCGGCGATTCTTCGAGCCGGACAAACGCGATTGGACCAAGGCATCTCGCACGACGATCAGGCTGGATCCCAAGGCCCGGCGGATCAACATAGCCTCGCCCGATGGCCTGCGATATATCGCTGTGAACCGCACGGGCAAGCCCTACGGCGTCCTGGCTGTACGGGGCGTTAACGTGCAAGCCGGCGCGACCAGAGCGTCAGTGGCGCTCGATGATCTTGACCGGTGGGTGACGAGGGGCTCGCCCGGTCTGATCGTCATCGACGGACAGGGGCACATGACGAGCGTGATGGTCAGGGACCTGTTGGATGAGCAGAGTAAGCGTTAGCACGGATGTCAGCCGAGGGGGATAGCGGGGCGCAGCGCGCCAGCAGTGCCGACTTTCGAATTATCAGCTGGGCTTGTCCGCGGATGCGGAAGACGAACCGCGATCAAGTCTCGGCTTTAGTGCAGGCCTTCGGATCGCGTAGGCGTGTCGGAGAATCAGCAACTGCCACCGGGCGAGGTCGGTGCCGGCGGCGGGGCTGATTCTCGGCAGTGGCGCAAGGCAGTCCGCAATGACGTCGCCGATCTGGTCATCCACCAGCAGCAAGAGCATGTCTTCCTGGTCGACCTGCGTGTTCCAGAGCAGCCAGTCGATCCCGCGGAACTCGCCCGCGAGCGTTAACGCGGTAATCGCGCGGCGTTGGGAGAACTGTTCGGTTTCCAGCAGTCCCAGCACGTGTGCGGGGCTGTTCGGGTCGCCGAGTATGGCAAGGGCGCACTGGTAGGCCCCTCGCACGTAGAAGTTGTCCTCTCCACCCAGTTGCCCGCCTTCGAGTCGCGATCGGACCCGCTCGGCCGCCTGTTTGCGGGTCTTGGGCGTGGCCGCCGCGACCGCCAGCAACATCGCGCCGGTGGAGCGCGCATCGTTGTTATAGACACGCTTGTTAGGGTCGTTCAGGGCTGGCAGCAGCCACAACCCGAGCTCGAACGCCCCCTTGCTGCCCGTTATGCCGATATTCCAGGCCAGGTGGTCGCCGGACAGCGAGACCTCGTCGCTGGCGGGAGTCATGACGAAGGAGGGGATCATGGTCAAGTTCACGGACTGCTGGGTCTGGAACTTCCACAGTGCCACGGCCGCGGCGGCCGACGGCAGCGGCGTGTGTCTCGAAGAGGGTCTTGCCTCGCCTGATGGGGCGGTTGTCGGCGGGTACTCGACGTCGATGGCCCGGCGAAGCGTTCGGGCGCACTCGACCGGAGACGGGGCGTTCGGATCGTCGTTTTGCGGGACGGTCAGTTGCTTGCCCAGGACCCTGGCCGCATCGGTGAGCATCAGCCGAAAGCCCGGCCTCCACGTCCAGAGCTTCCTGCAGATGTCATGAACTTCCTTGCGAACGGGCAGCTTGAGGTCGTCCGCCGCCAGGATCGCCGCATGGACCTGCCGCACGAGCAGGCCCTTCGGCGCGCCGACGGCACCGACGAGCACCCGACGAATGGCCGGTGCTGCGCGGGTAAGCTTTCGTCGCCCGGCTGCAAGTAGTGCGGCGGCAGGTGGATATTGCCCAGTTTGCTCGTTGCGGGTGATTGTCTCAATGACGGCGTCGGCGGTGGCGGGGTCGTCTAGCGTGCCCATCACGTACAGCAGGCGGTCGCGCAGGTCCGGCTTGTTGGCGTCTATGGCACGGTTGAGCAGGGCGGGAAGCTTCCCGGCGGCTGCCTTGGCGTCCAGCGAGGCCAGCGCGTATGCCCCCCCGCTTAGTCGCCCGTCATCGTTGGCGTCGGCGAGCAGGCGGTTGATATCGCCCAGTACAGCCTTTCTGCCGGTCAGGCCCGCGTCTATCGCGGCGGCCTGGACGACGTTGGGGTCGTCATCGCCGAGCAGCTTGCCCAGTGCCGCATCATCGCCAAGCCTGGCGGCGAGCATTCCCGCCATCGCCCGGATGTCATCATTGGGGTCTGCGGCCGCGTCCTGGAGTGCCTCGCGGACGTATTGATTGTCTCGCCCACCGGTCAGGAGTTCCACGAAGAACATGCCGCGAGCCTTGAGTGATGGATTCTTCGCAATCTCATAGGCGTGCAAGCGGTCGATATGGACGGGGTCGCGCCCGGGCGACTCGAATTGGCCCAACAACTGGAGCGCCCGGACGAGCGAAAAAAACTGCCGGTCGCTTGCGCCATCCAGCGCCGCTTCCATTCGACCGATGATGGCTGGGTGCGCCTCGGCCCGCCTGGCTGCGATTGCAACCGCGCGGTCCCGGATACGGAAGTCGGCGTTGTCCATATCGCGAATGAGGCGGATGTCCTGGACCCACGGCAGACAGATGACCGCCGCGCCTGCGCCGAGCGTCATCGTCAGCGAAATAGTAAGCAGCCGGCGCTGCCACTTGTGCTGCCGCAAGTAGGTTAATAGGGCATGCATTGCCTTGCAGGATACACGCCGGGGGCCCCGCGCGCCAAGTGGCTTGATCGCCGTCATTGCCAGCGGCCCGGTGGGGCGATTATAATCGGCGTTCGCTAAAGCCAAAGGAGCTATACCATGATGGCCACTCGAACCGAACGCGACTCACTCGGTGAAATGCAGGTGCCCGCCGAGGCCCTATACGGCGCCCAGACTCAGCGAGCGGTGGAGAACTTTCCGATTTCAGGTTGGCCCATGCCGGGTGAGTTCATCGCGGCGATGGGAATGATAAAGGCGGCTGCAGCGTCGGTGCATCACCAGGCCGGGCGGCTCGAGCCTCGTATCGCCGCAGCCATCATCGCCGCGGCCGGCGAGGTGGCCCAGGGCAAGCTCAACGACCATTTTCCGGTGGACACGTTCCAGACCGGCAGCGGCACGAGCACCAATATGAACGCCAACGAGGTTATCGCCAACCGCGCGATGCAGATTCTCGCGGGCGATAGTAGTGGCGAGGACGTCGAGGGCGGCGATCGGGTACACCCGAACGATCACGTAAACCTAGGCCAGTCGTCGAATGATGTGATCCCAACCGCGCTTCACCTGTCGGCAGCAACGGCGATTCAGCGCGAACTGCTGCCTGCCCTTACGGCATTGTCGGCCATGCTGGGCGAGAAGGCCCAACGCTTCGATGCCGTAGTGAAGATAGGTCGGACGCACCTGATGGACGCCGTGCCTGTCCGGCTTGGCCAGGAGTTTGCCGGCTATCGGGCCCAGATCGACGGGGTCGTGGACATTCTTCTCGGCGCGATGGAACGCCTGTGCGAGTTGCCCCTGGGCGGCACGGCTGTGGGTACGGGCCTCAACGCTCCGGATGGTTTCGCGGGGTCCGTCTGCGCGATACTCGCCGAAGCGATGGGGCTGCCCCTGCGCGAGGCGGGCAATCACTGCGCGGCCTCGGGGGCTCGCGATGCGGCGCTGTTCGCTTCGGCGGCGCTGCGGTCGACCGCCATCGCAATGGGCAAGATCGCATCGGACATTCGCCTGATGGGCTCTGGTCCGCGATGTGGGTTCGGCGAGTTGTTGTTGCCGGCGGTTCAGCCTGGCAGTTCGATTATGCCCGGCAAGGTGAATCCTGTCATATGCGAGTCCGTGATCCAGGTCGCCTGCCAGGTCGTCGGCTGCGATGCGACCATCGCGGCCGGGGCAACGGGTGGGGTGGGAAGCATTCTCGATTTGAACGTGGCGATGCCCGTAATCGCGACGAACCTGCTGACGGCGATTCGGCTTCTCGCAAACGTGGCGAAGGTCTTCACCAACCGGTGCCTGGCTGGGCTGGAGGCAAACGAGCCCCGCTGCCGCGAGCTGACCGAGCAGTCGCTGGCGATGGTGACGGTGCTCGCACCGCGCATCGGCTACGACGCCGCGGCAGAGCTGGCCAAGCAGGCCCACAGCAGCGGCAAGACAATCCGCGAGATATGCCTGGAAAAGGCTATCCTCCCGGAAGCCAAACTCGACGAACTGCTCGATGCAAGAGGCCAGACGGGTGCGTAGTGGAAAAGACTCGATGCTCCTAGCATTACAGTCTCTTGCTTACCCACAAACTCGGACAGTGTGAGCAATAACACCGAAGAAAGGGCACTCCTGTGAACACATTCCTGGTTGCAGCAATAATGACAACCGGCCTGGCCGCTGCCACCTCCAACAATCATCAGCCACAGGAGCGGATCATCGAAAGCAAACAAGTCATTTCGGCGCTCACAACAGAGTTTGCGGCCCCGCCCAAACGCACACCGTCCAGGAAGTCGGTAGATGGTCCGCTGCTGGGCAATGGCGACATGGGAGTAGTCATTGGAGGCAAGCCCGAAGAACAACGCTTCATTCTCTGCAAGAACGACATGTGGCGATTGCAGCATGGATATGGCAACTCCAGCCCGGTACCGTTCGGCAGCCTTGCGGTCCGTATCCCCGCTCTCAAGGGTGCATCCTATAAGGTAACCCAGGATTTATACACGGCCACCACGGAAGGGGCGTATAGGCTGAAGGACTCCGCCGTCAGACTGAACAGTTATGTGGCAGCTTCAGACAACGTGCTTGTCTTGGAACTAACTGCCGAGGGCAAACCGTTCGGCGTGAATGTAGTATTGGAAGTCGCCCATAGGCGCGGTTCCGAAAGCGCCGCCGGCAAGGATGGCAAGCTGTTTGTGGGCAAACGCGCCTTTACAAAGGATGTGGATATTCCAAGTGGTGTCGCGGTTGCCTGGACACTGCTTGACGGTAAAGAGGTATCGGCAACAAGTGGGGAAGGGAACCTCTCAGTCGGCGCATCGTTTGTCGTGACGCCAGGAACGCCTGTAACATTAGTGCTGGCCATGGACAGTGTGTTCATGGACAAGGATTATGTAAACGCGGCAAAAGATGCGGTCACATCGATTAATGCACAACGGCTTGGAAAGATCAGAGCGGCACATGAAAAGTGGTGGGCCGACTACTACGCCAGATCTTATGTAAGCATCCACGATCCAGTGATTGAGAAACAGTACTATCTGTCATTGTACGGAATGGGGAGTTGCTCGCGGGATCCGAACTTTCCGCCGGCCATCTTCGGATGGACTACTACGGACAGCCCGGCATGGCATGGCGATTATCACTTAAACTATAACTATCAGGCGCCCTTCTACGGCATGGCCAGGGCGAACCGGCTCGAACAGGCCGATCCGCACGATACTCCCATTCTGGACTTTATGGAGCGGGCGAAGTGGCACTGTAAGAAGATATTTGGTCACGACGGCGTCATGTATCCGGTTGGTATTGGCCCCAAGGGGATCGAGACGACCTATGGCAATCCGGGGTATATCAAGAGAGGGCCAAAGTGTGCCGAGAACAAAGGGCTATTCTACGGCCAGCGTACCAATGCAGCCTACGCCCTGGTAAATATGGCGCCCCGCTGGTACACAACCTATGACCACGAATATGGCAGAAAGATATATCCTTTTGTCTTTCAGGTCGCCACTTTCTGGGAAAACTATGTTACGTGGGATGCCAAGAACAAACGCTTCATCATCGACAAGGACTCTGTCCACGAAGGCTCCGGCCAGGACATGAATTCCTGCTTATCTCTTGGCCTGGTTCGCAACGCGTTGCTGCTCGCTATGGACATGAGCAGAGAATTGAAAGTCGATGCCGACCGTCGCGGGAAATGGGATCATATTCTCAAGCATTTGAGCGGCTATACCTTTCAGGACAAAGGCGGCAAGAAGGTCTTTCGATATACCGAAAAGGGGACAGACTGGTGGAGAAGCAATACGCTCGGCATCCAGCAGATCTACCCAGCCGGTCAGATTCATCTGGACAGCGATCCGGAGTTGCTGGCGGTTGCCAGAAATACTATCGACGTCATGCAGCGATGGGGCGATGGGAACGGGTCCAACAGTTTCTTCCCGGCGGCCGTGCGCGTCGGTTATGACGCTTCAACAATCCTGCGCGAGTTGCGGAAATACTGCAAGCACGCCCGACCTAACGGATTCCAGCAGGGAAATCCGCACGGTATCGAGAATCTAAGCACTGTGCCGAACACGATCAACGAAATGCTCTGCATGGGTCACAAAGGCGTGCTCCGTATCTTCCCGGTCTGGCCGAAGAGCAAAGATGCGTCCTTCACCAAGATTCGCTGCTGGGGCGCGTTCGTTGTCTCGGGCGAGTTGAAGAATAGCAAGGTGCGGGATGTCAGAATCCTCAGCGAGAAAGGCCGGGACTGCACGGTTGTTAATCCCTGGCCGGAGAAGAAAGTTCAACTCATCCGCAACGGCAAGAAGGCGGAAGTTCTGAACGGGCAGCGAGTCACCTTCAAGACCTCGCCCGGTGAAGTGATCGACCTGTCGGCCGAGTAATTCGGGACAGCCCAACAGGAAAGGCGGGAGCCTTGCATGGCCGGCATTGATATAGCGATTATTGTCGCGTATTTCGTGATTACGATTGGAGCCGGGATCTTCTTCAGCCGGAAATCGGCGACCAGCATCCAATCGTATTTCTTGGGCGACAATCAGAGCAAGTGGTGGATGCTGGCGGCTTCGGGATCAGCGAGCAACTACTCGATTGCAGGCACCATCTGGTTCATTTCCATCCTCATCGTGCTGGGGATGAAGAGCTGGTGGTTGGTGATGGTGTGGTGGATGCCCAGCGCGATCTTCCTGATGACATATTCGGGAATCTGGATTCGTCGCACGGGCGTTCTGACGGCTGCGGAACTCAACAAGGTGCGTTTTGGCACGGATCGCGGCGCGCGGGTGGGTCGGACGGCTTTCTCGGTCATGATCCTGTTGTTCAGCGTTGCGTCGCTGGGGACGTCATACATCGCGATCCACAAGTTCGCGGAAATCTTCGGTATGCCCGGGCATGTGACAGCGATTGCGGTGATGGGGGTCACGAGTGTTTACGTATTGGTCGGTGGGTTTCGCGGCGTGATCCTGACGGACTGCCTGCAGACCATTCTGCTGTTTGCGATCTCCTTCATTGTCGGGTATGTCTGCTATACGAGTTACACTGGCGCCGAGTTACATGCCAGCATTGCGAAGGCGGGTATCTCGGCCGACTATTGGAAGTCGTTTGCGTTTGAGGCACATCCTAACCTGGGCGTCTTTGCCGAAAGTTCCTACAAGCCCTGGGGCAATCTGTTGCGCGCGATGGCGGCGTTCTCAGTGGTCGGGTTTCTGGGCTGCATCGGAGGCGCCGGCGGGCGCTATGGCGAGCAGCGGTTCCTGGCCACTCGCACGGTCAAGGAGGCTGGTTGGATGGCTGCGCTCTGGACCGCGCTGGCGATGCCGCGATGGCTGGTGATTGGAGGCATTGCGTTCATCGGCTTTACCCAGTTCGGCCCGGCCGTGGTTGAAGGGGCGGACCCGGACGCGGCCCTGCCGTTGTTTCTGAAGTCCGGTTTGCTGACGGCGGGTGTAAAGGGGCTGGTCTCGGTCGGGTTTGTGGCGGCATACATGTCGACCTTCAGTTCGGAGATCAATGCTTCCGCCTCGATCATCGTACGCGACATTTACCAGCCATTGACCCGGAGCGAGGATGACTCGGGGGCCGGCCATATGCTGCCGAGCTACCTGGCGACGGCGACGCTGGCGGTTATCAGTATCTCGCTGGGCTACCTGTTCGTGGAGAAGAGCGACCTGAACGGCATCTGCTCGTGGATGATGTCGGGCCTGATCTCCTGCATCGTCGTGCCGCTGGCATTGCGGTGGTTCTGGGGGCGGATGAATGGCTGGGGCTTCACGGCCGGCTGCCTGGTGGGGTTGCTGCCGTCGCTTTTGATGCTCGCCAAGACTCTCTGGCCGGAGCTGGCCGTGCTGGAGGGGATTTCCAATGATGCGCTGACCTACATTATTCTACTCAGCTCGCTGGGCGGCTGTGTAATCGGCTCGTTGGTGACCCAGCCAATCAGGGAGGCCGAGATTGACGAGTTTTATCGCCGGGTCAGGCCCTTCGGCGTCTGGGGGAATGTGGAGAAACGCGTCAAGGCATCGGGCAAATCCATGGCGACGAAGTTGTCTTTCGGGTTGGTCGTGGTCAACAGCATCATCGGCTGCGCGGGCATGATCTCACTGTACATGTTGCCCACGTATGTGATGGGTCATTGGTTTGTCGATGCCGCCCTCGCCGCGGGGATTTGTGTCGCCTGCTGCATCGCCCTCTACTTTACCTGGTTCAAGACCTTACCCAACGATTGACCCGGGCTGTTGGCCCCCGGCAGGCGGGTGAATAGTCTCATCTGATCCATGTGCAATCAAAAGCCCCTGAGGCCAATGACCTCAGGGGCTGTGAAAGAACAGTTGCTGCAATCTCTTCTCAGCGACCTTCGCGTTCTCCGCAAGAGCCAGCCGTTTTTCCTTGGCCGTTATTCGCTTTTGTCGAACACAGCCTGGGCGGCGTTGGCGATGTCCTCGGGGGACAGGCCGACCAGCTTGAGCGTTTCTTCCGGCGTCTTGCAACTCTTGGGTATCGCGTTGACGACCATGCTGTTGACCATCACGCCGTAGTCGCTCTTGGCGGCGGCGGTGGAGATTTCATCGGCGATTCCGCCGAGGTAGTTGTCCTCGACAACGAGAATCTGTCCGCGGCAGTCGTCGCCGATCCGCAGGATCTCGTCGGCCTCGAGCGGCATGCAGTACGCGTCGATCAACGTGGCGGACAGGCCGGCACGTTCCTCGAGTATCTCGATGGCCTTCTTGCAGATGTGTACCATGTAGCCGCTGGCGACGATGGCGAGGTCCTCGCCGTCGATGAGGTGCTTGAAGCCGCCCATCTCGAAGGTTTCGTTCTCGTCGTAGATCATCGGCACGTCAGGCCGGTGCGTTCGTATGTAGCACATGCCGTCGATGTTGGCCATCATCTCGGTCAGCTTGAAGGCGCTCACTGCATCACAGGGCAGCATGACGCGACATGCGGGCTGGCCGTCAACTCGCTTGGAGCGGGCGAAGGCGCGGAAGAACGCCAGATCCGGCAGGCCCATCTGGCTCGGTCCGTCGGCTGCCAGGGAAACGCCGGCGTGCGAACCGCAAAGCTTGATATTGGCGTTGGTGACGCCGGCCATCTCGATCTGGTCGTAACCACGGACCAGGAACTTGGCGAAACTCGATACGAAGGGAACCTTGCCTGCCGCCGAGAGTCCCACGGCGGCGGAGATCATGTTTTGCTCGGCGATGCGGGCTTCGAAGTAGCGGTCGGGATACTTCTTGGCGAAGATCCCTGTAAACGTCGAGTTCTTCACGTCGCCGTCGAGGGCGACCACACGGTCGTCGGCGGCGCCAAGGGCCGCCAAGGCCGCGCCGTACGCCCTTCGCGTGCTGAGTATGCCCGTTTCCAGGGCACTTTCCATGCCGGCGGCCTTGATGGCCTGGCCAAACGCCCCAGCCGAGATAACCCGTTGGCGCGGGGCCTGGTCAAGATGGGCCGGCGACTTCAGCGCCGTTGCGGGCGTGTCTTCCATGTCGGCGACGCCAAGCTCGGCGGCCTTTTCGTCCAGGTCCGCCATTGCCTGGGCAACGTTCTCAGCTGCCACCGGCTTGCCGTGATAGGAGCGGTCCTGAAGTTCCTTCACGCCCCAGCCCTTGACGGTCTGGGCCACGATAGCGATGGGCTTGTCGGTCACCGGGTCCGTCAGGGCCTTGAACGTCTCGTCCCAGTTGTGCCCGTCGATGGCCCGTACCTCGAAGCCGAACGCCTCGAGCTTGGCCTTGAGGACGTCGGGCGTCTGCTGGGGCGACACGAAGTCGCTCTGGGCCTGGTGGTTGCAGTTGAAGATCGTCCGCACAGCCAGGAGCTTGTGATCGACGACGAAGTCCAGTGCTTCCCAAATCTGTCCTTCGCGGCTCTCGCCGTCGCCGACGATACAGTAGATGGTTCGTTGGGTCTCATCCAGCCGGGCCGCGCATGCCAGGCCCGCGGCGACGGAGATTCCCTGTCCCAGCGATCCAGTGGCCGCATCGAAGAAGGGGAATCCGATGGCGGGGTTGGGGTGCCCATCGAGCACGCTGTCGGCGGCTCGAAGCGTAAGTGCGTCCTCGAATCGAAGCAGAGATGGCTCGGCTTGCGAGCTGACCACGCCGCCGAGGTCGCAATAGGCCGCGTAAACCACAGGCACGGCGTGGCCTTCGGACAGCACAAGCCTGTCGGCGGCGGGGTTCCACGGATCGCGCGGGTCGTATTTCATGACGCGGTACATCAGCGCCGTGGTTATATGCACCAATGCCAAGGCGCTGGACGGATGTCCGCTGCCCGCTTCGGTACACATCTGCACAATCTGCTTGCTCAGTTTGATGACCTTACGGTCCAGGTCTTTGTAATCGCCCATGGGCTTCTCCAGAATCCTGCAATGCCATTAGCGCAACGGGACAGCCGTTTGCTGCCCTACCGTGCGAATCGCATAATTTACCTTAACCCTCCGGCGAACGCAACACATTTGGCCGGGGGAACACATGACTTTTCCATCCTGCAAGCATACGCGGCCACCGGGGCCGATGCGACCTGTCAAGCCGCGCCGCTCAAGGTTCGCGGCCCGCCTGCCGATAATACCAAACGAAGCGGTGAAAGCGCCCGGACTGGGATTTTCAGGTCTTTTATCATGCAGTATATTTATTCTATCTTCGCAAGCGCCGTGGAAGTGGCGATCTGCGCGATCGGCGCGGCCACCATGATCTACGCCGTCTCGGCCATTGGCTAAGCGGATTTAGCGGTCATACTGGTCGAGTATCTTCGGCACTTGAAGGATACTGCGGATGCGGTGTCGCGGGCGGGCTTTCCAAGGGCCGTGACGGCCTGCGGGGTCCTTCAGGACGGAGATCATACCCATCCGGTTGGAACCTTTGATGTCTGCCCAGGGCGAGTCGCCGACGAACATTGTATGGGCCGGCTCGAGCCCAGCGGTGCTCAGGGCCGTCTCGAAAATCGTTCGCGATGGCTTGCGGAAGCCTTCCTGCGACGAGTAAATCCTTGTCGGAAGGTGCTTTAGCAGGCCCGCTTGGGCCAAGTGTCGGTCCAGCACCTCCCTTGGCAGGATGGTGTTGGAGACTACGCCAAGTTTCAGGCCGCGCCGGGCCAGGCCGCTCAGCATCTCGGCGAGGCCTTGCTCCACCCAGACAATCTCGCTTAGCGGTTCGTACCACCGCCAGGCCAGTTCCACCAGGTTCTCCCGCGCCAGCCGATGCCCGAATGTATGTCCGATCCGATCGATCGAATCCAGTATGTTGAAATCCCGCCCGTTAAAGCGGCTCTTGAAATAGTGCCATCGAACTGTCCAGTAATGGCGGCGATGGTAGACAGTGAAATCAGGCAGGTCCACGCCAAGTTCGGCGAGGTAATCGTATCCGCGCTGAGCTCCAACGTTAAAAAGCTTGACCGCGTCGATCTTCCCGAATTCCAGGAGAGTATCGCCAAGATCGAACAGAATTCCTTGGATTGATTGGCCCATTGTGCCTCAGATCAAGATTGCTTGGCCGAGATGACCGCCAAACATCACAGACAGTCAAATCGGCATAATGACAAAAAAACCTCCGGCCCACACCTGGGAGCATGGGCCGGAGGTCGCCACGGCATGAAAACAGCCGTTACTGTTGCTCCCGCTCGCGGCGGGAAATCGTCTTATTCTCAAAACATATCATCAAAAGTATAGCATCGGAGTCTTTGGAAGTCAACGGATGCGCGCATGGGAAGCCCGATCCGGCCATAACAGGTAACTGTTGGATAAATAGGTTTCTATACTTACAAAATCCTGTTTTGGCCGCCTTCTGGCAGCATTTTATGAACGATTCGATCGGTCAGGCCCATATTCGCCACTCGCCAGTCATAACGGCGTACTAGAGTTGTCGTTATAATAATTAGTGCCGGCGATGCGTCGCTGGGCCTTCATGGGCTGGTTTGTGCGGGAGCTCTTTTTCAGCAAAGCAGTTGCGTACTCATATTGACATAAATGGATCATTAGCTTATCATGTTATAATGACGCGGTAGTAAAAGCGGCATCGCGTTGAGGCAAGGAGGATGCGTCCGAGGCGCCGGTCGCCATGGAATGGCGCGTGTGTTTGGGTCTCGTTTTCGCGGTAGTCGCTGATGGCTCAGGATGTTCTCCATTCGTTAGGATGGTCACTAACTATGTCTGGCCGACGCATCCGACTTTTCAATTCGCAGGCGGCGAGCTTTCTGTACGCTCGCGGCGATTTCCCGCAGGCGGTAATCGAGCAACTCGAACCGCGGCTGATGCTCAGTGCCACCGAACTCATCGACGCCGAGTTCGTGCTGGCCAGTTCCTTGCCCGTTGATCCATCGCCCTTGACCGACCTGGTTCAGGCTGCTCCCGTTGTCATGGAATCGGAGGTATCTTCGGCTTTCGAGTTGAACGACACGTTCCTGCTTCACAGCAATCCCGGGGCCAGTCGGGTCCTCTACCTGGACTTCGACGGGCATACCACCATAGGCACGAACTGGAACACCTCCTACACCGGCGGCGCGCCAATTGTCACGCCTGCTTACAGCT